>Ga0209464_10000029_pt1 | contig 52825 bp, 42 predicted proteins | sample DOMMetBare1Fresh_2_FD_187473 | JGI IMG/M metagenome (GOLD analysis project Ga0209464, IMG submission 187473) | Wetland sediment microbial communities from St. Louis River estuary, USA, under dissolved organic matter induced mercury methylation -... | ecosystem: Environmental > Aquatic >...
TGGACACTCGCTTTGGGGTTTCCTACCAATCGTCTTTAGGCTCAAAATGGCTAGGACCATCTACCAGCGAGGTGCTTAGCGAGCTGCCTAAGAAAGGAGTAAGGAGGCTGCTAATTGCCAGTCCTGCTTTTGTTGCAGATAATCTCGAAACAATAAAAGATATAGGCGAGGAGGCTCGGGCTGTTTTTATAGAATCGGGTGGTGAGGAGCTTTGCTACGTTCCATGTCTTAATGATAGCAAGCTTTTTGCCGAGTTTTTAAGCGATGAGGTAAAGCAATTATACGAAGATTAAAATTTGAGCGCTCCACTATTACTTTGTAGTAAAGGTTGATGTGGTGTTTTTCCATAAATCATATTTAAATAGGGGTTAGGCTGCTCATCGAAACCGCTTTAACCCTAATTTCAACGCAAAAAGATGCATAGCCATTCACACCATCACGATCATTCGCACCATCACTCGCATACGCATGGGAAAGGGGGCGGATTAAAAGCAGCTTTTTTCCTTAACGGGACATTTGCCGTTATCGAGTTTTTTGGGGGGATTCTCACCAACTCTACAGCAATACTAAGCGATGCCATCCATGATTTAGGTGATGCGGCTGCCATTGGTACTGCCATATATTTCGAGAAAATATCGAAGAAGGATAGGGATGCAAAGTACACCTACGGCTACAAGCGGTACTCTCCTCTGGCAGCACTTATCAATACGCTTATCTTGTTGGTAGGTTCTACCATTGTTCTATTTCAGGCTATACCCCGATTGCTCGATCCTCAGCCGCTTCATTCTACGGGTATGATTTTACTTGCGTTGGGTGGTTTGCTGTTTAACGGAATTGCGGTTTGGCGACTTAAAAGGGAGTCTAGCTCTGTTTCGCAGCGGGCTGTAATGCTGCACCTGCTCGAAGATGTGCTTGGATGGGTGGCCGTATTGGTGGGTAGCGTTGCGATTAAGCTTACGGGATGGACTATCATCGACCCGATTATTTCATTGGCAATAACAGCTTACATCTTGTTCAACGTAGTTAGAAACCTTCGTTCTATATTCCGAATATTTATGCAGTCGGTTCCCGAAGATGTTGATGAAGAGGAGGTTCGAGAAAAGGTGAAGTCGCTCTCTGAAATTATAGATGTTCACGATTTTCACCTTTGGTCGATGGATGGTAGCTACCACATTGCATCTATGCACGTGGTTGTTGAAAAAGACTTTTCGTGTGCGAGACAGGTTGCCCTAAAACAGCAAATTGCCGAGCTGATGGCTAGATCGGCAATCGACCATGTAACCGTTGAGGTAGAGTTTGAGGATGAGGTTTGCCAGAAATGCGACTAATCGCTATTCCAGCTAAGTATTTGGTAGCTGTTGGGTGTACAGCCTGGATAAGAGTCGGCTTTTGGTGCTTTTCATCCCTTTCCACTTAGGCGTGTACAAAAGGTGTGGAGCTAGTTAGTGGGTGGGTGCATGCATTAAGAACATCAGAAATTATTCCCCAACAATTTAGGTTAAAAGGCAGGATAAATTTTGCATAGCGAAATCCATCCGGCAGAAATTTAGCAGCTGTTGTGGTACGTAGTTTCGATTAAATCTAGGTCTAGAGATCAATTGAAATTCTCACTTTTCCTCCAAGACCTTTTTCCACGAATTCAAAAAGAGTGCTTAGAGTAATATTGCTTCCATCGTTCTCAACTCTTGAAATATAAGTTCTTTTCTTGTCTATAAGCTTTGCAAGATCTTCTTGCGTTAAGTGCTTTGACTCACGAGCTTTTTTTAGAAGTAATCCTATTTTAAAGGCTTCAGCTTCTCTTTCAAGGTTGTCTCGTCTTTCAGTTCCCTTCTCTCCGTAAACTCTGTCCTTGACCTCTGACCAAGTTGTGAGTTCTTTACTATCCTTTGCCTTCATAGTATTCTTTCATTAGTTGTAATGCCATTTCAATTTCCTCTTTAGGAGTTTTTTGCGTTTTTTTCTGAAAGCCATTTAAGAGAATTACCAACTTCCCTTTGTCGAAAAAACAAAATACCCTCCAAATATTATCTCCTAACTGAATTCTTGCCTTAGACCTTTAGTCCCTTCTAAATGTTTAAGATAGCTGCTCGGAATTCGTTACAAGCGTTTCGATGGCTTCAAGCACTTTGAAAATCTTGTCCTGAACTTTTCTTGGTTGTTTGGCTAAGAATTCTTCAAAGTAGTGCTTGTAAGCAACAATCTCTCGAATTTTTTCCATAAGCGATCTTTCAGCTGAACGCAAGGGTAACTTAAAAGTTACATGTCTGCAAGTAATCTTTGGAGTTTCTTGAAAAATTCGTGGACCACAACGTTCCTACGCTTGCCGCAGTAGAGGGTTTTGGATCACAAAACTGTAAGCCTGCACGATACTTGAATAGAAGTATAAAGCTCTAGGTTTGCACGTCGCCCCGCCTGACGCAAAACCCGTGGTATGGGCAGTGCTGTGTGTTCTGCGTTACCAGAGGGTACGAAGATATAAGGTTCTTTGAAATGATAACACAACTTTATCAGAGATGATAGCCTTTAACTGTTTGTTGGAAACGAGCTGTCCCCCGAAGAAAATGGTAAAGGTCGAGGACTCACGCAAAGCAAATGGATTAAGAATGACCTATCGGATAAGACGTTCAGGCGTATTGTTCAAACCGCTTTGTGGTGCCTCACTTTCACGGTGAGGTATTGAGCAACAAGGTTAAAGCAATCTCATGCTTGTTTGTAGGAGTAGTGATTGTATGGTGAGGATATAGGAGTTGAATGCAAGTGAACCCTTATAGACATGTCGAAAATAACTATCCGAATTTGTTTGAGCATTGGAAGTACGAAGGTTTTCGACCTTAAAAGTTTTGGACTAAGAAGAGCCGTGTGAATCGAGAGGTTCAAGCACGGTTCTGAGAGAGGTTTGGGGGTGGGATTCCCCCTTACCTACTCCACTTTCTATATCTTATTGATTATGTTCATCACCATTTCATACAACTCTTGGGCTTGATTCGTGCTTCCCTGGGCACCTTTTTCTCGTGCTAATTTTCTGTGCTCAGGTAAATTTGAACCTGCATAAATAAAGAATGGAGTTTTGTCTCCTGATTTTCTTATTTTCTCAAGTAATACATATCCTTCCTGTGGCCCTTCCTTTCTCCCCATGTCAGATATAATTGCAGCGTATTTGTTACTATCTAATATTTCTAACGCTTCATTTGTTGACAATGCAAGGCTAAATTCTATTCCCTGCGATTCAAAAGCTTGTCTCTCATAGACATTATTTTCTGGCCTATCATCCACCCAAAGAATTCGACTTCGCCATTTTTCTAATTTTGGATTTTTGTCAGTTGGAGACGTTTTACTAACGAGTTCAACAATCGAGTCCAGTTGTCGTTGAGCAGATTGAGTATCATTTTGTCCGTCCGGCTGTTTTGCGGTAGCTGCTGCCAAAGATGCGACAGCTGACATTTTCATTTTTAAAAAATTATCCTCGTTCTTGAAGTCTGATGGTCCATATATTTTGTCATGGTGTTTAGAAACCAGCCATAAAAACCCAAAGAAAACCAATACAGGAAAAAATACAAGAAAATATATCAATGGTGCAATATGTTCTTTTAGATTATCTCCAAAACTTACAGCTAAGGTTGCAAATCCATATACAAGTACAATGAATAATGCAATAATTCCTAATGGACTTTTTGTAAATCCTTTAGCCGAATCTGCGAAACTTTTAACATCTGTCGCCATATCTGTCTGTTTTTAGAATGGTACACAACGGATGGCGGTATACGAAGTTGGGGAAACCGTGGAAGCGAAACTATCCGCCGTTAAGAACCTTGCCAGCGAGAACTGCACTTTCCTAACCACTTAAACCCCAGATTTGTATGACTGCGTGTTAGCAACCGTTTTTTTATTATCTTTGAAATCAAATCGACGGATAATTCATTTTCAAGATAGCAGGGTTACCCACGGGCTGCTTTCCTTCGGGAAAGGCCAACAGCCCCTCGGGGCCCATAATCTAAAAATATCTGTTTTTATCTTTAATAAAACCCAAATAGTTTTTTAGCAATACATATTTAATCAATTTCATACTTTCGGTTCTTAATTTGTTTTTATATATGCTTCTTCTCCTTGCAATATTTTGATTATTATCAAAATGGTCTAGAAACATAGCTACAATAACACCAAATACTAAGATTTTCTGTCTTACTTCTTTATGATTGGATGAGTTAAAAACATTCTTAAGTTCAGAAATCCATTTTGAAAATTTTAAATCCGATTCAAGTCTATCAAAAAAAGAATATAAAGAAACTATTTGGAATTTATTATCAGCGTTTAAAATCATACTTTCTCCGACAATTCGTTGTTTTGAACGGTCTAAAAGTCGAAACTTTTTGGATTCTATTGTTTCTATAAATCGAAGCAATTCTTTTCCTTTTTTTAAGCGAGTAATTGATGAATAATTACTTTGTAATCTTATATTTTCAAGTGATGCCCAAAATTGAGCAACTAAATAACAGACATAAACTTGATTGTGTTCTGGCGAATCACTATTTGAATTTTTTATATTTATAAAAGTTGCAAAGTCTTCTTTAGAGAGCGATTCAAGTTTGCCAAATAATTCGTCTGCGGATTTTATCGCTAAATCTAAATTTTGAAATAAAATCTCTTTGGCTTTTTTTCTTTTGTCAAAATAATTTTTTATATCAGGGTAGAAGAATTTAAATCCTTCCCATATAACACCACCAGACAAAAGTGTAATAAAATATGTATAATCAATTGTCATTTAGTTTATTAATTAATCAATTTAGTACGGTGATGGGCGGTTTTAAAATGGCTACAACTCGTTTATACCCCCCCGAACGATGCAGTTATCCATCCCATTTTTGGGTTATAACCACAGCTTTGTTGGGGTTGTCCGTTTACCGAAGAAAGCTAAATATTTACAAATTATCAAATGCCAACTTAACTTTTTGTAGGCTTTGTATGCTTGTTCAAGGCTTGTTTCACTATACTTTTCACTCGGCTCCGGCTCTTGGACCAACAAAACATTTGGTCGGTAAACCTTGTAGTACTCCTGTAGCATGGCTACTACCTTATCCGATAGGGGTATCATCCTGTCTTTTTCGCTTTTGCATTCAAGATCAAAAGTATGTTCCGCTATTGGCAACATACAACCGCATGAATTGATTTACCTATAGCTGCTTCTACTATAGCTATGCACTACCTATGGCCCTATTGAACCACATGCAGTTAGGCTGTTGAATAATGAATCGTAGATTGGTAAGCTGTCGCATCATGAATCGCTTTACTTAAAGGTCCTAATTAAGCAATAGAAATAATCTTTAGCACTTTTTGAATCAAACGCTGGTACGCTAGTTTTTCTTGAATTGGTTTCCCTTGCGATGAGCGGCAAATCCTACTGGATGCATCAGGAAAAACGTTGCTCTAGTCGGACATACATTTTAAGAATGTGGCATCGTCTTGGATTGTCCTGCCAGTTGATTTTCTTCCGTTATCATCCCTTTTCATCCTACCTGCTTACGGTGCGTACAAAACGTGTGCACCACCAACGAAAAAAGCACCTGTAAGTTTCTTTGTAAGTACTTGATTATATTTCAGCTGTACTATTAAGACTTGAACTTGTAAGTCCTTGACTAAGAGAAGGAAGGATGCGTTCGAGCAAAATTCCCTCCAAAGGCTTTGCAGGGTAGCCAAAGGTTGCTCTTACGCCTAACGAGGCAAAGCTAACTGCCCTATCAAGCGCTATAGGTAAGCTGTCACCCTGAAGGATTGAGCCAACAACTACGCTTGCAAAGGTGTCGCCAGTTCCTGGAAATGCCGCTGGGATGTAGCTGCACGAAACCTTCCAAAATCGTCCGTCTTCCTTATTGTAGGCAATAACTGAGGTGTGCTGATCGTCAGAGGCAGGGATGCTAGTTATCATAACGATCTTAGGTCCCATCTCCGACAGTCGTAACAGGTAGCTTCGAACCTGCTCGTCGGAAACCCTTGCTTGGTAAGGCTCGTTAAGCAGAAGGGCAACTTCGGTAAGGTTTGGGGTAATGATATCTGCCTTTTCAACCAGCATTCGCATCTCCTTTACCATCTCTTCACTAATAGATGCATACCTACGCCCGTTATCTCCCAAAACGGGATCAACAACAACCATTGTCGAAGATCGCCTAAAATCGTCGATGAATTGGGCCACTATGTCAATTTGGGCAGCCGATCCTAAAAAGCCGCTGTAAATGGCATCAAACTCTAGGTTTAGCCTTTTCCAATGGTCGATTATTGGCTGCATGTTGTCGGTTAAGTCAACAAATGAAAAACCCTCATACTGGCTATGGGTCGAAAGAATCGCCGTTGGAAGCGGACAAACCTGAACCCCCATTGACGAAAGAATGGGTATAATTACCGTAAGCGATACGCGGCCATAGCCCGACAAATCGTGTACCGCTGCAACTTTTTTTACAGGATTTGAAAACATAGCTAAATGTATTTTTCGACAAAATTAATCAACTTGTTTAAAATGGGTAACTAATTGGTATAAAATAAGATATGTACTATGAGTTAAAATAGAAATAATATTATCTTAAAGATTTCTTTTCAATTAAAAAATGATTAAATTGGAAGCAGTTATAGAATCCTTATTCCCAAACTAAACTATCAGGGTTATGAGAACAATCACATTTAACGAGCTAAGAAAGATCAAAGACAGCCTTCCTGACGGAAGCATTCATCGCATCGCTGAGCAGTTGAAGATTTCTGAGGAAACTGTTCGCAACTACTTTGGCGGTGCAAATTATAGGTTCGGTCAAACTGTAGGCATTCACCTTGAGAAAGGTCCTGGTGGTGGTGTAGTTGAGCTGGACGATACGACAATCTTGGATATGGCAATAAGTATGATTAACGAAAAATCTTAGTGAATTCAAAGAAATGTTCTCATCATAAAAAAAGTAGGCTACCTAGTTGGTGGCCTACTTTTTTATTAACGTCTTTTTTTAATGATTAGGGATAGCGTCGCCCCTTAATCCTTACCTTTGTATCCATTAACCATTCAAATTAATTTAAAACCATGCGAGTAAAAAGTTTTTATAAGCTAGTAATAGGCTTATCATTTGGCTTTTTTATTCAGGGGTGTTCTTCTACATCTACTATTCCAAAACCAAACGAAGGCTACAACAGCTTCGACTACAAGCCTACAACTTCGGTTGTTACGGTGCCCGTAGAGCTTAGCGAAAAGGTGCTAAACGGTAAAATCAACTCCGAAATCAGCGGTCTCCTATTCGAAGATAAGAATATGGATGATGATAACGTTATGGTTAAGGTGTGGAAGGTTCAGCCTATTGGTGTTCAGCTTAATGGGATGAGCGTCGATTATCGTTTACCGCTTAAGCTTTGGCTTAAAGGTGGAATGACTAAGCTAGGTATTACTGTTGCTAAGGAGGTGGAGCTTCAAATAGCTCTTAAGTATCGAACAACCTTTAGCATTGCGCCAGATTGGAGCGTTTCTTCTAAAACTATATCTACTGGTTTCGAGTGGATTAGCAATCCGGAGGTTAGTCTTGTAGGCTTTAAGGTGCCTGTTAAGTATGTTGCCGATAAAATTGTAAACGGACTTCAAAGTCGTGTTTGCTCCGAGATCGACAACCAGGTTAAGGCTCAGCTTAATATTCGTTCGATGATGGCTGGTGCATGGAAGCAAATCCAACAGCCAATACTGCTTAACAAAGACTATAACATTTGGCTTAAGCTTACTCCTTCCGAAATAATCGCTACGCCTTTTGTTACTCGTAACGGCATCATTTCTTCTACGGTTGGAGTAAAGTCGCAAACCGAGGTGCTTGTATCGTCGGTTGCACCTACTGTTGCTCTAAATGCTAAGCTGCCTAACTTCCGTCAAGTTCCTAAAACCGATGGGCAGTTTACTTTCAACATCTGGACGGACGTACCCTACTCTGAAGCAGAGCAAATGGCTATCAAGGAGGTTAAGGGTAAAACATTTGATGCAGGTAGCAAAAAGGTTACCGTTAATAGCCTTCAAATATATGGAAGTAACGGTAAGGTGGTAGTTGGAGCAAATCTGTCGGGCAGCTTTAATGGAACCGTTTACTTTGTTGGTGTTCCTGTGTACAATAAGGAGAAAAAAGCGGTGGAGATAACCGATTTTGATTTCGAAATGCAGACCAAGAACATTCTGTTTAAGAGTGCTGCTTGGCTATTTAAGAGTACCATCAAGGAAAAGATTAAGGAAAACTTGGTTTTCCCAATAAGCAGCTACCTGAATACAGCTAAGAACACTGCAAATGCAAGCCTAAAAAATAACCATTCGGTGCAAAACGTGGCCATAAATGGTTCGGTAGATCAGGTTGATATTGATAATATCTACCTAGCCGAAAAGTCGTTTAAGATATTGGGCGTTGCTAAGGGCAAGCTTAATGTAGCTGTCGAAGGTTTGAACTTTTAGAAGGCTACTATAGTCATCAGCATTAGATATTGATAAATAAATCTAATGCTGATGATTTGTAATGAAAAATTTAACTAATTGAGAGTTGAAAAAGCTACAGCTACAGCTGATCCTTGCATTAAAGAATGTTCCAACAACAAAGCTGGTTGTTGCATTTAGTGTTATTGTGGGGGTTGCTTGTGGATTTGCTGCTATTTCAATAAAATGGTTGATTGGTTTTGTTAAGCATAACCTTACAGGGTGGATTCCCATTGAGAATAGCAGCGTTCTATTTATTGTTTATCCTCTAGTAGGGATTGCACTTACTTGGCTTTTTGTTAGATATGTTGTAAAAGATGACATCAGCCATGGAGTAACCAAGGTGCTTTATTCTATTTCACGGAAAAGATCCAAAATTGCTAGGCACAACATTTTCTCCTCAATGATAGCAACCTCGTTTACGATTGGTTTTGGAGGATCAGTGGGAGCCGAAGGACCAATAGTGTTGATGGGTTCTGCTATTGGATCAAACTTCGGGTCGGTTTTTAGAATGGATTCTAGAGTTATTACTCTTCTGCTGGGTGCCGGTGCATCAGGGGCAATTGCTGGAGCTTTCGGCGCTCCTCTAGCTGGCTTAATATTTACCCTAGAGGTCTTAATGCTAGATCTTACTATTTCAGCAGTAGTCCCGTTACTGCTATCAACTGTAAGCGCTGTAACTGTAACCTATCTTTTTATCGGGAAATCGTTAACATTTTCTGAACTTATAATTAGTCCGTTCTCCGTTTATAATATCCCGTTCTACTTAGTACTAGGAGTCTTTTGCGGATTAGTATCCATTTATTTTACTCTATTTAGCTTAAGAATTGAGCAGCTCTTCAAAAAACAAAAGAATGCTTTTGTTCGATTTGTTACTGGAGTTTTGATGCTTGGTCTTCTTATAATGTTATTCCCCTCTTTATATGGCGAGGGGTATGATGTAATTGGCAATCTTTTGCAGCAAAAAGGGGATGTCTTGTTTGAGCAAACAGCCTACTATTCTTTGAGAGATAGTAAGCTAATCATACTACTTATACCTTTACTGATAATCCTTTTTAAAGTTCCAGCAATGGCGTGTACTTTTGGAGCTGGAGGGGTTGGTGGAATTTTTGCTCCAAGTTTATTTATAGGAGGAATTTGTGGGTACTTTGTTGCGCTGTTTTTAAATACAGTTTTTGGATTTTCGATTCCTGTTGGAAATTTTACCCTTGTAGGGATGGCTGGAGTTTTGGCAGGTGTTATGCATGCTCCTTTGACCGGGGTTTTCTTAATTGCAGAAATTACAGGTGGGTATCAGCTCTTTATTCCGTTAATGCTGGTTTCTGCAATGTCTTTTATTACAGTATATTCGAATAGTCATTACTCTTTATACACGTTAAGATTGGCTGAAAGTGGGGATTTAGTAACCCATGATAAGAATAAAGCGGCAATGATTTTTATGAATCTTAAAGAGCTCATAGAGTATGATTTTGCTGAGGTAAAAAACTCTGGAAAGCTAAAGGATTTAGTAGTTGCCGTAAAAAACTCTTCTCGGAACGTATTTCCGGTTGTTGATGACCATAAAATATTTAAAGGTGTTGTGTTTCTTGATGATGTCCGAGAGCTAATCTTCGATTCTAAATTGTATGAGATAGTTGATGTCGAATCTCTTTTGGTGAGTTCAGAGGTTGTTTTTTTAGATGAAAGTATCGATTCTATTTTTAACAAGTTCGAAAAATCAGCCTTGTGGAACATCCCCGTACTTGATGGAGATGGTCGTTACGTTGGGTTCATCTCAAAATCAAAAATTTTATCTATCTATAGGGATAGGTTAGTTCATTTGTCTGAAATGTAGCTTTGCTATTCTTACTCGAAAGATTTACAGCCTAACATAAATTGATATTCCGGCGCTGAAAAAAATAGGGATGTCAATGTCAATGTTATAATCAAATTCAGGATCCGGAGCTCTATCCTCTCGGCTATGGTCAAGCTCTACCGATAGGCCCCCATACAGCTCAATACCAACTCTTTTCGAGATGAGCAGGTCTCTGCCAATTTGCAAATTCCCATAGGTGTAGCTATCAATAATATCGGAAGATCTATCTTTAAAGAAGGTAAGTCCTGGACGTAAAAACCAAACGTGCTTGTCGGATAGAGGTGAGCTGCCCCAAAGGTGGATGCTCACGTTTGTTGTTAGCGCGGTAAGCTCATCTCCTTTAGCTTTTATCCATCCATACGAAACACCTACTTGTACTTGCTTTAGCTGGTATCTAAGTGTTGCATTAGCTAGTTCGGGAGCTCCAACTCCAGCTCCCGCTCGAAAGGTTTCTTGTCCACTTGCCGAAATGCTTATAAGTAGCATCGCTAGCGCAGCTATAGCCTCCTTTTTCATTGTGGTTGTATGTAACGGAAGTAAATGGTTCGCTTTTAATAGTTAAACGCAATGTGCAGCTGCAAGGTTTGGTTGTAGGCCGCTATTTACACTTCTATAGCTTATAAAACGACCGCTATGTTTTAAAATATGTCAATTTTAATTCTCGTTTTTTATATCATCAATAGTAGTTTTACTTACCTTTAGGCCGCAAACTTAAAAAAACGTATTATGGTTCGCGACACTCAGATATTCGATCTTATAGCAAAAGAACGCGAGAGACAAACCCATGGAATAGAGCTTATCGCGTCGGAAAACTTCGTTTCAGAACAGGTAATGCAGGCAATGGGGTCTGTGCTTACCAATAAATATGCAGAGGGTTACCCTGGTGCTCGTTACTATGGTGGTTGTCAGGTTGTTGATATAATCGAGCAGCTTGCAATAGATCGTCTTAAAGAGCTTTATGGTGCCGAGTATGCAAACGTCCAACCTCACTCTGGTGCTCAGGCTAATATGGCGGTATTTATGGCCTGCCTTAAGCCTGGTGATACTTTTATGGGACTAGATCTAGCTCATGGTGGGCACCTTTCGCATGGTTCTCCAGTAAATATGTCTGGATTCCTTTACAACCCTGTTGGATACAAGGTTAACGAAGAGGATGGCCTTATTAACTACGACGAGATGGAACGCCTTGCATTGGAGCACAAGCCTAAGCTTATTGTAGGTGGTGCTTCGGCATACTCTCGTGAGTGGGATTACAAGCGTATGCGTGATATTGCCGACAAGATTGGTGCTATCTTTATGGTAGATATGGCACACCCAGCAGGTCTTATTGCTGCCGGTTTGCTTAATAACCCAGTTAAGTATGCTCACATTGTTACTTCTACTACCCATAAAACGCTTCGTGGTCCTAGAGGCGGTATTATCCTAATTGGTAAAGATTTCGAGAATCCTTTTGGAATAAAAACGCCAAAGGGAGAGGTTAAAATGATGTCGGCTGTTTTAAATAGCTACGTATTCCCTGGCATACAAGGTGGTCCTTTAGAGCATGTTATTGCTGCTAAGGCTGTTGCCTTTGGTGAAGCTCTTTCTCCCGATTACAAAGTTTACCAAGAGCAAGTTAAAAAGAATGCAGCTGTGCTTGCAAAAACTTTTGTAGATATGGGGTATAAGGTTATATCCAATGGAACTGAAAACCACCTTATGCTGATTGATCTTCGAACTAAGTATCCTGATATCACAGGTAAGCAGGTGGAGAACATTCTGGTTAAGGCTGATATTACCATCAATAAGAATATGGTTCCTTACGATTCTCGTTCGCCATTTACAACTTCGGGTATTCGTGTTGGTGCTCCTGCCATAACCACAAGAGGTTTAAAGGAAGAGCATATGCCGCTTATCGTTGAGTATATTGATGCGGTGATTGCCAATATTGATAACGATTCGAAGATTGCTGCTGTTCGTGCTGAAGTAAATAAGCTAATGCAAGATCTTCCTCTTTTTGCTTGGTAATTTAAGTCGCATATATTGCAAAGGGGGCCTTGGAGGGCCCCCTTTTTGCTATAAGCTGATGTAGCCTTTTATTCCCCAGCTGTCGTACTTCCCATTTTCAAACGATGCGGTTATTGTTACTCCGCCTACTAAGAACAGCTTATCGAGGGCGTAGCCTACCTCCATGTAGTTTTTGTATCTGCTTGTACTGTAGTATCCAAGGTGTATGTTTTCTGTCATTCCCTTATTGGCCAGTAGAGGTATAAATTTTAGCAGTATTCGTTCACTCTCTAGGCATAAGTGCGATTCGGCATACGTTTTGGGCGTAGCATACTTATAGTAGGGGAGTAGGTAAAAGGTTGTTTTACTTCCATTAGTTGAGAAGGGGATGTACTGGGTTTGTGGAAAGTAGAAATCAGAAAGCTGCATTTTGCTGCTATTGAGGAAGGTTCCTGCTTTTATGCTATAGTGAAGCTTGCTGCTAAACGAGAGATCAAGTACCTGCTTTACTCCTAATTCTAGATGCGTGTGAGTGCTTCGACTGTTGAGTATATTTAGTGCTTGTTCTGCAGAGAGGGTAAAAGCGGGTTTATTACCTGTGTAGGTTACTTTACGCCCTTGTGCTGTAAACCTATACTTTGGGGATGGAACGTAGGTTAGCACTAGCTTTGCTTCCGATAGCTTATAGCTGTCGAGGGGAAAGGCATCTGTGTAGATGTTTACAGGAAGGTTGCTGTTGTATTTCCAGCTTTGCCTGAACCATGAGTGGTTGGTTCGGTTTTCAACTAAGGTTCGTTCCAGTATGTTAGCTCCAACCGACGCTGTAAATCCGTTAAATAGCTCCATCTCGTATCTCGCTCCAACCTCTTTTACTTCTATTACTTTTTGAAGATTACTCTTAAACTCCAAGCAGCTTATCGAGTTGGCAAATCTACTTAGCTGGCTAGCTTTGCTAAAATCTTCGGTATAGTAGCTTGCCATAATGCCTATCGATGCTGGTTTTCGAGGCGAAAAGTGTAGGGTTAGGTCTGCCTTACCCATAAACTTTTGTCGCTCGAAGCTGTACATGGGCATTAGGTTTGATGTAAGCTTTCGGCTGCTATCTATACTTGTGCTTAAGCCTAAGTTGGTGGCTAGGGTATATCCATCAACGGGGTTAAAGTAGCTCCCTTTGGTCGATATCAGTCCTGACGCTCTAATTCTAGCTTCTCCTTTTTGGTAAAGATTCCCACCTAAAAGTGGTGCTACAAGGTTCCATTTGGTTTTTAATTGCGAGCTGTCCTTCTTAACCGCAGCTCCTTTCGGAATAAGGGCTGTAATTGAGTCGGTTTCGTGGTTAAACCGCAGCTCCTCGGCAGTAAGAGGTATAGGACGAATGCTACCCCAGTATACCGAATCTTGCATATTAAAAAGTGAATCTTTTACAACCTTAATGTCTGATATTTCAAGGGTTTTCAGCGTATCTTCTAGCTCTTCTTTTTCTTCGGTGAGCTTTGCCATTTGGCGCATCTCCCTAATAGTGATATTCTCCTTTTCTTTTATGCTTTCTATTTTACTAGTAATCTCATCGATCTTCTTCTTGTTTTTTGCAGCTCGGGGAGTTCGTCTTTTTTCAGCGGTTGCTACCTTGTTCGTCTGATTTGGTGTTGCTAGATTTTTGGCTTCGATTCTATTGTACTTAACAGTTGACAGAATGGTAAATGCGGCGTTATTCCCCATAACGTCTATCTGCTGTTTTATCTTAATGCCTGTTGGTAGGGGCGTAAGATTATTTACCATCTCAAATGCTATTGTCATGGTGCTGTTAGCTATGGACGTTTTTACCGATAAATCGGCTGATGTAATAGCATAGGTATTATCTTGTATGTAAAGAAATCCTTTAAAGTACTCTCCCGAACTGCTACGTGGTGCAACTCCAATTTTGTAGGTGGTTATTCCTCCATTTTCGGAAGAGCCAATAAGGTGAAACTTGTAGCACGACAAGCCCTGTATGCCCAGTGGCGATACAACTCCATAGTACTTATCGTTATAAATGCTTCCCTGAAAAAGGCCAATCTTTGGGATTTCAAACTCGCTATCCGGAAAGTTGCTTCGCATCGATAGCGTTCTTTGGGTGAAGCTATTAGGGGCTTTAAAGTTTACCTGATTGGCCATTTCTATGGTGTAGGTTTTTCCTGCAACTGGAAGCTTTGCGTCTCGGGGGGCTAAAAGCTTTACTAGTCTTGATAGCTTGCTAACCAGTAGGTTTCCTTTAAAGTAAACTTCAGAGCTGTATCCGCCTAGCTTCGATTTATAGAGCTGCCCGTTAGCAATAGCTTTTCGGATAATCCGTTCTGCGGGATTATCCTTGCTCGATACAACAAACTCTTGAAGCTGATATATAGCATCGGCCAATATAATATCTTGTTTTGTTTCTTTGCTAGCATCAACCTTTTTGGTAGTAGTCTTATAGCCTATTGCCTGAAATGTTATGGTGTAGGTGCCTGGTTTCACTCGCAGTAGGTATTGCCCTTTTTCGTTGGAGGTTGTCCCTTGCATTTGCTCTTTTATGTAAATGCTAACAAATGGTACAGGTTCTCCTTTGCTGTTGGTTATCTTTCCAGAAACTTGGGCTAATGCTAGTGTTGAACTCAGGAGTGCTGCTATGGTTGCTAGAATGCTATTCCTCATTGATTCCTGTATGGTGGATTGTATTGTTTAACTGTATAAACGGTGGGGATTTGGTTTTATTGCTTACCTGCTGTTTGTAAATTATGTTCTAAATATAACAATACCAATTAAATAATAAGTAAAAGGGCGATCGATAATCGACCGCCCCTTACTTATTGCGATGTACTGGCGTTTCTAGTAGCCATTTTGTAATCTAACGGTAAACTCTTTCGACTGTGATGGAGTTGTTCCATCTTTCTCAAAGTTGGCTTCATACTTACCAGCTGGCATGTCGCTAATGGTGTAGTAGTTGCATGTTCTTCCTACTGTTATCTCTTTAGTTAGAGCAGTAGCAAGCATGCTACCTACAAGGTTTCCAATAGCACTTCCGCTATTTACAGACGATACAAGGGTAATGTTCCCTTTTCTATTAAATAGCACTTCGTCGGTTTTTGTGCTTTTTAGAATATACTCAATGCTAACGGTAATCTGACTCGCAATGGTTGTTTTTCTCCAGTCGTGGATAATCGTAAACAGAACGGCATCAACGCCAAAGGCTTCCCCTACACGCTTCATGGAGTTATTCATAAGAAGTTCGGCATCATAAACGCTCTCTTCTTTCATAATTTCCATAGATAGAAGCGAGGGCATTACGTAGTATCCTTTTTGGGTAAGAGGTACTGCTAGCGAGCTGTAAAAAAGCTCTTTTGCCTCAACCTTTGTACTTCGGTTAATTGGAGGTAGTGCCAGTATGGTTAGGGGTTTCTCTTCGTAAAGCTTGCTATAGGTTTCGCTCTTTGGCGTAAAAGAAGAGTTACAGCTCGAGAATATTGCTGCAACAGCTACGATAAGAAGTATCTTTTTCATTGTTCTGCTCGTTTAATAATTCTACCAATAAACGCCTCAGATTCTGGGTAGTAGGCGATCTCCTGTTTAAGAAGCGCTATCCCTTTTTGCTTCTCACCCTTCTTTAGTAGCAAATAGCCATAGTCGGCACAAACTCCTGGTGCAGGACGATTGCTCGAACCAAAGTTCTTGATAAGCTTTTCGTAAACCTTAATAAGGTCTTCGGTGCTTTCTTCGCTATTCGATTTTGTATAGGAGTAAACAGCATTGTCGTAGCCGTTCCAGTTGTATAGCTGTGCAGGAGCGCACGAACAGAGTGCTCCTGCAATAGCCGCAAGTACTAGTATTTTTTTCATTTAAGGATTATTTTTTTTGTCTCCTGAAGACCTAGAAATACAAACTCATTAAAAAGCACCTTGTCACCTTTAAGCACCTTAATAGTATGCTTGCCAGGGGTTGTTTCGATAGGCTTAGCCTGTAGCTGCTTCTTGGTTTTAAAAACCTTTTCTATAAGTATTGGTTGATTATTGTCGATTACTACCGATACGTTTTCTCTATACTCGTCGTTATCGGTTGTAATAAGTACAAATGAGGCATTGTCTTTTCCTGCTGAAAGAGTTTGATAGGTGTTACGGCATCCAGCAAGCGCTGCAATGGCAATAACAGCAAGTATGATATACTTTTTCATCGTATTTACTTATTTTGTGTAACGTAGTAGTTCTCTAGCTTCGTAGCGTCAATAGCACCTTCTGTGATTGTTGCAATGGAAATTTGCTCTTCTGGAAGGTTACCCATAGTCTGCTCAACCTTAACTTTGCCAACTTTTTTACCCGGAAGCTCAATTAGCAAGCCAGTTTGAGGGTTCTTCACCTTTCTTCCTTTTTCTATAATTGCAAACTCGTCTCCAGCAGCAATTCCTTGTGAGGCTCCTCCCGAAATAATGTACGAACCATCTTCAACGCTCAAAATGTACGCCTTCCAAGGGTTGTTGGTACACTGGGTAATGATATTTTCTACCAGCTTAGTTATGGCTGCCGATATAGCCTTATCCGATAGGGTTGCATCAAAGTCGGCACTTTTCCCAAAGCCCATTACCTGTTTGTCGGTAGTCTCAGCTTCTCCTTTTGCTTCTCCACTGTAAATCACTAGTCCGGTAGATACATCTACAAGTCTGATGCTTACACCTGCTTCTACAACCTGTTTCTTGCTATTCGAGAAGAGCTTTTGCTCGCCAATATTCTTTCTGCCAAATTCGGTAATCGAGCCAATGATAAGGTAGTCGGCACCAATTTTTTGGCTGATACCGCCTCCTGTATTGATTTCGCTTACAATCTTATCGTAGTCCTGCCTCTCAATTAGCAAGAACTTTTCAGAGCTCGCAAGCTTTGTCGATAGGATATCCGAAGCTTGTTTGCCCATAGGGTCGTTGGCTTTGTCGTAAAAAACGCTTTTAGAGTACTGAGTCTCGTTAGAAAATCGTCCAATCGCAACCTTCCTTTTGAGGCTCTTCTCTTGCGAAAATCCCTGAATACAAGAGATTACTAGCAGAGATGCCAGAATGGTAGAAGTAATCTTCATAGTCAAATGCTTAATGTTTAAAAACTTGTTAATAAAGCCCCTTATCTTGAGATGAGCATACAACTTATACGGATAGAATTGTCAAAATCCTCATTCTTCGTAAATAGAGCTCAGCCAATTTGTTTCGTATATTTAAATAGATGGGCAAATATATAAAACGTACTGACACGTTTAGCTAATCAGTTCAAATAAATTAGAGTTCCATCGTTAGGCGATGCTGCCTAAAAGGTAAGAACCCTTATCACTACAAGGTATTCCTCTTTATACTAAGCTGTGGAGGCATCTCATGATCCCTAAATTTGGGAGCTTTAACACCTCCAAGGCAGCTCTGTTCTGGTAATCCTTTATATAGGTTGTGTTTTTAATCTTAGCCAAGTTGCTTCTTTACCCGAAAGGTAGGGGAGGAGGCGTTTGTAGGTTTCTTCATGGTAGCTGTTTAGCCAGCAAACCTCTTCGTCCGATAGCAGCTCTTTTTTTATTGGGGTTGTATCGATTGGGAAGAGTGTTAGCGTTTCAAACTTTTCAAAGCTTCCAAACTCATTGGTTAGATGTGGGACACAAAGCACTAAATTCTCGGTTCTTATTCCGTATTCGCCGCTTCTGTAAACAGCTGGTTCATTTGATGTTACCATGCCAACCTTAAGAGTAACAGGGTTTTCTTGCATTCTTATGCTTTGAGGTCCTTCATGTACATTCAAAAAATGGCCAACGCCATGTCCTGTTCCATGTCCGTAGTTAAGTCCAGCCTTCAGCATGGGGCCTCTTGCAAGTATATCAAGCTGCGATCCTCGTGTTCCGCTAGGAAATACCGCCATCGAAAGCGCTATCATCCCTTTTAAAACGAGGGTATAGTCTGTAGCTTCCTTTTCGGTTGGCTTACTAAGGTGCACTGTACGGGTAATATCGGTCGTTCCCATTTTGTACTGTCCTCCCGAATCAATCAGTAGAAACCCTTCTCCCGATATTTTTGCATCTGTTTCTTTGGTTGCCGAATAGTGAACAATGGCACCGTGCTCCTTATATCCTACAATGCTACCAAAGCTTTCACCTACAAAGTCGGGCGATTGCGCTCTGTACTCTCTAAGCTTTTCGCCAACCTTGCACTCTGTAACATCGCTTTTGGCTAGGTTTTCTTCTAGCCACATAAAAAATTTAGTAAGTGCAACCCCGTCATGCTCCATTGCTTTGCGGAAGCCCGCAATTTCGGTTTCGTTCTTCACCGCTTTGAGGCTGGCAATAGTGCCATTTACATCAGGGTCGTCAATGGTATTAACGCTTCTGTGCTGTAGCAGCTGCTTTACTAGTATGTTGGTTTTGCGTGGATTAGCAATTACGTTTTTCGTGATATCAATCTTTTCAACAAATGGCTCAAACTCCTCATAGCTCCTAACTTCTACGCCAAGACTGTTTAGCGATGCTACGTCTTTTTCCGAGAGTTTTGATGGGGCGATAAAAAGTATTGCCTTGTTGTAGCAAATCGCTGCATAGCATACTGCTACGGGGTTGTAGTCTATGTCTGCGCCTCTAAGGTTCATGAGCCAAGCAATCTCGTCTAAGGCTGATATTATGAGTATATCGTCTTTACCTACTCGAGCGTAGCATTTCACTAAATCTATTTTTTGTTCTGTTGATAGGCCAGCTATCGAAGTGTCTAGTAGAGTGGCTGGTTTTGCTGGAAGTAATGGGCGATCTTTCCATACTTGATCAATCAAATCGCCAGCTACTTTAAGCTTGTTGGGGGATATGTTTTTCGACAATTTTTCGAATTCTGTGGCAGAAAAGAGCCTCCCGTCAACCCCAACTACCGAGCCTGCATCCAACCGTTTGGTGAGGTATTGCTCAATACTTGGAACTTCGGGTAGTCCCATCTTCATGAGCGCAATACCGCTTCCTTGGAGCTGTTGCTCTGCTTGTAAAAAGTAGCGGGAGTCTGTCCAAAGTGCTGCTTCGTATAGCGTAACCACTACAGTTCCTGCCGAACCAGTAAATCCGCTTATCCATTCTCTGCTCTTCCATCTATCGGCAACGTACTCGCTGAAGTGTGGGTCGTTGCTCGGAATTATGTAGGCGTCAATTTTATTTTTTACCAGCAAGCTTCTTAGCTCGTCTAGCTTTTGGGGTATATTTTTCATGGGTTTTGCTTGTTGTTGTAGTTACTAAATGTACAAATTTAGCGCAAAAATAGGTGCCGTTTTTGCTTGTTATTCGGACTTCGTAATTTATTGAAAATTAGTCAAAAGCATGCTAATTTGTTGGGTTTTTCTTGTTCTAGGGTTAAAAGTGTACATTTCGACTCTTATTTTACCTGAAAATGATGTTTCGCATTATTTCATTTTTATAACTTTCCAACCTAAATTTAGACAAAACAAAAATAAAGGAGCTATGAATAACTTTCAGTTTTACAATCCTGTAAAGATTGAGTTTGGCAAGGGTGCTATTTCTAAGCTTTCAACACATATCCCCGAAGGTTCTAAGGTTATGGTTACCTACGGTGGGGGGAGTATCAAAACTAACGGGGTTTATGATGCTACTATGGCTGCTCTTACTTCGTTTTCGGTGGTAGAATTTGGCGGTATAGAGCCAAATCCAACCTACGAAACTCTTATTAAGGCTGTTATGCTAGCTCGTTCCGAGAAGGTTGACTTTCTTCTCGCTGTTGGTGGCGGATCTGTAATTGATGGAACTAAGTTTATTGCTGCTGCTATTCCTTTCGAGGGGGAGCCTTGGGATATACTCTCGAAGCGTGCTCCTGTTAAGTCGGCTATTGCAATGGGGGCAGTATTAACGCTTCCTGCTACTGGTTCTGAGATGAATGCGGGTTCTGTTATTTCTAAGCGAGAAACTAAGGAAAAGTTTGCCTTCGGGTCGCCTTATACCTATCCAAAATTTTCAATCCTCGATCCCGAATATACCTACTCGTTGCCCAAAAAGCAGATTGCGAATGGTACTATTGATGCTTTCATCCACGTAATGGAGCAGTACATGACTTACCCTTCTGCTGGGTTGGTTCAGGATCGATGGGCCGAAGGGCTTCTTCAGGTGCTTATCGAGCTCGGTCCAAAGGCGCTTGCTAATCCTACCGACTACGATGTGAGATCCAATCTAATGTGGGCTGCAACTATGGCTCTCAATGGCATTATTGCTGTCGGTATGCCAACCGATTGGGCTACCCATATGGTGGGGCACGAGCTTACTGCTCTTCATGGGCTCGATCATGGGGTTACGCTCGCTATTGTATATCCTGCAATGCTAGAAGTTATGTTCGAGCAGAAAAAGGTGAAGCTAGCTCAGTATGCTGAGCGTGTTTGGGGGATAGATGAAGGTTCGCTGGAGCAAAAGGCTAAGGCGGCAATTGTAAAGACAGAAGAGTTCTTTAATTCGCTTGGTGTTCCTACTCACTTAAGCGAATACGGCATCGGTTCGGAGAGTTTTCAGACAATTCACGATAGATTTGTTCAGCGTGGATGGGTTAAAATGGGTGAGCAACAGGCTCTTACTCCCGAACTTATTCTAAAGGTTCTTAATCGCACACTATAGGATGTTTAATCTGAGGTTGTCTAAAAAGTAGTATAAATCACGTACTGCGTGGAACGAAAAGGATTCACAACCTTATTGTAAGGTGCTTTAGCCTGTCGTAATACGCATATTGAGATACGTGCTCCTGCTTTTTAGACATCTTCTTGGCCGAATTTTAACTTAAGAGGGAAATGGATTCATACATTTTTTTAAGATGGTCGGATGCCGATTACTCTATCGGGCTTAAGACCATTGATGAGCAGCATAAGCAGCTCATCGCATTAATTAACAAGATCTACCAGGCTCTAATCGATCGTAATGTGCATGAGGTTACTGCTAATGTGCTCGACGAGCTAGAGATGTATGCTGGCTACCATTTTGGGTTCGAAGAGAAAATCTTTAGGCAGATTGGGTACGAGCTTACCGATGAGCATGTGGCTAAGCATCGGGCTTTTACAACACAAATTAAGAACTTTAAGGATAGAATGGCTGCTGGCGAAGATGTTATCTTCAATATTACCAACTACCTGCGCGATTGGCTGCGAAATCATGTGCAGAAAGAGGATAAGCTCTATGCGAACGATTTTATGAAAGCTGGTGTTGATTAGCTTTTTCTCCTCCTCGTTCAATTAGTCTTTTTTTGCAGTAGTACTCGTGCTCCATTCTGTTATTGCAAATACTAGCAATATCTTTGTTTTCCTATGGCAAGGATGGCTGTTATTACACGTCCATGCCTAAAGGCTAACTTATCTATTAACGGGTTACTATTATTTACTTATGGAGCAAAGTGCTGCAAAGGAGTTTATTAAGTGGAGCGATTCTGAGTTTGGATTAGGAATTGCTACAATCGACGATCATCATCGGGTGCTTGTTGCACTAATCAACGAAATCTATCAGGCTTTCATGGAGCGTAAGCATGCAGATTCAATCGTGGAGATTATTCAAAAGCTCGAGGAGTATGCTGTTTTTTACTTTTCGTTCGAAGAACGGCTTTTCGATCAGGTTGGATATAGCCAAAAATCTGAGCATGTAATTCAGCATCAGGCTTTTGTTAAAAGGGTTGATGCTTTCCGCGATCAGGTGGACGCTGGTATTGATGCTACGTTTGGCATTGTTAATTTCTTGCGCGACTGGCTTAAGGCCCATATCCAAGAGGAGGATCGTAAGTATGTTAACGAGCTAAGGGCGGCTGGGATTGCCTAAGTTAAATTTTTAAATGGGGATACTATGGAAACGAACAAGGCTAAGGAGTTTATTAAGTGGGCCGATGCTGACTATTCGGTTGGAATAAAAACTATTGACGATCATCATAAGGAGCTGCTTAAGCTGATAAACCAGATTTACCAGTCGTTTATGGAGCGTAAGCATTTGGACGTAACGGCTGATATTTTGGGAAAGCTCGAGGACTATGCGCGATTCCACTTCTCTTTTGAGGAGAAGATTTTTGGACAGATTGGCTACCAGCTTAAGGCCGAGCATATTGCCGAACACCGTGCGTTTACGAATCAAATCAAAGCTTTTAAAGATCAGGTTGCTTCAGGGTTTGATGCTACTTTTGGCATCTCTAACTACTTGCGCGATTGGCTAAAGAACCATATCCATACCGAAGATCGAAAGTACGCTCCGCTGTTTAAGCAGCACGGAGTTGATTAGCAAGCGAATTCAACTACCAGAATATAGTAAGAAAAGCCAACCTCCCGGTTGGCTTTTCTCTCCTTTTATTATTGTGCGATGATGATTACTTTAGAAAAATCTTAGCCCAATTCTTGGCTTCGCGATTTTTCCAATCACCTTTATGAAATACGTAGCTTCCAATTAGTGGTAGTACAGTTGTTGCTTCGGCATAAACCATTTGCTCGTAAACGGTATCTACCTTACCCCATGATGATGCCTCTTTTAGGGTAGATGATGAGCATGCTCCATCTCTTACATCTGCAACGGTAATTTGTACTGCATACTTGTGCATAGGTGCGTCAATGCCAAGGCATTCTGCGCAAACAACTGTATCTTGGGTAAAGTTTTTTGGAACTCCACCGCCAACCATGAATAACCCAGTTGTATGTGCGGCAATCTTTATGTCGGTAAGTTCGCGGAAATCAGCAACCGAGTCGATAGTTAGGTATGGCTTGCCAGCCTTGATTCTTTCAACCTGATGCATAACAAGACCAAATCCAGCCGAGCAGTCAGAAAACGCAGGAACAAAAATTGGCACATTATGCTCGTAGCAAGTCTGAATTAGCGATTCTTTCTTTACAGAATTCTTAGATAGGTACTTACCCATTTCGTAGATAAACTCTCTCGAAGAGTAAGGACGTGGCTCTAAGCTGTCTGCTATTTCTTTGATTGTCGAATCGCAAGCTTGTAGCTCTTCTTCGTCAATATAGGTGTCGTAAATACGGTCAACGTAGTTGTCGCGTAGGAATTTGTCGTCAATGAACTGGGTTCCTCTGTAGTGCTTGTAACCAAGTGCTTCAAAGAAGTCCATATCAACAATCGAAGCTCCAGTAGAAACTACCACATCAACCATGTTGTGCTTTACTAGATCAACGTAAACCTGCATGCAACCAGCCGCAGAGGTAGATCCAGCAAGGGTTAATATGTTGGTACAGCCATTTTCTGCAATCATCATATTGTAGATGTCAGCAGCATTAGCTGTTTCTCTAGACGAGAACGACATTTCTCGCATAGAGTTGATAATTGGGCTTGCATCAAACGACTTGATGTCGATGTGCTTTATTACGTTTTTTAAAAGATCTTTCTTTTCCATTGAAAGCAAATACTAGCTATTAAAATTCTGCATGAGTAGGAAAACAGCAGCTTATACTATTTATATGCTGCTGTTTTTATATCGGACTTGCTTGTCGTCAGTGGATTAACCCTTTATAATTGGGTACAGGTAGGAGGTAAAGCAAATTGCAACTAGTGCAGTCCCATACTTTTTTTCTGGAACAAAGCTTTCAATGTTAATGGTAATTTCTTCTAAACGGAAATCTTCCGAAAATCCGTTGTAGTAAAGTTCGTCAAGGCTTAGTCTGAGTAGCTTTTCTATTTCCTCAACTTCATAGTTGCCGTTGTGTTCACACACTAGGCCACCATGGCGTTCGTTTGTTTTGCGGTCGTATAACCAACCGTAGATGATACCGGCTGATGCACGTTCGCCTTTACCAGTAGTAGCAACTGCCATAATCGACTCAACTACCGATCCATGGGTAATTTCAGCAGGTTGTGCGACTTCGGTTGCTATGCTTGGCATTATCGATGAGTAGGTCATAATGTTGTACTTCTCGATATTGGCCTGCTTAAGAGCTAGGTGGTAAGATCCTGCGTGCACTGTAATATCGCTTTCTCCGTGTCCTTTTGTTACGAAGTAGTCTTTTGGAATCCGGTTTCCAACTACGATTCCCTGCATTTCTTGTGTAGAGCTAAGGTTTGTCATCGTCGCACATAAAAAGATAATTGGTTAATACTAAAAGGTAATATCGTAGGGCGTATGTTGCCCATAATGTTAGCCGAGAATACATCCTTTCCTGAAGGCTATTCTTGACAACTATTTTTTTGTGTGGAAGGGTGTCCGCCCTTTATGTATCAAATCTGGCGGACGCAAAGACTTCGAAGAAGGTCGCTGAGTATCTCATACCTAAAAACCACCGCTTGGGTGCTCTTGAATGTGTTTTTAGTGTGTAAGTATCTTTTCATTTCGTTTTTCAAAGTTTACAGTTGACCTGTCTTCGAGTTAGTGATAAAATAAACTGTAAGCCGTGTTTTAGGGTGAGAAAAGTTCTACCGAAAAACTGTGCAATTATAGGAAAAAATTAAAACATAAGCGTCGGTGATTCTCTTAAATTTTAACTTTTTATGGAAATATCTCTAATTGCTTGAAAACAAGTGTTAAAAGTAGTGTTTTAAATACGCGTTTTCAACTTTTATGCTCTTTTTTCTTCGTTTTTTTTGCACAAGTGCAATCCGTGATTGTTGCAATTGCTGCTTTTTTGAGAGAGTGGCTAGCAACATTGAGGTGTTTTTGCGAAAGTTTGGAATCGTTAGGCTTAAGCTGCCAAGCTCTTCCTTTGGTATTTCTATTCTATGGTGCAGTTTTATTTTTAGGATGGTGCTGCTTGTAAAATGATGGTATGGGGATAATTGGATGCATTACTTTAGGGCTGTTTCGTGCTAAATTGTGTGTATATGTTTAAAAACTTCATTTTTTTTAATAAAAAGGGGTACAACATTGGAATACTAAGTTTATATTTGCAGTGCAATTGAATTTAATCGTTTCACAAAACAAAAAACTGTACAATGAAAAAGTTACTCGTTATCGTTGCTGTTGCTGCTATGTTCGCAGCTTGCGGTCAAAAGGCTGCTGAAAACACTGACACTGCTGCTGCTGTTGACACTACTGCTGTAGCTGCTGACACTACTGCTGCTGTTGATACTGCTGCTGATACTGCTGCTGCTGTAAAGTAATAAGCAAACGATAAGCAAAAAATTAGGGTCAACCATTGGTTGACCCTTTTTTTTTATCCGCTCAAAAATACAAAGCATTATAAAATATTTTGATAGGTGTGTTTTTAGGAATCAATTCCTAATTCGGGTGGATAAAATAGTTGGGTGTAATTTTAGTGACAGGTGACGGGGAATCGTGTGTCGTAAATTCCAACGATCCTCCTCAATTGTCAATTGATCCGTTTTTACTTGCTTAGCCTATTTTTAAGATGCTCCATGGTAAGTACGTCGTACTTTTTTTGTTGAGCTTCGTTTAGGTATGTTCTTACTTCAATCGAGTAGCGTAGCCAGTTACGTCGGATCTCTGCATTTAGGTAGCCTAAGCTGTCGGTGTAAAGCCTAATTGTTGCAGTATCAGTTGGTTGAATTGCAATTTGTTTTTGTAAGTACACCATAATGGTGTCATACCTGTCGTATAGAGGGTCGTTTATCTTCTTGTAAAAGGCTTTTCGGGAGATAAACTTTTCTTTTTGGCTTTCAGTAAGCTCTAGCTTTTTAAAAAACTCGTTTCGTTGTTTTTCGGAAGATGGCTCTTCATTCGAAAAGCTCAATACGCCAATAAAGGTTGCGATGTTTAGTAAAACTAAAATGGCAACCGTCCATAGCAATACTCTTGTTTTTAGAAAGAAATTCATTCTTGCTCTCCTTATTTGTCGAATGCAACGGAAGATTTTACTATATCGTTGAGGCTGAGCATGTCGTAAGCGTGCTTGCTCCTTTTGTCGTATGCAGTGTAGATGGTTAATCCGCTAATTAAAAATGTTATAACTAGCGATACTACTAGAGCATACTTAACTCCTCTTGATCTGGAAAGGCCATTACTATTGGTAGGGGCTTGAAGCCTTGCTGCGATCTTTTCTGTAAAGTAGGGGTTAAACTCTGGTGTTGCTGCTTGTTCGAGTAGGGCGATGCTAGCCCCTATAGATGCGTAAACTTTTTTGCAGCTGCTACAAGTCTCGATATGTTGTAGCGCTTCTGTATCTAGCTCTACATTTTCGAGTTGAATAAGCTTATGTTTAAATTGTTCGCATCTCATGGCTTTTGTTTTTACTATTGACAATAATCTGACTAAAAACTTGCGGTTTATAATCATTTTAGTACTCTTTATACGTTATTGATGCTGCCCGCCTTCTTTTGTACTTGCATTATCTACCAGTATTTTTCTTAAATTTCGTTTGGATCTGAAGATTAGCGATTCTACAGACGATAGGGATACATTCATAATCTCCGAGATCTGCTTGTAGGATAGCTGTTGGTAGGTGTACAGTGCAAGCGCTGTTCGTTGGTTGCTGGGGAGCTCGTTCAGGGCATTTTTAAGCCGTTTTACATTTTCTTCTGGATCTGTAAAGTCGTCAGGTTGTTTGCCGTCATCACGGAAATCTGGATTCCCTTTTGCTTTGCCAAGCAGTAAATCTTCAAGATTTTGCATTATCGCTCTTCGCTTCTGCTTTCGGATGTGGTTTAGCGATTTGTTGACTGCAATTCGGTAGATCCAAGTGCTAAATTTCGATTCATGCCTAAACGATTTTAGCGATTCAAATACCTCTATAAAAACTTCTTGCGCTATATCTTCTGCGTCAACTTTAGACTGTGTAAAACCATAGCAGGTACGCAGCACTTGCTGCTTATACCTATCTACAAGCTGTCGGTAAAGCGAATCGTTTCCTGTAAGTATTTGTTCTATAACCTCTTTGTCGGTCATTGTCGAAATTTGTTCGAGCTGCTAATATATAAAATTAACGCTAAGGTAGGCTAGGCGTTCCTATTTTAGGATTTCAGCGCGATTACTTATTTTTCGTTGGTGGCGGTTTTTCACTTTTCTTACCTATTTTCGTGCTATATTTAATGAATATTAAAATATCGCTATGGGCATTAAATCAAAAATGGTTGCGGGGTTTACTGTCATTGGGTTACTCCTTTTCTTATCGGGTGCAATTGCGGTGTACGAAACGTCAAGTCTCGGACGATCTATTCAAAATGTTATAGATGATAATCTTAAGTCTATAGAGGTTTCGAAGGAGATGGAGGCTGCTGTTGCTCAGATTAGCAGGGGGGTGCTTTGGTCTGTTAATGGGAGGCCCGATTTGGGAGAATCGTTAATATCCGCTGGTCGAGCTTCTTTTCTAAGCTCGTATAAAATTGCTCACGGCAACCTTACTGTCGAAGGCGAAGAGGTTTTTGTAAAGGATATCTATAAATCGTACCTATCTTTTAATGCTTTTGCAGATAGCGTTCTTACGTTAGCTGCTGCAGAAGGTGGTGGTGCTTGGTATTTCAATCGCTTTCTTCCTAGTCAAGATAAGCTTACCGTTTCTATCGAAAGATTAATAACGGTTAATCAAAATGCCATTTACCAAAGTGCAACACAGCTTAAAACGGGGGCTTTTAGTGCAATTTTACCTGGACTAATCGCCATTTTTGTAGGGATCGTTTTTGTTGTGCTTTTCAACTACTTTGTAAATAGCTTTTTTATTACTCCAATTGTAAAAATATCTCAGGGAGTAGAGAACTATGTGAAGCATGCGATCCCTTTTAGGGTTAAGGTAGATTCGAAGGATGAAATTGAGCGTCTTAAGAGCTCTGTTGAGAAGCTAATTATGCAGAACAAATCTAATAAGATAGACGACTAATGAGGCCATTCGTTATTGTCCGATATATTTCAATGGGGTTGCTGCTTAATGCAGTGTTTATGCTTATAGCAACAACTGTTTCTACGTTAAACGATTTTGATGCGGGTTTTTTCCCTCTCTTCTTGAGCTTTATGGTAACACTTGCAATGGGAGTGTTTCCGTTAATCTTTGTGCCTGCTTATAAGGATATCTCTCTAAAGGAAAGCTACGTAATTGTTGCTCTCTCCTGGTTTTTATGCTGTGGGGTTGGCATGCTGCCATACCTTCTTTGGGGTGGCGAATTTTCGGTTTCAAAGGCTTGGTTCGAGAGCGTTTCTGGCTACACCACTACAGGTGCAACAACTCTTTCTAATATCGATTCACTACCGTTAAGCATTAGGTTCTGGAGAGCTTCTACACAATGGATTGGTGGTGGAGGGGTTGTACTATTCGCACTTGTTGTGCTGCCCTCTCTTGGAAAGGTGCATGCAAATCTATCCAAAATCGAAATGTCTTCGCTTTCAAAGCTAAACATCTCTAAAGGGGTGTTTGGATCTCTGCGCATGATCCTTATTGTTTACATCGTTCTGACAATTGCTCAGGCTGTTTTGCTATACCTTTCTGGAATGAGGGTTGTAGACGCTGTGGCCTACTCTTTTAGCACAATTTCGACGGGTGGCTTTGCTATGAGTGGCAGCAACGTTGCTGGACTAAATAATCCTTTTGCTGAGGTTATCATTTTTGTTTTTATGGTTGTTTCAGGGCTTAACTTTAGCTTGCTGTTTGCTTCTTTCATGCGACGGGAGGTATCCGTATTCAAGTCGGGGGTTGCTAAGGTTTACCTATTGGGGATTGCTGTTGGGGCTTTGGTGCTGTCGTTCGGATTACACTTCTCTGTAGGAACCTCCTGGTTCGACTCGTTTAAGCAGGGCTTCTTTCAGGTTGCTTCTCTTGCCTCTTCTACAGGCTTTTATAATGCTGATACTTCGGCATGGCCTTCTTTTGCGATTATGCTGTTAACGCTGTTTATGATGCAGGCGGGTTGTGCTGGTTCTACTTCTGGAGGAATTAAGGTTGATAGAATTGTTCTTTTTGGGAATACAATTCGTACACAAATTAAACGATTACAGCATCCCAATGCGGTTATCCCAGTTCGTATTGGTAAAACGATTATTGCCGACGAGGTTGTCAGCTCATCGCTCCTATTTATTGTATTTTATGTTGTTATAGTATTTATTTCAACTCTTGTGCTAGGGATATTCGGATTGGATATTCTAAGTGCATTTTCGGCTTCTGCGGCTTGTATGGGAAATGTTGGCCCTGGTTTTGGATTGGTGGGGACTTTGGGGAATTATGGAAGCTTGTCCGATTTTTCGATGTGGTGGCTTACTCTTCTTATGCTGTTAGGCCGTCTTGAGATATATGGTTTGGTTATGATTGTTTTTATTAAATCGTGGAGATAACGTGATATGAAAGAATGTCAAGTGGTTAAATGTCCGTGTTGTGGTGCGCTACATCAGATGGTTAAACCTTCAAAGAAGCTTGGGCGGGTGGAGATTTTCTCTGATGGCAAAACGGTTTCAGAGGAGCTGAATGAGGCACTTGAGGTTTCGCGTTGTAGCCAGTGTTCTGAATTTTATTGGATAGAAGATGCTCCTGTCGCTTCGGCTAGTGCTCTTGTGTCTGATAGCCTTCCTTGGGTTAGGCTTCTCTCTGTTGATGAGTATGAGCAGATGCTTTTAGCTACTGCTATTACTACGGATGTGGAGGAGATTCTTCGAATGGAGCTACTTTGGGCCTTTAATGATAGGGTGAGACGTGATGAGCCAATCTTTGTAAAAGAGTCGGATGAGGAACTCTGGAAGAGCAATATAGGCATTCTTGCAAAGCTTCAAGATGGGACTAACGCATACTCTAGGTTGCTTAAAGCAGAGCTTGCGAGAGAGCTAGGCAATTTCGATGAGGCTGCCAAGCTGCTAAGCTCTGTTAAGGAGGCTTCTGTGCTTTCTATCAAACAGCAACTTTTAGATGCTGTTGAAAGAAAAGATCCGAATGTTTTTAAGTTGAGGCAGTAGAGGCTGTTAGCAGTATGGTCTCTGAATAGATTAAAGAAGGTGTCCCAAAAGAATTAAGCTTCTTGTATCTCAAACCACAAAATGCACAGGTGCATATTGCAAAATGGTTTAGCTAGATACAGTATGCGTTAATCCTTTTTGGACACCTTCTCCTTTTTTACTTCTTGAATTCTACTCCGAAGTATGAAAACACCTGCTTTAAAAGCTGCGTTTTTTGTTGATCTGAATTTAATGCTTCTAGAGGGAATCCGAATACAACAACTTTACTTCCATTGTTTTCATAAAGGGTTGCTGCACTTGTTTGGGTGTCTTTGTACCTCATAATGCGAGATGCACCTTTGGTTGGTTCTATTGCATCTGGAGCTTCTATGCGTAGCTGCTTTCCTTTAAGAACTTCTTGGCTCAGCTCTTTTCCGTTAAACTTGTAGCTTCCTTTAAAATTTGGTTTTGCTTCATCTGTTGTGTACAGTTCTCCTGAAGTGCTGGCATGATCAGTCATCCAACGGTAACCTAGCTTCTCGGCTGCAAACTTTATGGCCGTGGTGTCTTTTTGTTTAACCATATCTGTGCCAATATACGATCCAGATATAAGCAATGGAAGCTTCATCGATGTTGCTTTTTCAAGCATCGTAATCATTTGCGGATTGAATACGGCAAAATTATCGCGTTCTTCTCTGAAATTTTTTACCGTTTTCTGTTCTCCAAATAGTACGTCAATAAAGCGAACTTTAGAGAGCTCTAATCCTTGTTCGAATGCGGCCCTACTTGTTGATATGTAGGATACTCCTAACTTTTGGTAGGTTTTGCCCTGTAAATGGGTAAAATCGTGCGTGTTACCATGAATGCTATTTCCCCACCATTCAACACCCGATGATCCCCATCCTGTGTTATCGTCATCTAGCCAAGGTTCTTTGCGGTTAAAGTTCTGCTGGTAGCCCAGGAAAGTCGGTTCTATTCCATCTGCTACACCTTCGTCTTCCCACCAGTTAAAACCAGCCATATCTCCGAGATCAAATGATTGAGGAGCTGAAACTCGTGTAAAGCCGTTTACTAAAAGGGCCGCTTTTTTATTGTTATTAAAGATGCATGCCGATAGCTGCTCTGTTGCAAAGCTTTCGCCTCCGTCGTTAACTCCTGTTACCTTAAATGAGTAGCGTTTGCCCCACTCTGGAAGCTCTAGCTCTATCGAGTTGGTTTCGACTTCTCTAAAGTTTGGAGAGAATCCTGCATCCTCGGTGCGAATGTAAACGCGATATTTCTGCGAGTTGGCGTTGGGTTCTAGTGGGTCAATGGTGTTTTCCCATGTTAGCTTTACCTTTTTGCCTTCTACTCTACTAATGGCAAATGAATGTGGTGCTAATGGTTGTATGGGAGTTTCTGCTCCATTGAGGTATCGTGCCATTCCTTTGTAAATGGCTCTTGCTACAGTGAATCGGAAACGGGGATCAAGGCCGTAGGTCATGTCAGCCAAATTCTGATGCGATAAAAGTTCGAGGAGGAGGGTAGGGGCATCTGCTACAGAGGCTTCGCTGTAAGATGCATCCCTGAGCTGCCTTTTGGTCCATTTCGAATTATGTAGCTTCTGAACATCGTTGCAAATTTGTGATTGAATCAGGTTGCTTAGTATTCCGCTTAGCTGACGGCCTCTTCCGTCTGTGAAGTTTCCATTTTTTGTGCTGTAAATTGCAAGGGTTCCTACTATCGAATCGTTGGGTGTTGTGCCTGCATCGGTATGGAATGCAAGGGTTAAATCTATTGGAACCCCTTTTTTCTTTAGAAAGTTAGCCCAGTGTGGGCGACTTTGGTAGTCGTCGTTATAGTCGTTCTGATATTTCGTTTTGCTATAAACAGAATCCGGTATTCCCGATGCTTGAAGATAGTAACGAGCAGCTTCTAGATAGCTGGGCATTCCGCTTGTTTTCCACTCAAAGTCGCTTGGATTAACATTATGCGCTTGTGCTGCTCCGTTAGAGCTCGATTTAGCATTGTCGGTAATAATAGCCGATGGTTTACGAGCAACAATTCCCATACCTCCGCCGAATCTTACGGCATCTGAGGTTACGACCCCTTTTTCGCTACTTTTATTGGATACTACTACTGCTGCATGTCCAGCATCAAAGCTAAAGGTTCCGAGATACTGCCATGTTGCTCCGTACATTTTCTGATTTACAACAAATTCGGAGGTTCCTCCTGTGTGGTAAACCTTGTAGGTTACATCGCTGACGTTATTGTCTGTATTGGCCCATGATACGTAAACGGCGTAGTCGCCTTTTTTTTCTGGAGAGATGCTTGGTTTATAGGTTATTGTAGCACTCCCTTTTGGCGATGCTTTAGCTTCAAGGTGTGTGCCCATCGTAAAGGGATTTTCTTGCTTTAGTAGCATGCTCTTATGCTTATATCCTCCCTTTACAGTTTTCCAAATGCCTTGCTTAATGGCAGATTTACTTTTGCCAGATTGGTCGTTATCAACAATTATTTTGTTGGTTTGAGTGTCTCTTTCTCGTGGATTAAGAACAACAGCTCCTGCGTTTTCTAGCATAGGCGTTAGGTATTTCACAACGTAGGGCATATTTCCTATGTCTTCTACATTGCTAAAGCATCTGGCTCTTTGCCATTCCCAACGGTCTAGCTTCGACTCGTAGTAGTAGCCGTGGCTATGCCAAAGTGCGATATGCTTTCCTGATAATCCCTTGGGGAAGCTACCTTTTGCTGGCTCCTTAACCAGCGGCTCTCCTTGTCCAAAAACGGAAAGCGAAGGTAATAGAAGCAATGCTGCGATTAGTTTTCTTGTATTCATCAGCCGAATAATGCTTGGTTGTTTAGGTTGATTGATTGGTTTCTATAATGCTAAAAAGCCTACGAAGTCGTAGGCTTTTTAGTATAGCTATCAAAAGTAATCATTTTGATGGTTGCTTAGGTAGTTGTACTCCTACTAAATTCGGAATAGTAAGCTTGCTTAGCGTTTCGCTTTATGGGCATCAACGGCTTTTTTTACCGAACCATGCTCCAAAAGTAGTGCTTTTGCCGAATCATAGTCAAGTCCTGTTTCTTCAACGATCATTCTTGTTCCTCTGTCAACAAGCTTCTTGTTGGTTAGCTGCATGTTAACCATCTTATTCCCCTTTACTCTACCAAGCCTAATCATGGTGGTAGTTGTAATCATATTAAGCACAAGCTTCTGGGCTGTGCCTGCTTTCATCCTTGTTGAACCTGTTACAAACTCTGGGCCTACAATTGGTTCAATGGCTATTTCTGCGGCTTTGCTAACTGGAGCATCAGGGTTGCATGATATTGAGGCTGTGAGAATTCCTCTTTCACGTGCTTTTTCAAGAGCTCCAATTACGTATGGGGTTGTGCCAGAAGCGGCAATACCAATTACGATGTCTAGCTCGCTTACGTTGTGAGCCATAAGCTCTTCCCACGATTTTTCAGGGTTGTCTTCGGCTGCTTCAATGGGGTTGCGAAGTGCTTTTTCGCCACCTGCGATTAGTCCTATAACTTTCCCTTGAGGCATTCCGTATGTTGGAGGAATTTCAGATGCATCAAGCACACCAAGTCGTCCGCTGGTTCCTGCACCAAGGTAAAATATTCTTCCTCCCTGCTTCATCCTTTCAACAATTCCTTCAACTAGCTTTTCTATTTGAGGGATTGTTTCTCTCACTGCAATTGCAACCTTCTGGTCCTCGTCATTTATTGCGAGTAGAAGTTCTGAGGTAGACTTCTTTTCAAGGTCGTTGTAAAGCGATGGTTGCTCTGTTATTTTCTTAAATGCCATAACCGTTTGTTTTAGCGCGAATGGAATTCAACGAGTCCTTTTATTGGACTTTGCTCTATTTTTCCCAGCTTGATACCTAGAGGCTTTGCTGCTGCTTCTAGCATTTCGCTGAAATGAAAACCGATTGATCCGATGATGTTTACAGATAGATTCTGGTAGTCGTACTGCATAACGTTACGTTCGAAAAAGAGCGTAAAGCTTTTGATGATAAGGTTCGAAATAGCAGGTTCATTACGATGTTCGTTCATAAACTTCGTAAAGGTTGCTAAGAACCTGTTCGGGAAAGGTTGACGATACACTCTGTTGATTATATCTGCAGGGGTAAGCTGCATCTCTTCCATAAATTTTTTAGAGATGTGCTCTGGTAGCTGATTTTTAAGTACATCTGCAATAAATAATTTGCCAAGTACTGCACCGCTTCCTTCATCTCCTAAAATAAAACCAAGTGGTGATACATTCTTTACAATAGAGCTACCATCCCAAAAGCAGGTGTTCGAGCCTGTTCCAAGTATGCAGGCAATTCCTGAATTGTTTTGGCATAGCGCTTTTGCTGCTCCAACTAAATCGCTTTGGACGGTAATTGCAGCATTTTTAAATGAATGAGCAAGTGCTTGTTGTACTCCTTCAATTTTTTCGGGTAGGCAGCCTGCTCCATAAAAATGAACCTCACCTATAGGAAGTTCTCTAAATGTAGGGGCAACATTGGTCTCAACATCATTCCTAATCTCTTCTACCGACTGGTAGACTGGGTTTATGCCTAGAGATTTGGTGGAGGCAATGATGTTGCCATTCTCTACAGCAACCCATTCGGTTTTAGTTGAGCCGCTATCTGCAATAAGTATCATAGCTTAATGTAAATTTTTCGTTTGTAAAGCTGATGTCCAATAACCCAGCATATCGAAATAAATAGTAAGGCAAAGATTAGCGAGGCTACATAGGGATCGTTTACTATGGCTACTAGGCTATCGTAAGTAAAACCTTTGATGCTTACAATTTGATCTCCGTAGGTGAATTTTATTGCACCTAGGATGATTGATAAGACTCCTCCTAGTACGTATAAGAAAAGAGGGTTAATTCCGAATGATTCGAAAAATACGCTCCATTTCTTCTTCGACTTAATATCAATAATCCAGGTTAAGAGAGCCAGCAGTAAAGATGCTAACCCACAAGTTGCAAGTACAAATGTTGGGCTCCAGATCTTTTTGTTAATTGGAATTCCATAGCTAAGCAGAAGTCCTGCAAACAGAAGAATTGTTCCAAAAATAAATAGCTTGCTAATCTTCTCTGTCATATCGGTTGTCGATCTGAGCAGCTTGCCACAGTATATCCCCAAAATAACATGGGCAAGGCAAGGTAAGGTACTTAGTAGCCCTTCTGGATCAAAAGGAATACTTTCTCCATGGTATATGTGCGCTTCTCCAAATAGTGCTGTATCGACCTTTATGATAATATTATCTGGAGCAAGCTCGAATCCGTTCCCAAGTAAAAGTATAGCGTAGTAGCTTAGAAGAATTAATCCTGCAGTTTTAAGCCAATGTTTTGATGGAATAAGAACGACTATTAGCGATGCAAAAAATGAGCTTAGCGCTAGCCTTTGCATTACTCCAAGTATCCTTATCCTATCGTAGGGTAGTACCGATGTCGTGAATCTCTCCCATAGCGATTGATCTGAGCTTATGTCAAAAACCCCTCTACATAGTATCGAGAACCAAGCAATTCCTAGTCCAACTATAAAAATTAGCGCGCTTCTTATGGCAAGCTTTTTAAAGTAGCTGCCAGAGAATGTAAAGTCAAACTTGCTTAGCGATATGAACATGGATACTCCCATGATGAACATAAAGAATGGAAATACCAAATCAGTTGGTGTAAGTCCATGCCACTGAGCATGTTCGAGAGGAGTGTAGATGTTGCTCCACGAGCCCGGGTTGTTCACTAAGAGCATCCCGGCTATGGTTATACCTCTCAGCACATCAAGCGAGAGCAACCTTTGGCTAGATTGATTTTGCATGGTGTAAGCTTTAGTGGTATAGGTAGTATTTTTTAGACTTTGCTTTAAAGGCAGCGTCGTCCTTATGCCAGTATTCCCTAACTTTGCTGAAGTTGTAGCTATCACTTAGCCCCTTAAGGATGTAGTCGGTTCCAGACACCTTGTTCCACATGCTAATCCTACTCTTTTCACAGCGTTTAAAGAAGTCGATACGTGGGTTTTGCTTGTACATCTCCTGCATTATCCAGAATTGGATATCCGAGAGTATTACCTCTTTAGTATCGGTAATATGGATTTGCACGCCTTGGTAGTTTAAGCCCTTGCCAACGCTGTAAAATGGTTTATAGTGTATAGGTCTAAAGTGCACCCCTTTAAGCTTTAACGCATTAAGGCTATCAGCCAATCTGTCCGCAGATATAGAGTCAGATGCCACTAGCTGAAATGGCATTGTATAGCCAACACCTATTGACACAACACCTAGCTCGCCCAAAATACCGGTGGTAGGGTAGTAGTAGGCAGCCATTGGGTTGGGGATGTGTGGCGATGGAGCCACCCAGTCTAGTCCTGTTTGTGCGTAGGTCATGCTTCTTTTCCATCCCTTCATTGGGATTACAGTTAGCTTGCACTTTTGCTTTAGCATTCCTTCGCCATTAAGCATTAGCGCAACTTCGCCAGGAGTTAGTCCGTAAACGTAAGGTATTTTAAACTGGCTAACAAACGAGAAAAAGCCATCTTCAACAAGGCAGCCTTCTACCTTTTCTCCTCCTAATGGGTTAGGACGGTCGAGGATAACGACTTCTACACCATACTTTGCAGCCTCTTCCATTACGATTCCCATCGTGCTGATAAAGGTGTACGATCTACAGCCTATATCTTGGATATCGTAAACGATAGCGTCAATGCCCTCAAGCATCTCTTTAGTAGGACGTTGGGTTTTACCGTATAGCGAGTAAACTGTTACGCCAGTTTTAGGATCTGTATAAGTATCAACTTTATCTCCGGCATGAATATCACCTCTTACTCCATGTTCGGGAGCAAAAAGAGCGACAAGCTTAACACCAGGAGCTTCGTTTAGAATGTCAATGGTGCTTTTGTACGAGCGATCTATTCCTGTTGGGTTGGTTATCAATCCAACGCGCTTACCCTTAAGCGCAGCGAAGTCTTTGTCGCGCAAAACTTCGACACCAGGCTTTACTTTACCCCAGCCAGAGGTAAAAAGAAGAACTAAAAGTACCGTTAGGCTAATGTTTCTCATGCTACTTTGTTTTACAAAGCTATTACACTTCGAAATGGTTAATGGTGGTGTTTTGTTGGTTTATTTTTTACCGTAAGAAGCGTCAATTTTACGGTAAACTAGGTATGCTGCATAAATTCCTGGAAGTGTACAAATACATACCCACCAGAAAAAGTGCGTATATCCAACCCAGTCCTGAATCATACCTGCTGTCATGCCTGGTAGCATCATCCCAAGTGCCATAAAGCCTGAGGCTATAGCATAGTGGGCTGTTTTATGCTTTCCGTCAGCAACGTATAGCATGTAAATCATGTAGGCTGTAAATCCAAAGCCATATCCAAATTGTTCAAGAGCTACTGCTCCGATAATTACAGGCACCGATTGTATTTGAGTTGAGGCAAGAAATACAAATAGGAGGTTCGGCATATGGATAGATAGCGCCATTGGCATTATCCACTTTTTGAAACCATACTTACTTATTATCATCCCTCCAACAATCCCTCCCAAAAGTAGGGCTGCTACTCCAATCGTTCCATAAGTAAGTCCAACTTCTGATGTCGAAAGACCCAATCCTCCTTTTGAGGTGTCGTCAAGCAAAAATGGAGATGCGAGCTTTACTAGCTGGGCTTCACCCAATCTGTATGAAAGAAGGAAGAAGAGGGTTAGACCAATGTTCTTTTTCTTGAAGAAGGAGACAAATGTTTCTCCAAATTCTACAAAAAGATACCTTACAGAGAGGTTGTTTTCAGAAGCATCCTCTGTTGGTCTTGGAAGTCTAAAGCAATGGTAAAGGGTTAGCCCGATGAAAATAGCTGCGAGTAGGTAAAATGTCATGCTCCACGCAATTGGGATGTTCCCCTTTGTTGTTGGGTGGATTGTGCCATTTTCTAATGCTCCTGCAAACATAACCAGCAAGCCTTGTCCTGTGATGTTCGCAAAGCGGTAAAAGGTATTTCTGATCCCAACAAAAAACGATTGTTCACCTGTTTTTAGTGCAAGCATGTAAAAGCCATCGGCCGCAATATCATGAGTTGCCGATGCAAAGGCCATTAGCCAAAAAAATGCTAGGGTAACCTGTACAAAATTGGAGGTTGGGATAAAGAATGCAATGCTAGCAAATGCTGCTGCAACAAGGCCTTGCATTATTACAATCCACCATCTTTTTGTCTTTACAATATCAACAAATGGGCTCCATAGCGGTTTGATTACCCAAGGAAGGTATAACCACGAGGTGTACAGCGCTATATCTGTATTTGACAGACCTAGCCTTTTGTACATTATTACAGCAATGGTCATAACTGCAACGTAGGGCAGACCTTGTGCAAAGTACAAGGTAGGAATCCATGACCAAGGATTGCGTTTCTTTTCCAATTCCTTCATTTCTTCAAGGGTTAGGTATAGGGGTTACCTATGCTGTTTAGTATCGTTTTTCGATGGTAGCGGAAGGGAAATAGTGCGTTAGGATTTGCTTATAGGCGTAACCTTTATGGGCCATTACTGCTGCCCCAATTTGGCATAGACCTACACCATGGCCCCATCCTGCGCCTGTAAAGGTAAACCCTTCGGGTGTTTTATCTACAACAAATGCTGAACTATATAAATGCGATTCCGAAAAAGCTTTTCGGATAAGCAGCTCTTTCCCAATGGTCAGAGCTTGTTTTGTTCCTTCAATTTTTAGCTTAACCAGTCTACCAGAAGTCCCTCTTTCTATAGGAGTAAGGTTTTCAATTAAGCCGAAATCTATTCCAATCTTGCGTTTTACAAGTTCAGTCATCTCTTCTGCTTTAAAGTTCACCTTCCATCTGTAGAAATCAGCCGTTTCTTGGTCGTAACTATTTAAGACTTGAGAAAGAATTTCCTGATCGGTTGTATTGCAAAATGCTTCTGGGGCTGATCTAATCCACTTCTCGGCTTCTACTTCGTTCGTTAAATCGGGAAGGATTCCTTCGTGATTGTCGTATAGCTTAGTGAGGTAGGGGTGCTTTACAGGTTCCCAACATCTGTCAAACTCTTCTACAGCACCACCACAGCATTTTGAAAAACGGGCATCGCAGATTAGCTCGCCGTTCATAAGCAAAACGCCTTCTGTGGCTTTTACTGCAGCTACAACCATTTCTAGAGATTGAGATGCTCTTGTGATTCCTTGGTAGCGTTGGCAGTGATCGTCTGCACAAACGTCAAAGTTGGCGTGATCTTCTCTATCCCACCATTTTATCCACTCTTCCTCATTTTTTACATCGCTTTGGTACAATTCGGAATTCTGTTCTAGAATTGTACGTTTTTGGACTTGCGATAGCATCCAGCTTCTCGAAATTACAGCATGGGCTTTGAGCAGCTCAGGAGAGCTGGTCGCGCTCATTTCCGAGGAGATAACGCTTATGAGGTACTTTTCAATAGATATCCTGTTAATGGCAGTTAGCTTACCTTCTTCAACTATAAAATCGAGATTCCCTTCAAATTGTTGATCTTCCTTGCGTTCCCAGTGAAATCCAATGCCTATAACAACATCCTTTAGAGTAAATGTTGAGGCTTCGTTTTTGCCGTCAAAAGAGAGCTTGTCGTAAAGGTTTCCTTCATAAAGAATTCTGCCATCTTGGTACTCAACTCGTTGACTTCCTGAAACAGCCTTGCCACCAACATTGAATTCTCCATTTAGGGAGAATTCAATGGCTGGTTGAAACATTATTCCAACCGTTATTTCTGGATTAATCATTTAATCAGCTCATTAAAGGTTTCCTCTGTAACCGTAATCTGCTGTAGTATATCCTTTATATCAGCGCTGGTTATTTTGTTGTAATCCTTCTCAAGTGGGGTGATGAATATTCCTCCTAAATCTATCGAAGCAGGACTGATTAGGATGTTTTCTTCTCCTTCAGCGAAGAACTGGCTAGGCCTATGTGCTTTCCTAGGGTAAACTACTAGGTAGTAGGTTGCTCCTGCTTTCCAAGCAAGCAGGTTCATCATTGGCTCTTCCGAAGAGCTTGTCAGCTTGCTGAAGTTTTTATAAAACGCATTAAACCAACTTGCAATTGTATTCGGGGTTTCCGATTTGCACACAATTGTGTAGGCAGCGGCGTTGTTAAGCGTGTATGTAGCTTCGCCTATTTGTGTAGATGTTGATAGTATTTGCTCTATCTCCATCTCGATAGGTAGAAAGCCCTTGTTGCCTGCCTGAAAATGGAAATGGTCTGGAGCAGAAGCTCCACATTTAGGACCATTGTAAAATATCAGGTAGTCTTCCAGCTTATCCGCAAGCTCTAGCATGTCCTCTATTTTTCCTTCAATTAGCTGATCTTGATGCTGAATCGAAGGAATTGTGAGATGCTTTTTGAAAATAGGGAAGGGGTTTACTAGGATGACATAGTCATTCCCTAACGATGAAGTAAACGAAATACCCCGCTGAACAGATGGACGGTTTGCTTCACAAAGAAAGCACTTCCTTTCCTGTATGCTTTTAGGATCAACTTTGGCTGCTGACGATTGAATGCGCTTGGGGTTAAATTGCACTTTGAAGTTGTACCCACCAATAGCAGTCTCCCTTACCTCAACTGTTTCAAGAGCAGCGTAGTTATCGCCGCATTGCTGCCATTCTACGCATTGCTCTTTTAAAAGTGTATTAACAGCGCTATTCATTACTTCTTAAGATTTAGCTGTTTGCGAGCCTGAACCTCCCATGTGCGAATTCTGTCTTTGTACAGATTGTGGGCATTCATCTTAACAATATCAAGCGACGCATCCGAGTTGTCTTCCCAGCGACGACAGTTGTAAACTACATCGTAAACACGACCGATTTGGAAGTGGCGCGAGAAGTATAGACCAAGTGCATAATCTTCACCATAGCTGGTATTAGGTACCTTAATTTCGCGAAGCATAGGAGTGTAGAAAGCACGAGGCGCTCCAAGTCCATTTATTCTTAGGGCGTTGTTTCTTCCATTTTCGGGAGTCCACTCTTTATGATCAATAATTCCAGGAGGAATCATCTCCATTTGGAAGTTGGTCATCATATATGTACCTACTACCATTGAGCAGTTTTGGTCATAGAAGGCGTTAACCATCGTTTGAAGAGAGCTATCAGACGAGTAAACGTCGTCGCTATCGAGCTGAACTGCAAACTTTCCACATTCGCTGTGGTGAACTCCCACATTCCAACATCCCCCTATACCAAGATCCTTTCTCGATGGGGTTACATGGATAAGACGTGGGTCGTTAAACTCTTTAATGGCCTCTGTAGTACCATCTGTAGAGTAGTTGTCAATTATGATAAGGTTGAAGTTGAACGATGTTTTTTGCATCAACACAGAGTTGATGGCATCTTTTATTGTTCTAACCCTGTTGTAAACAGGAATAATCACAGATGCCTCTACTGGGAAATCAACTGCACCAAACTCAATAGGAGTGAAGATTGGCTCTAGGTATGCTCCGATTGCCTTAAGGTGCTCGGTGCAAGCCTTTTCCATATCAATTTGTACGCCACGATTTTTAGGATCAACGTAGTCGAAAATTTTTTGTCCCGATTTGCGAGTGTCAGTTTCAACTTCGGTATATAGGTACTCGTTGATATGTACAATCTCTCCTAGTCGAGATGCCGATAGGCGTAAGTTGTACATACCAGCGTATGGGTACTCTTGGGTAGTAGAAGTCACAGCGTCCTTTAAAATGCTACTTCTATAAATTAAAACAGACCCAAAGTTAAATTCATCTCTTAGGCTGCCTTCTTGGTATGCAATAAGCGGACTGCTAGATCTTTTGCCTTCAATTGCTTGGTAGTTGTCTGCATAAACCATTGCAGCATTCGAGCTATCTGCAAGGAAAAGAAACCTTTCTAGTGCAAAGAATCCAAGCTCTAGCGAGGTGTATTTGGTATAAATCAGCGAATAATCAGCATCAGCGTGCTTAGCAATACTTTCAACAGTTTTGCTAGAAGTTAGCGAGTCCACCTTAATTACAGGGCAGTTGAGGCTCGAAAAATCATGCTCTTCAGTAGCTAGAAGGTAAACTTGTTTAACAAGTTCCGATTCTTTTAGCGCTTTAACAGTGCTCTCTACTTGTCCAAGATCAGCTGCAGGAATGAAGCAGTTAAGTCTTTTATTCATTGCTATTTACGGTTTTAACTGGTGCTTTTTTGTACTTAGTACAGCAAACAACTCCGGGTTTATTGTTTTGTTTGTGCAAAAGGTTGCTAGTCGGTGTTATTAAAAACCAACTATTTACAAAGGTAACTCATTTTTTTAGCGGTCAACCTACACATTTTATTTTCTATATTTGCCAAGACCTTTATCACAACTTGTTAACACTTTGAAAATGAAAAGAATGTACTTTTTTTTAGCACTGTTTTTTACCTGTGCTTTATCCAATGCTCAAGACCTTAAATTTGCATTACTTACTGATCTTCATGTAGTTCCAAATAGTGCAAATGATTCCACACTCAGATTGATTGTAAAGGAAATTAACCTAAGTAGCAATCAATTTGTAGTTGTTACAGGCGATTTAACTAATCAAGGCAGCGATTTAGAGCTTAAAAACATTAAATCTATTCTTGATAAGCTATCTATACCTTATTATATAGTATCCGGAAATCACGAAACAACGTGGAGTGAAAGTGGTTGTCAAACATTTATCTCTCTTTGGGGAAAGGATCGCTTTTCATTTGTACGGGATAGCCTTCTGTTTATAGGATTTCCTTGTGGTCCTTACATGAAGATGGGCGATGGGTTTATAAAGTATGAAGACATACAGTGGGTAAAGCAAACAGTTGCACAGCAGCTAAAGCCTGGGATGAAAATCATCAATTTCGCACACTACCCTCTCGACGAAAGCGTGAGCAATTTTTCGATGATCACTTCTTTCTTAAAGGACAACAGAGCTGCCGTCTCTTTTTGTGGACATGGTCATAAAATACAGCTAATGAATTTTAGCGGAATTCCAGGGATAATGGGAAGGGCAAACGCTTCGCATGATGGTAAATCCTTCGGTTATAACGTAGTATCAATACGAAAAGACTCCCTCTTTTTATTCGAAAAGATAGTAGGCGAAGATCCTGTTAAAAGGATTGCCATTTCAATGGATAAAAACTCTTTAGATGGAATAAAGTCGTCCCAAGATCAGCCTAAGCTAGGTTCATTTAGTCACGTCTCGCAAATTTATCAGGATAATGCGTCGCTGTTTAATGGCATTGCGCCTAGTCAGCGCAAGGTAATTTTAGGAAACTCTCTTGGCGAGCTAAAAGCAGTAGATCCTAAAACAGGAAACGTTTTGTGGGTCAAGAGTCTGGGTGGATCTATCTATGCCAAACCAACGCTTGCTACAAAAAAAGTACTGGTGGTAGGTACGTCAGGAGGCGTACTAGTCGGTATAAATCCTAAAGATGGACGCGAGTTATGGAAAGTCAGCTCTCCTAGAATTTTTGCAGGAGAACCTTCTATTGAGGATGCCTACATTTATGTGGCCTCTTCGACAGAGTTCTTGAAAGTAAATGCAGCTACAGGAGAAGTTGTTTGGCGCAATGCTCTTCCAAAATCGTATTCGCAGGGGAAACCCGTAGTTGCCGAGAATAAAGTAATATTTGGCACATGGGATACAAACCTATACTGTTTGGATAAAAGTAGCGGAAAGCTATTGTGGAGCTGGAATAATGGAAAGAAGGCAGAGCTGTTATCGCCAGGAAATGTTAAAGTGGTAGTAGTAAAAGGCACCGTTTTTTTAGTTGCCCCAGATCGATTTATGACGGCGCTAGATCTACAAACAGGAAAACAGCTTTGGAGAAGCAACGAGTATAAGGTTCGTGAGTCTATGGGTGTTTCGGAAGATGAATCGGCCATATATGCCAAAACAATGGATGGACAGCTAATTGCCGTAGAACCTTCAAAAGACTCCTTTAAGTTGAAGTGGATGGTAGATCTCGGAATCGGTTATGAGCATAACCCATGCCCAATAGTGGCATACAAGGGAACTATCTACCTTGGCAGTAGGAAAGGCGAAGTTGTTGCTGTCAACGAGAAATCGCACATCCTCAAATTTATAGAGAAGGTGGGCTATTCGTCGGTAAACAGCTTTGAAGTGGATAGTTATGGCGATATATGGTTCTCTTTGATTGAAGGGAGCGTATTTAAAGTTAATTAAGCTAAATAGGCTGTTAGTTCGCTGAGTGCTCATCCCAACTGGGGTTGAGCACTTTTTATTTGTAGCAGAGTATTCGATTTGCAAATTGTTGAATTAGAATAAAGTGCGTAATATTCTGCTATTCGCTTTAAAATTATTTAGAGAAAAAGAGGATGAAAAGCTAAAACTTCATCTAGTGCCTTATCAAATAGTATAAATTTGCATATTGTTGCACAATAATAAAAGTCACATTATCAGTCTCATATGCGTTTTTGCATGGTGGGTTCAAAAAAAAAGTAATTAAGAGACATTATGACTTTTAAAAATAGTTTGCAATCCTGTCGTACAAATCATATTTTTGAACTGCTCTAACCATCAAAAATTATTGAATGAAAAGACTTGACTATCTATTAGCCATCTCTAGAGTAAAGAGGGGCTTAGTGATTTTTGGGGCAGCAGCATTAATTTTAGTGCTCAACCCATCAGCAAGTTTTGCTGCGAATACGGCTATGGCTATGCAGCAAAGCAAGGTAAAAGTAAAAGGAAAGGTTACCGATAAGTCTAATGTAGGAATTCCAGGTGCTTCAGTAAGCATAAAAGGAACAACCACAGGAACTGTAACCGATATCGATGGTAACTTTAGCATCGATGTGCCAGCAGGTTCTAACCTAACAGTATCGTTTATGGGCTATAAGCCACAAACGATTAAGGTAACAAAACCCGAAAATGCACTAGTAATTGCGCTCGAGAACGACAACGTTTCTCTAGAGCAAGTGGTTGTGGTAGGCTACGGTTCACAAAAGAAAGGAAATCTAACAGGTGCAGTTACCTCAATTGACGTAAACAAAACATTGGAAAGCCGTCCTATTGCTGACGTTGGTCGTGGTTTACAAGGTACTACTCCTGGTTTATCTGTAACTCTACCAAGTGCAGAAGTTGGATCTGATCCTAAGATTAAAGTTCGTGGACAGTTTGCATCTATTAATGGTTCAACTTCACCATTGATATTGATGGACAATGTTGAGATTCCAAGCATCACACTTGTAAATCCTGATGATATTGAATCTATTACAGTCTTAAAGGATGCTGCCTCTGCTTCTATTTATGGAGCAAAAGCTGCATTTGGTGTAATTCTGATCACAACAAAAAAAGGAGCAAAACAAGAGTCTGTTAATGTAACTTATACAAACAACTTTTCATGGCAAAATTCTGTAAAGGATTATAACATGGGAGGTGTAGATGCGCTTGAGTATGCAATGATTGCTGCTAAAAATGCAGGTTCAACATCAGTTGGGGCATTCTATAAAGTTACCGATGAAGGTTTAGCAAAAGCAAAGGATTGGGAGAAGAATTATGGTGGAAAGATTGGTTCGAACGATCCTACTGTTTACGGTCGTGACTGGTATGTAAATGCTGCAGGTCAAAAAGTAGGATTGCGTACCTATGATGCTTACGAATATATGATTAAGAAGTGGGCTCCATCTCAAACTCACAATCTTACAGTAAATGGTAAGAGCGGAAATACTACTTACAATATAGGTCTTGGTTATTTAGATCAAGATGGTATGAATAAGCTTGCGAAGGAAGATAACTTTACTCGTTATAACTCTTCTATCAGGTTGTCAAGCCAGTATAATAAGTATATTACGTTTAATGCTGGGGCTATCTATTCTAAGCGTATTAAGAAGTATCCATACACTACAGGAGGTACTATAGACCCTTGGTATTACTTATACCGATGGGGACCTCAATATCCTATGGGATATGATGAAAATGGCAAAGAGTTAAGAAGCCCTGCTTCTGAATTTCATCAAGCCAATACTGCAGAACAAGAGAAAAACTACACCAATATTAACTTGGGCTTTCATTTGAATCTATCAGAGAATTGGACTGCTGATTTTGATTATTCTCATGCAAATGAAGAGTATAACTGGACAAGAAGGGGTATCAGATTCTCTGGTGCAAATACTTGGACAGGGGGTGCCTTACGTAAAGATGCTGCTGGTAACCAAATCTATGTGAATAGTAATGGAGATGTAGTTGCTTCTGGCGATGCTGGCGCGATGCCTGCTTATGATCTTGTAAATCAAGTTTACACTTCTGTTGGTAGTACTCCTGACCACATATACAGACAGAGCACAAATTCTCAAAGAAACACCTTTAATGCGTTTACTACCTACAACCTAAAATTGAATGACATTCATTCGTTTAAGTTTATGGCAGGTATGAATAGAGTTTCATTGATAGATCAAAACCATTGGGGACAAATTACTTCAATGCTTGATTTTGAGAACGTCCAGTTTGGAAGCGCGAGTGGATTACAAACTGCAGGTGGTGGTAAATCGTGGGAATCGCAGCTTGGATTCTTTGGACGTGTTAACTATAGCTTAATGGATAAGTATCTTATTGAAGCAAACTTGCGTTATGATGGTTCTTCGAAGTTTCCTACTAATCTTCAGTGGCGATGGTTTCCCTCGTTTTCTGCTGGTTGGCGTTTAAGTGAAGAGAAGTTTATGGAGTGGGCTAAGCCTATTCTTAGTTCATTCAAAGCAAGAGCTTCATATGGTGTTATTGGAGACCAGACGGTTGCAAATAGTTTATACGTATCAACTCTTGGTAGTTTTACTCAATCTACCTGGTTAGATGAAAATGGGAACAGAATATATTATGTTAATTCACCAAATGAAGTACTGTCGGATGTTACATGGCAGGATATCGCAACTCTAGACTTTGGTTTTGATGCTAGATTCTTTAAGAATGAGTTAGGAGTTGTATTTGATTGGTATCAGAGAGATACAAAGAATATGCTTGTAGCAATGGATGGAATTACCGCTACGTTCGGAACATCTTCTCCTATTGGTAATTTTGGCAACTTGAGAACCAAAGGATGGGAAGTTTCTATCGATTACAACCATAAATTCTCAAATGGGGTTGGCATTAATGCTATGTTCACGATGTCGGATGCCGTTACCAAGGTTACAGAGTATGGTTCCTCTAAGGCATATAGTGGCTGGTATAATGGCAAGACCTATGGTGAAATCTGGGGTTACAGAACAGATCGCTTATATCAAATGGATGATTTTGAGCTAGATGCTAACGGAAAGTTACAACAAATAGTTCTTACAAGTGCAAATGGTGCTAAAAATGCAGGATTAAAAGCGTATAAGCTAAAAGGTGACAACCCTGTTTATCAGGCTTACCTTCAGAGTGGTAGTTTTATGTTTGGACCTGGAGACGTAAAGTTCAAAGATCTAGACGGAGATGGACAAATAACAGATGGAGGTGGCACTTATGATAACCACGGAGATAAAGAGGTTATTGGGAATGAAACTCCTCGTTACGAGTATGGATTCCGTTTCGGTGCAGATTACAAGGGAGTTGATTTTACAGTATTCTTCCAAGGTGTAGGCAAGAGAGATTTGTGGGGTAGCTCTTCCACAACCCTACCAGGTTTTAATACTGCTGATGGTGCAATAGCTTCGAGATTCTGCTCCGACTATTGGACTGAATCAAATCCGAATGCATTCTACCCAAGACCATGGGATATGGCAAATAGTACAGATGCGTTCAATATGAGAAAGCAGGATAAGTATCTTTTGGATATGTCTTACTTAAGAGTTAAAAATATAACCTTAGGTTATACAATGCCTAACTTCATTTCTAAAAAGGCGTTTATTGATAAAGCAAGGTTCTTTGTTTCTCTCGAAAACGCGTATACATGGGATCATCTAGATGGACTACCTATTGATCCAGAAGTTATGCCTGGTGTTGGTCTTCTTTCTGACGATAACTACCAGTCGGGTAGAGCAGGTATCAGTTCTCCTGCCTTCAAGACAATCTCTGTAGGAGTTCAGTTAAATTTTTAAACGAAAATGACAATGAAAAGATATTTATTTGGAGTTTTTTCCGTTGCTGTAATGTTATTTACTGCAGGGTGTGATGACTTCCTTGATCGTCCTCAACTAAATAGTGTTCAGGACAGTGAAAAGTATTGGAGAAACGAAGTCGATTTTAGGACGTATAGTGTAGAATTCTATCCTTGGTTTTTTACAGGTTATAATTCTGGCTACGGAACGACCTACACTCCATTGCGCGGATACACTTTCAATGATGACATAACTTCAGGAGAGGCTAAGCAAACTGATTTTCCGTCTGTAGTTCCTACCTCTGTTAGTTCTATGAGGTCGCCCTCTCAATTATTAACTGGCGATTGGCGTACATTGTATCATGGCGAAATGTGGAATTTTGGATGGGTGCGCAAAGCTAATATAATGATTGACAGAACAGAGAAGTATAAAGCAAACCTTTCTGATGCTGCTTATAAACACTGGATGGCTGTAGGCCGTTTCTTCAGAGCATATGCTTACTATAATCTAGTGATTACTTTTGGAGATGTTCCTTACTTTGATAAGCCTATTGATGAGAGCGATCTTGTAACAATGTATAAGGATCGTGATCCAAGAGGTTTTGTAATGGATCGTATTTATGATGACTTGAAATATGCAATCGAGAATTCTTATTTGTTAGATAATTCAAGTACTCAGTATGTAAATAAATATGTTATTGCTTCTGTTGCTTCTAGGATTATGCTATTTGAAGGAACTTGGGAGAAGTACCATGGTTTAAGTGCAGAACGTTCTAAAAAGTATCTTGAATTCTGTAAAGAAGCTTCTGAGGTTGTAATTAACTCTAAAAAGTATTCTTGTACTCGCGATTTCCGTTCGTTGTTTGGTTCTGCAAGTTTGGCTGGTCACCCAGAGGTTATTTTCTACCGTAATTATGCAGCTGCTCTTGTAACGCATGCAATAGCATCGTACTCGAATGGAGAAGAAGGTCAGTCAGGAGTGAATCTTCAATTGTTAAAGTCATTCATTTGTAATGATGGTAAGCCATATAAAGTTTCGGGTGTTGCGAATGCTTCTGATTTCAGAATGTCAGAGTTAGCAAAATCCCGAGATTCAAGACTTGAAGCAACTTTCTACAACTTTGCGCATGTAAAATCTCAGTCATTGATTTACTGTGATAAGTTTATTAGTAGAGAAGGTGCTTCGTACTGGAATAAGATTTCGCAAAGACCTGCTCAATATGGCAGCAACTTAAATGAAAACGATGCGCCAGTACTTAGATACGCAGAGGTGCTCTTAAACTGGATTGAGGCTAAGGCAGAACTAGCACAAACATATGGAGGGGATCCTGTTACTCAAGCTGATATTGATCTATCAATTAATGCTATTCGTAATAGACCTCTAGATGCTGCTGCTATTGCTAATGGAGTTTCAAAAACTGCTCCATTGATCCTTGCGACAATGGTTGATGATCCTGATCGAGATGCTGATGTACCCCAATTAATTTGGGAGATTAGGCGTGAGCGTCGTATGGAGTTTGTATATGAGCATACACGACTTCTTGATATTAAGCGTTGGAAAAAGATTGACTATATGGATAATGCGAAATATCCAGATACAATGTATGGACCATGGGTTAATTTCTCTGCAGAGGTTCCTGCATACTTGTCTAAGGCCTATGAAGGTAATCTTATTGTAAGAAAAGCAGATGGAACATTAGTAACATACAATGGTACTAATGGCAGTCAAATGGTTGGTTTCTATAAAATTAGAAAGGCAACCCCTAGGAATGCTTATGATTATGCTAAAGCTTACTTATCTCCAATTGGCTCACAAGAAATTCAGGCTTATACAAATCTTGGATTTACATTGACTCAAACTCAAGGTTGGTAGTATCTCTTTAACCTTATAATTAAGAGGATGCGATTGGCATCCTCTTTTTTTATATACCTTTAGCGGGTAAATCAACCTCACCACCTCTATACTATTATGAACACCATTAATCAAACTTACCAGGAGTTTATTCGTAGAATTTCTGGCAAGGTTGGCCGAAAGAATATTTCGACTAAACCTATTGATCGTATTGCTTGGGGTACTGATGCCAGCTTTTATAGGATGATCCCTCAAGTTGTTGTTTTTCCTGCAACGCCTGATGAGGTTGCTCATGTTGTGGCGTGTGCGAATTCGATGGGTATTCCGCTCACTTTCAGAGCTGCTGGTACAAGCCTTTCTGGTCAAACAATAACCAACTCGGTGCTTGTTGTTGCTGGAAAAAAGTGGGAAAAATACTCGCTTAATGCTGATGCTTCGGAAATAACTATGCAATGTGGCATTGTTGGTCAGCGTGTCAATGAGATTCTAGCCCCTTTTAACCGTAAGTTTTCTCCCGATCCTGCGTCGTTAAAATCGGCGATGGTGGGGGGGATTATTATGAATAATGCTTCGGGTATGAACTGTGGTACCCATGCAAATAGCGATAAGGTAATTAGGTCGGCCAAAATTATTATGGCTGATGGTTTTATGCTTGACACAGGATGCGAGCTCTCGAAAGCTAAGTTTCTTGAGCGTTACCCTGATTTTTGTGCGAAGCTTTTGGAACTTAAGCGCGAAGTTGTGGGAAACGAGCGCTTGGCAGAGTGGATAAAATTTAAGTATTCTATAAAGAATGTTACTGGGTTAAATATACTTCCTCTTGTTGAGCATGATGATCCTTTTGATATCATTACACACCTTATGGTTGGGTCGGAAGGTACGCTTGCATTTTTTGAAGAAGCAACCATGACAACAGAGGTTGTTGCTCCTTTTAGGGCAAGTGCAATGGTATATTTCGATGGTGTCACAGAAGCCTGCAAGGCAATACAACGGCTAAAAGTAGAGCCAGTAATTGGGGCTGAACTTTTGGATAGGAAGGCACTTAAGGCGGTTGAAGATAAGGCTGGAATGCCTGATTTTTTGAAGAATCTGCCAGAAAGTGCAACTGCTGTTTTGTTTGAAACAAAAGCAGACAGTCAGCATGAACTAGCCGATAACGTCGCAAAAATCAAAGGTATTGTTGAAGGCTTTAAGCTCCTAATGCCTGTAGATTTTATTGATGATGAAAAGGAGTATGCCAAGTTGTGGGCTATTCGTTCTGGAGTGTTTCCATCGGTAGGAGCAATGCGTAAGGTTGGAACAACCTGCCTCATAGAAGATGTCGCTTTTCACATGGAGGACTTACCTCAAGCAACTTTAGATCTTCAAGAGATTATAGCAAAGCATGGTTACGACGATGGCGTAATCTATGGGCATGCGCTAGAGGGAAACTACCACTTTATTATCAACCAAAGCTTTGATGATGAGCAGGAAGTTGCTCGGTATGAAGCTTTGATGTCAGACGTAATTCATCTTGTTGTAGATAAGTATAAAGGTTCGCTTAAGGCTGAACACGGTACAGGGCGTAACATGGCTCCTTTTGTGGAGTACGAATGGGGAGCGGATGCTTATGCCATAATGAAGCGCATAAAATCGCTTTTTGATCCCCAAGCGATACTTAATCCTGGTGTAATTTTCAATGATGATCCGCACTGTCACATCAAGAATCTAAAGCCTCTTCCACTCACCAATCATCATGTCGATAAATGCATTGAATGCGGCTTTTGTGAGATAAACTGTCTTACAAGTGGTTTCTCGCTCTCATCCAGACAGCGAATTGTTATTCAACGTGAAGTTTCGAGGTTGAAGCGTACTGGTGAAGATGCAAGTTTGCTTAAGTCGTTGGAGAGTGATTATGCCTATTTGGGAGATGCAACTTGTGCAGGCGATGGTTTGTGTGCAACTAGCTGTCCGATGGGAATTAATACAGGGCATCTTACTCACGATGTTCGTCAGGCAAGAATCCCTCAAGGAGGTTTTGCGTGGAAGATTGGCAACTTTGCTGCCAACCATTTTGCTGGTATTAAATCGGGCTTACGACCTGTGCTTACAGCGGCAAATGCTGCACATTCGGTGCTTGGAACCAGCGTAATGAGTGGCATTACCAGCTCGCTACATAATGCTACAGGTGTTCCATTGTGGACACCTTCGATGCCTAAAAGCTATAAGCTGAAAAAAAAGGCACAAGAGTCCAAGGATTTGAAAGTGGTTTACTTCCCAAGCTGTATCAATCAAACAATGGGAGTTGCCAAGGGTGATCCTTATCAAACCCCATTGCCTGATGTAATGCTGTCGCTTTTGCAAAAAGGGGGCTACGAAGTTATTTTCCCAGAAGGGATGGAATCGTTATGCTGTGGTACGATATGGGAGAGCAAAGGAATGCCCGATATTGCAGATAGGAAGACGAAGGAGCTTGAAGATGCATTGTGGAATGCAAGTAATGGAGGTGAATACCCTGTACTTTGCGATCAAAGTCCATGCTTATACCGTATGAGAAGCTGTATAAAGTCACTTAAACTTTACGAACCGGCCGAGTTTATAGAATCATTTCTTGTAGATAATCTGGAGTTCACGCCAGTAAGCGAATCGGTTGCACTGCATATAACTTGCTCGACAACAAAGATGCAGCTAAAAGAAACAATTATTGCATTGGCAAAGAGGTGCTCAAGCAATGTGTTTATTCCATCAGAGGTTGGTTGTTGTGGTTTTGCAGGAGATAAAGGGTTTACCACACCAGAAGTAAATGCTTATGCCTTAAGAAAGCTGCGTCCTCAGCTAGAGGAAACATCAATAAAGATGGGTTACTCCAATAGTCGTACTTGCGAGATAGGGTTAACTACGAATGGGAAAATTCCATACCAATCTATTGCCTATTTAGTAGATCGGGTAACGAGAGC
>Ga0209464_10000030_pt1 | contig 51679 bp, 45 predicted proteins | sample DOMMetBare1Fresh_2_FD_187473 | JGI IMG/M metagenome (GOLD analysis project Ga0209464, IMG submission 187473) | Wetland sediment microbial communities from St. Louis River estuary, USA, under dissolved organic matter induced mercury methylation -... | ecosystem: Environmental > Aquatic >...
ACAAAGGGTTTTTTGGTTACTTTTTTGACCACAAAAAAGTAACGGTAGGAAATGCATATAGCTACAGCTAGGCTTGATAGCCGAGAAGAACAAGACATACGATTTGCGAAAAAAACGAACGTGGAGATGTAAAGGTGCAGATATACACAGAGTTAAGTATTCGATTGCTTTGCCGACTACCGATTTTCGATTGCCTATTGCCAGTCACCCGTCACTGAAATTACACCCCACCAACCTACCAACGGCACGCAACGTCCGTAAAGAGCGCAACCCTACCCCCGTAAGCACCGTGGCGAAGCCACACCAGACCGTACGAATTCTGTCTGCGCGAGGGAGCATCCGCTAGCAACCGAGCCGTGAAGCGTGCCGTCGCCAGCAGCAGCGTAGCGTAGAGCACCGTGGCGCTGGCGCGAACGAGCAAGTTAATTCGTACAAAGGGTTTTTTGGTTACTTTTTTGACCACAAAAAAGTAACGGTAGGAAATGCATATAGCTACAGCTAGGCTTGATAGCCGAGAAGAACAAGACATACGATTTGCGAAAAAACGAACGTGGAGATGTAAAGGTGCAGATATACACAGAGTTAAGTATTCGATTGCTTTGCCGACTACCGATTTTCGATTACCTATTGCCAGTCACCCGTCACTGAAATTACACCCCACCAACCTACCAACGGCATACAACGTATAAACAGAGTAGCTAAATTCTACACCGAGCTATTTAATCCACCCGAATTGTGAATTGATCCGGTTTTTCCGTTTGATCTTCATTATTTTCATCCCCGTTTTCAACCCTTTCAAAAGATTTGCTGTTGTACCGTTTCATACTATGCTGCCTATGAAGCTGTACTACTTGTTCCTAATTACATTGGTGCTAACAGGCTGCCGATCGGTAGCACCAACAACCCCCAATGCCTATGGTGGCAACCTTATTTGGGCCGATGAGTTTGACCAAGATGGAAGCCCGAATCGTAGAAATTGGAGCTACGAAGAGGGTTTTGTGCGCAACTACGAAAAGCAGTACTATACCCGATCGAGAAGGAGTAATGCCTACGTAAAGGATGGGTCGCTATTTATTGTTGCACGTAAAGAGCACTACCGTAAGGCCGATTACACCTCTGCTAGCCTTATTACCCTTGGTAAAGTACACTTCGAAGGCGATTTTAGGATCGAGGTATCAGCCAAGCTGCCAAGTGGTAAGGGTGTTTGGCCTGCTATATGGATGCTTGGGGCTGATAAGCCTGAGGTAGGGTTTCCTAAATGTGGCGAAATGGATATCATGGAGTTTGTAGGCCACAGCCCTGGCAAAGTTCATGGTACTGTACATTGGTGGGATTCTACAGCCACCGATGCTCAAGGAAATCTGCTTAGTAGTGGGGGCGAAATCTTGGTGGACGATGTTCACACCACTTTCCACGTATATGCGCTAGAGCGAGTCGGCGATCGCATTACCATCTTTTACGATGGCAAGCCCTACTTTGGGTTTACCCCGCCGCCAACTGCGCTAAAAGGGATTTTTACTAAGCCCTACTACCTGATTTTTAACATTGCATTAGGAGGCACATGGGGGAGGGATATTGACGATACCAACCTTCCACAGACAATGGAGATAGACTATGTGCGTGCGTACCGCATAGCGACTAGATAGCCCATCTTTTAGCTAAAAAGATTTGACTTTACGCTAATAAAGGTTAATTTCAAAGCAAACTAATTACCCCAAAATTCATGGCAAATACTAAATCTAACTACAAAGGAGTTATTGGAGTCCTTACTGGAGGTGGGGATGTGCCAGGTTTAAACCCTGCAATACGTGCTGTAACCTTTCGGGCAATTCGCGAAGGGTACAAGGTTATTGGCATTCGTAAAGGATGGGAAGGTATGATTACCGTCGATCGTTCGAAAAAGATGGAGGAGCAGGACGATGTTATGGTGTTAACGGAGCAAATGGTTAATAAGCTGGGACGTACGGGTGGTACGTTTTTACATTCGTCGCGTACGCGTCCTGACAAGGTTAAGCTCGACAAAGTGCCCGAACTCTACACCGATAAGTACACCCACGATATCAACGACCTTACCGGTGAGGTTATGGCTAACATCGACTATCTGGGGCTCGACTATCTGATTCCTATCGGCGGCGACGATACGCTAAGCTATGGTGTTCACCTGCACAATAAGGGGGTGCCAGTTGTGGCGATCCCCAAAACAATGGATAATGATGTTCCAGGTACCGATTACTGCATTGGCTTTGGAACTTGCATTTCCAGAACAATTGAGCTTGCGCACGAGCTGCGAACCTCTGCTGGATCGCACGAACGTTTTCTGGTAATAGAAGTTTTTGGTCGTTATGCTGGTTTTTCGGCTCTACTTCCTACTATGGCTGGTGCTGCCGATAGGTGTGTAATCCCAGAGTATAAGTTTGATATCGATCATCTTACAGAGCTAATGGTTCGCGATAGAGCTATGAACTCTAGCAAGTACTCCGTGCTTCTTGTTTCGGAAGGAGCCATGTTTAAAGATGGCGATATGGTTTTTCAGGGAGATGAGGCGGATGCTTATGGTCATAAAAAGCTAGGGGGCATTGGTGATATGGTTTCTGAACAGCTTAGAGCCCATTCTGCAAAGTTTAATGGAGGTAAAAAGATAGATGTTATCAACCAAAGATTGGGCTACATGGTTCGTTCGGGTGCTCCAGATGCGCTAGATAGTATCGTTCCTATGGCTTTTGGAAACCTTGCGCTCGACTTGATACTTAAAGGGAACTACGGAAGGCTTGTGAGCCTTCGCAACGGTAGATACGACAATGTGCCAATCGACGTAGTTACCAGCTATAAAAAGAAGGTTGATGTGGATAAGTTTTACGACAAGGATAGGTATCGCCCTCGTTATGAAAACTTTACAGATAAACCTCAACTTATAATGACAAGCGATTACTAGTAGGGTATAGGATATTTAATGTTTGGAGAATAGCCCTCCAATTTGGTTGTCGGAAAAAGTGGGTGTCCCAAAAAGGAGTAGCACGTATCAAGATATGCAAATTACGACAAGATAAGCTACGTTGCAGTAGCCTTTGGTCGTATCTCGTAAGGCAAGGTACGTGTGTTTTACCCCTTTTGGGGGCACCTGCTGTTTTACTTCACAGAGTGGATCGCAATTCGGTTTCCTTCGCTATCTATAAATAGTCCCATGTACCCAATATCTTCGGTAATAAGCGTTTTGGGCATAACAATCTTGCCACCAGCAGCCTCTACTCTCGAAAGCTCTACTGCAATATCTCCAGCCTGAGAGGTAAAGTAAATAGCTATGCCATCGGTTGATGGTTTGTAGTTGCCTTCGCTTTTTACCAACGAACCGGTGCTTCCTGGTAGCTTCTCGTCAAACGGAAACCAGCCCATTTCGAGGTCCCCCACTTCGGCTGGAGTAATTTCAACTTCAAACACCGTTTCATAAAACTTAATGGCTCTGGGTATGTCCTCAACAGGGATTTCAAACCATCCTACCATATTTCTTATAAGCTCCATAGCATAAATTTTTTGATGAAGAGTAAATGTACGAAGCGGACTAATCGGTAGTCAATAGTTTACAAAAACTTAAAATGAGCGATTTGTAGTAATAAAACGTAATTAAAATTTATATATAAATGAAAAATAGTAAGTAAACGATGTTTTTAATGTTATAAATTACATTAAAGTGTTTTTGTTTAACGAAAAACTATTATTTTTGACGGTATCAGAAAAAGCAATCATATGGAAAATCTAGATTGGGGGAAGTTGCCTTTCGGTTATATAAAAACCGACTACAACGTTCGATGCACATTTAAAGATGGCAAGTGGGGCGAATTGGAAGTTTCCGATTCCGAATACTTTCCTATCCATATTGCTGCAACAGGGTTGCACTATGGACAAGAGGCTTTTGAGGGGTTAAAGGCCTATAGAGGTAAGGATGGAAAGATCCGTCTTTTCCGTTGGGATGAGAATGCAAAACGACTACATAGGTCTGCCGAGGGTATTCTTATGGCTCCAGTGCCAGAGAAGCTGTTCGAGGAGGCCATCTTAAAGGTTGTAAAGTTTAATGAACGCTTTGTTCCTCCTTATGGTACAGGCGCTTCACTTTACATTCGTCCGCTTCTGTTTGGTTCAGGTGCCGAAGTTGGTGTTAAACCTGCAAGGGAGTACACCTTCATCGTATTTGTATCTCCTGTTGGTCCATACTTCAAGGAAGGTTTTAATCCTGTTAAGATAGCTATTGTTAAGGATAGCGATAGAGCAGCCCCTCTTGGAACTGGTACGCTAAAGGTTGGTGGAAACTACGCTGCAAGCTTGCGTGGTGTTGTTCAAACTCACGATAAGGGCTATGGCTCTCCTATGTACCTTGATGCTAAAGAGAAAAGGTATATTGATGAGATAGGTGCTGCTAACTTCTTTGGAATTAAGGATGGTTCGTACATTACCCCAGAGAGCACCAGCATTTTACCTTCTATTACCAATATGAGCCTTCTTACTCTTGCAGAGGATATTGGACTAAAGGCTATCAGAAGGCCTATTCCTGTCGAAGAGCTAGAAACATTCGAAGAGGTTGGTGCTTGTGGAACTGCTGCTGTAATATCACCTATTGGAGAGATTGCAGACTTAGAGACGGGTAAGGTTTACTCGTTTTGTAAGAATGGTCGCCCAGGTCCGATATCTACTAAGCTGTACGAAACGCTTGTTGCTATTCAGTATGGCGATATTGAAGACCCTCATGGATGGGTTACCATTGTCGAGTAGCAAGTGTTTTACAATCAATAGTATAAAGGTGGCTTAAGGGCTGCCTTTTTTTTATTGATGCTGGTCCTATTATGCCAATATGTTAGACTTCTCGGTAGGTAGTTGACTAAAAAAAGTTTACATTTGTAGCCGATTTGGCAACCTGCTTTAGGTTAGAGGGAATCCGGTAAGAGTCCGGAGCTGTACCCGCAGCTGTAAGTTCTAGTAAAGGCCTCCGATGTTTTACCACTATCATTTGATGATGGGAAGGTTTTGGAGGTGGAACAAGCCAGAAGACCTGCCATAGTCGAGGTTTAAACCAACTTTCGGGTTAAAAGTTATTACAAAATGAAGAAAAACATCGCCCTTGGGGCATTCTTAGCCATTTCTATTTTGCTAGCATCTTGTTCTGGGAACAAAAAGGACAACGACGGTGCAGCAAACTCTCAATCAAGCTCAATTCAAAAGGTTGTACTAAAGCACCTTAAGGGGTTTACCGTTAGCTACAGTGATGGTTATACGGTTGTTGATGTTCGCGATCCGTTTGACACCGTCAAGCTTCTCAAGCGATACATTCTGGTCGATCGTAGCAGCAGTATTCCCAAAAATCTCCCCAAAGGACTTGTAGTGAGGGTGCCTGTAGAGCGTTCGGCTTGCTTCTACGGGTTAACTGTTAGCGAAATGGCGCACTTAGGTGTTGTTTCTACTATAGTTGGGGTTGCAGAACCTCAGTACGTTAAAGATAGTACCGTAAAGGAGGGTATAAGAAAGGGTAAAATTGTCGATTTTGGCGAGGTAGCTCAGTCTAACGTCGAACGTATTATTCAGGCTAATCCAGAAATACTGGTGGTATCTCCAATTTCGGGTGGTACTCTTAATAAAGTCGAGCAGATTGGTATTCCGCTAATTTTCGACTGCTCGTACCTCGAAAATACGCCTCTTGCTCGTGCCGAGTGGATAAAATTTCTTGCCCTCTTCTTTAAAAAGGAGGCTTTGGCTAACCAGCTGTTCGATAGTGTAGAGGCTAGGTATAACCGTGTTTCTACCATCGCCCAGAAGGCGACCTCTAGGCCAACTGTTTTTACTGAAAAAAAATATGGGCAGGTTTGGTACACTCCAGGGGGAAAAAGCTACATGGCTAAGTTTTTCGAAGATGCTGGTGCTTCCTATATTTGGAAGGACGACCAAACTACGGGTTCGTTGGCTCTTAGCTTTGAGTCGGTTTTGGCAAAGGCTTCGAATGCCGATTACTGGATCTTGAAGACAAACACTCCTTTCGAGTATTCTTGCTCGCGATTGAAGCAGGAGTTTGGGCTCTATGCAGAGTTTAAGGCTTTTCAAAACGGCAATGTGTTTAGCTGCGATACTGGTAGGACACCCTACTACGAGGATGGATTTCTAGAACCCGATGTGGTGCTTACCGATTTGGTTTACGCTTTTCATCCCGAACTGCTTAAGGGCTATAAACCTAAGTACTATAAAAAGTTGGCAAGATGACGTTGGCATCGGCAAGAAATCGCTCTAAGAAGAATGTTCGCGTGCTGGTATTTGTTGCAGCGCTGATTCCTTTTCTTATGCTAGCCAACATTGCATGGGGAACAGTATCAATCCCTTTGGGTAAGGTTATTACAATCCTTTTTGGTGGCGATTCGGGTAACGTTGCCTATAACAATATTGTTTGGGTGTCGCGTATGCCCCAATCTATAACGGCATTGCTTGCTGGGGCTGCATTAGCAGCTGGTGGTTTAATGATGCAAACTCTCTTCCGAAACCCCTTGGCTGGCCCTTCTATACTTGGGATAAGCACTGGCGCTAACCTTGGTGTGGCAATTCTGGTCCTTTCGCTTAATGGTTCTATGGTGGTTGGTACGCTTGTTGGCTACACGGCCAATGTGCTAGCTGCTTTTATTGGTGCTACGCTGGTGCTAATGGCAATACTTTCGCTATCAACCAGAATTAAAAATACGGCAATGCTACTTATTGTGGGTATTATGATTGGCTATATTACCTCTTCAATAATATCGATACTAAACTTTTACGCTACAAAAGAGAATATCCAAACCTTTGTTTTATGGGGGATGGGCGATTTTTCGAACGTTACTTGGGATCAGATGCCAACTTTTGCTGTCGTTTCTATTTTGGGAATTGCGGTATCGCTGCTTCAAATAAAACCCCTTAACGCTCTTCTTTTAGGCGAAAACTACGCCTCCAATTTAGGGGTTAATGTAAGGCGCACCCGATACTCAATTTTATTAGGAACGGGGTTGCTAACTGCTGCTGTTACAGCCTTCTGTGGTCCTATTGCATTTATTGGGCTTTCGGTTCCGCATGTTGCCCGAATGATTTTCGGGACATCCAACCATAAGATGCTCCTTCCTGCTACCATTCTTCTTGGGGCGGCTATTGCGCTGATATGCAATTTGCTAACTACGCTTCCTGGCGAGGGTGGCATAATTCCTATCAATGCTGTAACATCAATGCTTGGGGCTCCTGTTATTATATATGTTATTTTTAATCGCCGTAGACTCCAATACTTCTCATAATGAGCGTGCAAAACCATTACCCTACCTCACAGGATATCACTCTAAAAGCATCAAATCTTTCAATTGGTTTTATGGATGCTAAAGGGGTACCTCTTTCCTTGCATGAAGGGATGGACATTGAGCTTAAGCCGGGCGAGCTTACCTTTTTACTTGGTCCCAATGGTGCGGGTAAGTCAACTTTAATTAGGACGCTGGTTGGCTTTCAGCCTCGTTTAAACGGTGAGGTTAGCATTGGTGGTAAGCCTATTAAAGGGATATCAGAAAGCGAGTACTCTAAGCTAGTTAGCGTTGTGCTTACCGAGCGTTCGCTAATTGGGGGTATGACTGTTCGTGAGCTGGTTGGACTAGGTCGGTATCCTCATACGGGTTATTTTGGAATACTTCGATCTAAAGACCATAGGGTGGTGGAGCGTGCAATTGCGCAGGTTGGTATTGCCGATTTAGCTAGCAAGTACGTATCCGAGCTAAGCGATGGCGAGCGTCAAAAGGCCATGATTGCTAAGGCATTGGCTCAGGAAACTCCTATAATTATTCTTGATGAGCCAACTGCTTTCCTTGATTTGCCGAGCAAAATAGAGGTGATGGTGCTGCTACACCAGCTTGCTGCCCAAACGGGTAAAAGCATCCTTCTTTCTACGCACGATTTGGAGCTTGCTTTACAGCTTGCCGACCGTATTTGGCTTCTTGCAAAGGGGCGAGAAATGGTTGCTGGGGTGCCGGAAGATTTGGTGCTTTCGGGTAAGTTTAACTCGTTTTTCGAGCGCGAGGGTATCCTGTTCGATAAGGAGACGGGGTCGTTTAGGGTGCATAATCCTATAGCCAAATCGGTACATATTACAGGTGCGGGCGTAGAGGCGCAATGGGTGGCTAATGCTCTGGTTCGAAATGGATTCACTCCTTCTACTGATCCCGATTCGGAGTATAGGGTGGAGGTAAGCGAAGAGTTTCCAGGCGAGTACCTAGTTTACCGTAATTCCGAAAAGATGTTCACCGCAAATTCTATCGAGAGCTTACTTAAGCTGCTTAAGGCTTCGTAGCTCTAGCGTCTAATCATAGCTTGTTTTTCGAACTTAAGCTTGTAAGCTTTTGTTTACCGAAGAAATGGCCTATGAATACGAGCGAAATTTTCCAAAAACTCTGGAACGACTATGCTGCCATAGCTCCATCTGCAAATAAAGTAAAGCAGCTATTCCTTAGTCATGGCGAATCGGAAGTGGCTAACGATCATATCGCCTTTCGCACCTTCGACGACGAGCGTGTTTCTATTGATAAGCTCTCTACTCCTTTTGTAGAGCTTGGCTATCGCGAAGTTCAGACCTACCATTTTAAGGAGAAAAAGCTGTTTGCTAAGCACTTCGAACACTCTGACGATGAGCGTATGCCCAAAATTTTCATCAGCCATTTATTGCTTAACGAGTGCTCTCCTTTTGTGCAAGAGGTCGTAAGGGCAATTCTCAATGAGGTGAGCTGGAGTTCGATTCCTATAAACGACCTCATCTTTGCAGGAAGAGCATGGTCGAAGCCTTCGTTTGCAACCTACCAAAAGCTTCAAGAAGAGTCGGAATATGCTGCATGGCTATATGTTCATGGCATTAGGGTAAATCATTTTACGGTTTTTGTAAACTTCTTGTCGAGGTACAAAACCTTGGTTGAGGTTAACAACCTGCTTAAACAAAACGGTTTTATGCTTAATGCGGCAGGAGGTGAGATTAAAGGATCAGAAGAAGAGCTGCTTATGCAGTCGAGTATTCTGGCCGACGAGGTCGCTTTTGATTTTCTGGAGGGCGAGTATCCTATTCCTACGTGCTACTACGAATTTGCTCAACGCTTTTGTGATAGTACAGGTAAGCTCTATTCGGGCTTTATTGCTGCTTCGGCAAACAAAATTTTCGAGAGTACCGATAAGCGTTTAATTGATAGTAATAAGAAGTAAATGCGAACAACTCCATACAACATCGTAATTTTAGGCGCTGGTGGGATTGGCCGCGCTGTGGGTCTGCTTCTTGCGGAGTATGCCGATTTTAGCTGCGAGATCCATATTGGTGATAGGTATAGAAGCGTTGCAGAAGATGCTGCTTCTTGGGTTATTGAAAACTCGCATGCCTCTGCTGTTGCCAGCTTTTGGGTTGATGATGCTTTCTGTGGTGATGAGCTTACTCGTGTTATTGGGCAATCTGATGTCGTGCTAGATTGTCTTCCTGGTTCGGTTGCTCCGCAAGTTGCCGCTCTTGCGCTCAAGCATTCAAAACACTACGTTAACCTAACCGAGCATGTTGATGCAACAGAGCAGATTGTTGATTTGGCGAAGAGTGCATCTTCTACGTTTATTTTACAAACTGGATTAGCACCTGGGTTTGTTAATGTATTGGGGTATAAGATGTTTGCTGATTTTTGTAGTAGTAATGGGGTTGAGGTTGTAGATTTTGTAGGTCTTAAGGTTGGTGCTCTAACTCAAAATGGCTTCTTCCCGCACTACTATGGGTACACTTGGAGCCCTATAGGTGTTGCTACAGAGTATGTTAGGGATGTAAATATTATCAAGGATTACAGAAAGCAGAGCGTGCCTTCCTTATCGGAGTGCGAGAGTATTATTATTGGGGGAGAGCTTTACGAGTGCGATTTTACTTCGGGTGGGGCGGCTGATATGCCCCAAGTACTCGAAGGGCGGACTCGTAGGTTAAACTACAAGACAATCAGATATCCTGGTCATTATAATTGGGTAAGGTGCATCCTGGCAAATGCTCAAGAGGGTGTAAGTAAAGCGGATTATCTTGATGCCGAGATGCGTAAAACGGTTCCTGTGGTTGAGGAGGATATGGTTGTGGTTTACGTTACCATAAAGGGGAATGATTCCAGTGGTGTACTACGTCAGGTTGACAGGTCGCTTAAGATTAAACCTACCAAGGTCGGCAATACCACTTTGCGTGCAATTCAGGCTACAACGGCTGCAGCAATGGCCGAGTGCGCCCGTTTAATTATCGGAGGTATGCCTTCTGGGGTTATTCTTCAGCATCAAGTAAATCCCAATAGCTTCTTGGATGGGCCTTTTGTAAGTAGGATTTACTTCGGATAAGCCATTTTGTTGATTATAATAAGGGTGTCTAAAAAGGGAAACCACGTAGCTCTACATGAATAATGCGAGAAGTAAAACCTCATTACAGCAGGTTTAAGTGCTTTTTGTGCTCGTGTGTCGTAATACTTTTTAGACATCCTTATTACTATTGCTTTGGTACCGTTGCTCTTCTAATTAAAGAAGTATCCGCCGTTAGGGCCTACGCCAACGGTGTACTCTTTAATCTTGCTTCCTGTATTGCTGTAGCGTACCATCTTGTTGTTTGCTTCAACCTTCCAGTCAACAATCATTGCCACAATCTCTCCATTGTGAGGGTTGATGTTAAAGCTGTAAAAGCTTCCGTTGATAAATGGAGTTTTGGGTTCGGAAGTTCCAGAAATAGACATTTTGTAGATACCTGCACCGCTATAGCTACCGCTGTAGTATAAATTTTCTTTTGATAGGTCTGCTTGAAGCTTATCTGGATTAACTCCTGTTAGGGTAACCTTGCTAACCTCGTAGTTTGATGGGTTAATCTTGCAAAGTGCTCCATTGGTGCTATTTGCTGGATTCTTGTAGTCGGTATAGCCTGCACATACTACCCAGATGTTCCCATTTTTATCAGCTACAAATGTTTTGGGACAATCTGCAACTTGAATGGTCTTTACAACGGTTTTAGTTTTAATGTCTATTACAGATACCGTGTTATCTTTGTCATAACCTCCACTGTTGGCTACAAATAGCTTCCCGTTGTTAAGGATAATACCTTCAGGGCCTTTGCCAACCGCTATAGATCCAGTAACCTTATTTGTAGCTAAATCAAGAACCGCTACTTCGTTGTTAGTCCAAGCAGTTACGTAGCCTGTTTGATTATCGGCAACCATGTATCTTGGACCTGATACTACAATTGTACCATACTTCTTGCACGAATACTTACTTACCGCTACTATCTTGTTCGAAGAGTTAACTACAAGGTAGGCTGTGGTGTCTGATATTGCAATGCTTTGGAGCACATCGCCCAAAACTTCTTTGTTCACTTTGTTGTAAACATCGTTGGTAAGGCTATCGCCGTTTGTGTAGTAGAGCGAAATCGATGCATTGTTATACCCCCAGCTTCCTTCGTTAGCTATCAACATTCCTTGGGTAAGGTCGTAGCGTTGCTTAGGTTTTGCTGGCGATTTGTCGCTTTCGCAAGCTGTAAACTGCATTGCTGCTCCTAGTAGTAGAGCTGCATAAAGTAGCTTTTTCATCTTCTTATTTTTGGGTTACTATTATTCTTTGTAAGCTAAGCACTGTTCTGGTTAGTCTCTTTTGCCAAAGTTTACCGATACTCCTACGAGGAACGTTCTTAGAGGCAGTGCATATCCATTTACCATTTGGTAGTCTGTGTTCCAAATATTATCAACTCGAGCAAAGGGACGTAGGCTAAACTTATTGAAATTAAACGTTTTATCGGCGGTTATGGAGGCCAGCCAAAACGGATTTAGCCAGTCGGTATTGCTGATGTAGTAGCGTCTGCCTGTGTACGATTGTGCATATCTGACGCTGTACGATTTTGCTTGAATGTAAATTGCTGCGCTACCTTTATACTTAGGTACATACTGCAGCTGCTGTCCTTTTTTTGACGATTCGGGTGTTTCGTCGGTAGATTTGGTAAACAACCCCGAAAGGTCTGCTCCAATTACAGCCTTATCAACCTGTTTTTTTATCGTAAAGTTCGCTTCTACACCTCTTGCCCAAACTTTTCCTACGTTAATTGGTGTCCAAGTTAATCCTATTGGCATCCATAAAATCCAATCGCTTACGTTGTTGTTAAAGAACGATCCTTTTGCCGATAGCATGAATCCATTCTTGGTAAGCAGGTAGTCGAGTCCCAGCTCTTGTCCGTATCCTTTTTCCGATTTTAAATCGGGATTTCCCCATCCAGTCCAGTATAGGTCGTTAAAGCTTGGTACTCTGTAATTTTTCGACACATTACCTCTGAAGTACAGTCCTGTCAGCACCTTTTTTTGTACACCAACCGACCATGTTGTAGGGGTTGTACTTCCATTTATTAGCTCCTGACGAATGCTTGCAAATGCCTCCAAGCCTCCGTTGGTTGAACGGTATCGGTAGCTGAGGGCCCCAGCAGGTCTGTATCGCTCTTTAATGTCAGGATAGTTGGTAGACGATGTTCTTTCGTATGACGCGTTGATACCTCCCTCCAAAGAGCTCACCTCGTTAAGCACCACAATTGCATCTCCTTCTATAATTCCTTGTGTAGAGTGGTGGTTCGATCGCTCAATGCCCGGATTTCGGTATTTCTGCCAGTCGTTAAAGAGACCCGACTTTACATTAAAGCGTATGCTTTTTCTTGTAGCTTGCCATTGAATAGCACTCCTCAGAAATCGGTTGTAGTCGTACTCTTTGCTCATGGTGTTGCTCACCATCGGAGGGTATTGGTTGTACCCATCTTGTCCCCAAACTGATACTACGAGCTTATCGTTGCTTGTTAGTGCAAACGTGCCTGTTTCCATAATACCACCTTTGTAGTATCGGGCATTTATTTGGTTATTGCGATTATCGCTACTGTTTATCTTGTAGTCGTTAGCAGCTTCGGTGTAAAATACTCGCGAAGAGATGGCCATCTTAGCATTACTGTAGGTATGCTTTGCTCCGGTATATGTAAGACCATAGCTCCCAATAGATTGCATTAATTCACCGCTGTGCCCTTCGTTTAGCGCAAGCGTGTTGTCGAGATGAATAACCCCACCAATGGCCCCGCTTCCAAATAGTGCACCGTTTCCACCCTGTTGCACCACCACCTGATCTATAAAGAAGGTAGGTATATTACCGAAGCTTACTCCTGCATTCATGGTGCTCTGGAGGTTTATGCCGTTCCATAGCACTGCCGTATGGCTCGAACCTAAGCCTCTCATCGAAACGTTGGAGGTACCGCCTGGACTGTAGCTGTTAACATTTACAGCTGCTTGCGCAGAAAGAAGGTCGGTGAGTAGTGCGCTACGATTTTGGCGAAGCTCGGTGGGTGATACAACTTTGAGTGATAAGCCAGAAGAGTATCGCTTTAGCTTGGAGTTAATTACAACTTCCTTTAGCTTTATAGTATCCGATGCCATCTTAGGAGATGTGTCGGGTCCACCTAGAAAGGAAAGCGATCCTGCAAGAATTAGTTCAAGAAGCATGTTTAAAAAATGATCAAAATTGTTGAAATTCAATCATCTATAAACCTGCGGAAAAGTAGGGAGAAGCAATATGGGTAATATTACATCTAGCCTTTTATCCGAAAGCTATAAATGTGCGTGCAATGGCAGGTCTTCTGGCTTGTTCCACCTTTGCTAGCCTTCCCATCCTTCTAAATCGGACAGTGGCGTTTGGTTGCAATAGGCTTAATTAGAACTTACAGCAGCGGTAACTGCTCGGGATTTTCACCCGATTCCCTTTTCACTCCACCTTGGTGGAGACCAAAACGTTGCAAATATAGGCATATTTATTGCCTGCTACTCTTAATTTTGTTAATTCTACAACATATTTGTCTGATGTAGCTGTAAGGTATTGATAGGCATAATGTTAATCTGGGCTGCTTGTGGCTGTTTTATGTATAATCTTGCTTCTTCCTCGCAATTTGCGGTATGCGACAATTAATTGTACCTTCGTGGCAGCACAAAATGTGCCTTTAGCATTAAAAAGATATGCGACATAGTAAAAAAGACGCAGTTCGTCTTAACAAGTTTATAAGCGATGCAGGTTTCTGCTCCAGACGCGAGGCTGATGAGCTAATCCTACAGGAAAGAGTAATGGTAAATGGTAAGGTTGCTGAGCCTGGCGATAAGGTTTTTAAGACCGATTTTGTTCGTATTGATGGTGAGCCTTTAAGAATCATTCCAAAGGTGGTTGTCGAAGCAAAAATGCCCGAATTCCTTTCTAAGCGCGTTTCGAGAAATACTGGAGGTGCTATTAAACGTAAGCCCAAACCTGCTAAGGACTCCAACCCAGATGTAAAAAAGGAGGAAAAACCTGCTGATAAGGTAAAGGCTAAGGTGGGTGCAAAGCCTTCGAGCAAAAAGTCTCATCAAGCAGCAGAAAAACCTAAGGCTAGTGCCGCTAAAAAGTGGTTTTCGGGGCGTAAAAAGTAGTGCCATTTTAACAATTCAAGGGTAGCATACAACAGTAATGTTTCGACGTATTGCCGCTTCCATATCAATATTTACGAGAATTCCCATTGCTCGTTGGATCACCATAGGTCATTCTTACTATGGCGAAACAGCTCCCTTCTATCCAATAGTGGGGTGGCTTGCTGGTGGACTAGCGGCTCTTGTTTTTTACTTGGCTGATTATCTTTTTACTCAGCCTGTTACCGTTGCTATCACTCTCACCTTTTCGGTTTTTTTTACTGGTGGCTTGCAGGAGGGGGGCTTAGCCTACTTCTTCGATAACCTGGGTGGTCGCCACGGTCAGCGGTTTTACTATAAAAATAGGGTAGATAAAGCTATTGGAATCCAAGGGATTTTAGGTGTTGCGCTTGCTCTAATTCTTCAGTTCGCTATTTTGCAGGAAACTAGTCCTGCTCTTGTGCCTTGGATTATTCTTTCTGGCGAGTCGCTGTCTCGCCTAATGGCTATAACGCTAGTTAATAGCAATAGGTATCTCCGTCCTAAGGAGGGCTACAATTCGGCTCCTCAGTTTAAAAACCTTGGGGTTGACGGTTGGCTTATTGCGCTAGTTCTGGGCTTTCTCCCATTTTTTATAACACTCCGACTTAAAGTTTGGGTGGCTATTCTCCCATTGGTAGGCGTAAGAATTGTTATGGGATTTTTCTTTAAGCGCTTTAGAGGTGGGGTTAACTTCGAGGAGTTTTTAGCTACTCAACAGTTTTGCCTCATTGCATTTTATCTAGGGGTGGCTGCCATTCCAAATATTTAGCTGTTTGACCTTAGTGGGGGTAAATCGTTCTAAAATATATTGTAAAGTATAATTTTATAGAGAACATAATGGCGTTTTTGCTGTTTGTGCTCCAAAAGTAATTCTATGTTTGCCGTTGGTATTCTTGCGCATAGCGTGCTGCTTCCATTTGTTAGCATTATCATCGAGATGCTAATAGTAAGCTCGTTCCTTAATGCGCCTGCCAACCTGCCTTCGCAAGCTGCTACTTATAGCCATACCGAGTTCTCGTTTGGGCAGTATAGCAATGGCCATTCTTCGGAGGTAAATGCCTTTCAATGGGATTCTTACCATGCTGAAGTTGTTGAGCCGATTCGATTCCCTGCTTTTTTCCCATTAGTTGCCATCTGTAAAACTAGCGGACGCTCTATTGGCAAAGCTATCAAAGCTGCTATAGGTGCCAACGGATTGCGCGCTCCTCCAAAAGTTGTTGTAATTCACATTTATAAAGGGTGGAATCTTTGTCGCCCTGCTTAATTTGTTTTTTAATCAGAGGCTGTTTTAAAAAGTAGTGCTTCCGATGGCTATTGGTGTAACACGTTAAGCTATTTTTAAAGAATAGCAGATGGTTGCATTTCGGAGTAGGGTGGTGCGTGTGGCATAGTTCGCTTTTAGGGTGTTATGCTACTTTTAGGCAGCTTCTTTATACTAAATGATTATGACTTTAAAATGGAGTGCATCCTTATTGGCTGTACTATTTTCGACAATATCACTGGTTGCCTTGGGCAACAAAGGAGGTGATGCTACTGCAAGCGACAGCATTACTGTTGTTAAAGAGCTGGCTCCAGTTGTGGTTAAATCGCAACGCCAAACTGAGGATCTTAAATCGGTTCCTGCATCCGTTTCTGCTTTCTATCCTTCTAAGCTCGAGCGCGAAGCTGTTTCAACAGTAAAGGAGGTAACCTCTCGTATTCCCAACTTTTATATGCCTCAGTATGGCAATAAGGTTAATTCGCCAATTTATATTCGTGGTATTGGATCGAAGTTTAATACGCCTGGTATTGCTTTTTATGTTGATAATGTCCCATTTTTCGAGAAATCAACCTTCGATTTCGATCTTTTCGATATAGGTAGCTTGGAGGTTTTTCGTGGTCCGCAGGGTACGCTTTTTGGGAGAAATTCTATGGGGGGAGTAATATCTATTTATTCTAAAGATATTCCTTCGTTTACTACAAATCAGGTAGCTGCATCGTTTGGCGATCGTAGCTTTATGAGCTTTAAAGGTGCTCATAGCAGTAGCTATGGCAAGCTTGGTGTTTCTGCATCTGCAGCTTACACAAAGCGTGATGGTTTTTTTAAAAATCAGAGCAACGGTAAAACGGTTGATTATACCGATGCCTTTTCTGCAAGAGTTAAGCTAAAGTACGATGCCTCGTCTTCGCTATCGTTCAAATTATTAGGTGGCATAACCTTAAATAATGATGGTGGTAATCCTTTTAAGGTTTACGATAGTAGCAAAGGCTCTTTTCTCGATGTCAGCTTTGATGAGGAGTCGTACTATACTCGATCGCTTGCTTATGGGGCGTTTGTTGTTTCTATAAAGTTTGGTGGATTCGAGTTAAGAAATGTCTCTTCATACCAGTATTTTCAAGATCATCAGCATCTCGATCAAGACTACACCCTCGAAAAAGTTTTTGTCTCAAACTTCTACCAGTACCAGCATCTGCTAACAAACGAGCTGGTGCTTATTACTCCTAAGCTGTGGAAATGGAGCAGCCAAACGGGTGCTTTTATTTTTGGTCAGCAAATGGACAAAGGGTTTCAAATACTTAATGGTCCAGATGCGGCTAAGTATCAGATTGCTCCGATACCCCGTACGCAAAATATACCCGGTGCAAGTAACGTAGTTGGCACCGAAGAGGGTGCTTTGGGCGTTGCTTTCTTTCACCAATCGCAGCTTTCTGATATCCTTACCAAAAACCTGAACCTGGTTCTTGGTGCTAGAGTCGATTTTGAAGGCAAAAATTTCGACTATGCTAACGTTACAACTCTTCCTGCTGGTATTCTTCCACCCAGCATGAATCCTATTGTTACAAAGCGCGATAGTTCTGGCCGTAAGCTTGTTTTTTTGCCTAAGGCAACACTTTCATACTCTTTGTACAATCAAAATGTTTACGCTTCGTGGGGATTGGGCTATAAAAGTGGTGGTTTTAATACTTCGTACGATAAGAAGAATCCGTCCACAATGATTTATGATCCCGAGTTTGCGGAAAACTATGAGGTTGGGGCAAAGACAAGCTGGTTCGGCAATCGTTTAGCAATAAATGCAGCTCTATTTTATACGAAGTGGAAGGATCAGCAAATTAATGTAATGCTTCCAAGTGGTCAGGGCTTAATGATTACCAATGCAGGTCGTTCCTACTCTAAGGGAGCCGAGCTGGAGGTAAATGCAGTTCCGTTTAACAATTTCCAGATGTATATGACCTATGGATTTGTTGAGGCTAAGTATAACGATTACACCTACTTCGATCCTACCAAGCAGGCCAATGTTGTGTACGATAATCGCTACCTCCCATTTGTCCCCAAAACAACCCTCGGAGCTGGTGCTTCGTACCGAATACTTATTGGTGATGGTAGCACCTCATCGGTAGTGCTCGGTGCCGATTTTGAACGTGTTGGAAAGCATTATTGGAATGATGCCAATACTTTTAGTCAGGCAGCATGGTTTAATCTCAATGCAATGGCAGGGTACACCTACAAGAAGCTGGAGCTGGTGCTACGTGCTAAAAACATAACTAACGAAAAGTACAATGCCTACGAGTTTGAGTATAATGTCGAAAAATTTTACTACAAGTATGCCCAGCAAGGAAGACCACGATTTGCCTATGTCGAGCTTTCGTACAAATTTTAGCTTAGGCTAGCTTTTGTCGAATTGCTAAATAGTAAATTCTCTAAGCAGTAGAGCGGCGGGGGTATCCTTGTCGCTCTATTTTCGTAGGAGGCTATTCGTAGTTTCCCTGATGAATGAATAGCTAGCCCTCTCGTTCGTCTGAGTTTCCTGCTCCATGCAAAGCTCCCCTTGTGCGCTTAGCGGTATGAAAAAGATGGCAGAAGGTTATCAATAAATATGCTAAATTTAGGACGTAGAGCCGAGCTGCAAAGCGTGTAGGGCAAGATAAGCGGAGCCTGCTTGCCAAGCAGTATGCAGCAGTACTACCCGATGGTGGCACCATGTTTGTGGGCATTATTTCAGATGGTTCTGTGCTATTTAAGGTCTATGTGAGTTTTGCCAAAGCTACAGGGGGTACTTGTCATGATTGCCTAGACCCATCAACTGTTGGTAATAATTTGTTCGGTTTGACGTATCCTGGAGAGGATAATCCACTTACCTATAATAAAGACTATACATACCAATACGTACCCGTCCGCCTATCAGAATATCCGGCTATTGGACATGATAGGAGATACGATAATTTAAAGATTCAAGGAGCAACGGGGCTGTTTACCGATACACGAGCGATTGGTGCAGATTGGAGATTCGTGGGAGAAGAGCTTAGTATAGCACTGAACCCGTTCAACGATCCTATTTCCAGAATGCAAGCGTTCATACTAGGTGAAGGATTGGGTATAGCGGCATTACCCAAAACGCTCTACCAGTTAACTCAACCAAGTGGTTTGTATGGGGTAGTAATGTGGTATAATATCAGCAATGTTGGCGTTACAAATACCCCTAGTATTCATAAACATTAAAACGAATTACTTATGAGAACAGCTACTAGTTCAATATTCACGCTAATCACTACATTAATATTTTGTTGCGTTTCTTGTGTTTTTGCTCCAGGCAGTTATCCGTATGCAGAATTATATGAATTTCAGGTATCTGAAGATTCTTTAATTAGAATAGTTGAGAAGTTTAAAGATGAAAACCCTAAATATTCTTTGCATGAACAAGAAAGATTTGTTGATGGAAGAAAAAGCGAAGGAAAACAATGGTATCATGTTTGGTTTTATTATCCACAGGAGAATCAGGTAATAAAATGTTGGATACGTACATCAGACAAGGGGTATGCCGAGTTTGGATTTGTCGGTATTGGCAATGGATTAACTCTAAGTGATTACAAGGAAATAAATAAAGATTTTTCAAAACAAGAAAACAGATTTCAAAAAGATAAGTTTGAACGGCTTATATTGAATGAAATCAAAAAACTAATTAAATAGATTGTAAAACGCCCGGCATAGCTGGGCGTTTTCATTTATAACGTAGCTACATTTTTTTGAAAGAAATCCTTAAACTTCTTTTGGGGGAAAGTATTATTCAATGCAAAGCTCCCCTTGTGCGCTTAGCGGCATGATAAAGATGGCAGAAGGTTGTTGACAAATCAAAAAATATGCTAAGTTTAGGACGTAGAGCCGAACTGCAAAGCGTGTAGGGTAGTTGGAAATCGTGTGTCGTATATTGTATGTCAGAAAGGTGTTCTAAAACTTAACTCGCTGAAAATCTGCGCCTTTGAGTCTCTGTGTTAGTTTTTTCGGAAATCGTGTATCGCAAATACTAACGACCCACCTCAATTGTCAATAGATCTATTAGAGTTGCTACTTTCGTTGGGATATAAACGCAAAAAAGGGTAAGCTACTTACATCGCACCGCTACAACCACCTACCCTTGCTACCTTCCGGTCCTGGGGGGATTCAGCGGGAGCTGGTCGTGTAAGACTTACCCGGGCACAAAAGTACAACAAAATCTTTACAAGCCAAATAAAAAGTGCAATCGTGCACGAATTCTTTTATCTTTGGAACAAAATAACCAATAAATAAAGCGATTATGGAAGAAAAAAAAGTTCCTGCAAATGTTATGTTTAGGGCTGCTGCTACCAATGGTGGTATCATTGGGGTGGTTTCCATTCTTTTTATAGTTATTACCTACTTAACTGGCGACATCTATTCGGGTAAGTCGTGGCTTAACTGGGTGTCGTTAGCCGCATCGGTTGGCCTGCTTGTTTACTTTGGATTGAAGTACAGGCAAACTGCTTGCGAGGGGTACATCTCGTATGGCGACTCGTTTTTGTTTATGTGGATTACCTACATCTTTGCTGGGCTGGTATCGCTCGCTTTTATGGTGGTACTCCAAACTGTAATCGAACCTGAGTTTATGGATAAGGCATTGGAGGCTCAACGCCAGATTATGATAGAAAAGGGAATGAGCGACTCTCAAGTTGATGCAGTGCTTCAAGCAGGGGCTAAGTTCCGTACCCCTTTAATGATTTTTGTATTTGGTTTGGTAGGCAATGCTCTTATAGGTTTGGTAATTAGTTTAATTACTGCAATATTTGTTCACAAAAAAAGACCTGTATTTGAGCAGTAGTCTGAATTGATAAAATTTTGCTAATGAGCGTGTTAGATATTTCGGTAGTTGTACCTTTGTATAATGAAGAGGAGTCTCTTCCTGAGCTGGTAGAGTGGATTGAAAGGGTAATGCAGGCCAACAAGCTTACATTTGAGGTAATTCTTGTTGACGATGGCAGTACCGATAGTTCGTGGGAGGTTGTTGAGGATCTTTCGAGGAAGCACTCTTTTGTTCGAGGAATTAGTTTCTTGCGAAACTATGGCAAATCGGCGGCTCTTTTCTGTGGTTTTGATGCTGCACAAGGAAATGTTGTTATCACCATGGATGCCGATCTACAGGACAGTCCGAATGAAATCCCCGAACTCTACAGGATGATTGTAGAAGACAAGTACGATTTAGTTTCGGGATGGAAACAGAAGAGGTACGACCCGATTGGGAAGCGACTGCCAAGCAAGTTCTTTAATGCAACTGCACGCTTTGTGAGCGGAATAAAGCTTAACGACTTTAACTGTGGGCTAAAAGCTTACCGCCGAAAGGTAATTAAGAGCATCGAGGTTTACGGCGAGATGCACCGATATATCCCTGTTCTTGCAAAACAGGCTGGTTTTAAAAAGATTGGAGAGAAGGTAGTTGAGCACCAGGCCCGTAAGTATGGGGTTACTAAATTTGGCTGGGAACGCTTTATTCACGGCTTTTTAGACCTACTTTCGGTTGTATTTGTGTCTAAGTTCGGAAAAAAGCCAATGCACTTTTTTGGTTCGTTGGGTATTATTACCTTCCTGCTAGGCGGGCTGCTTTCTGCCTACATGATAGGCGAAAAGTTATACCATTTGGCAAACCACATGAAGGTACGTGAGGTTACCGATCAGCCGCTTTTCTACATCTCGTTGGTGCTGGTTATTATTGGCGCACAGCTATTTTTAACTGGATTTCTTGGAGAGCTGGTTGCTCGAAGTTCGAGCGAGCGCAATAGCTACCAGATTGATAAAAAAATTTAAAAAGCAGGAGATCTCATAGCTCAAGATCTCCTCTTTTTTTGCTCACACTATCAGCCTGTTAGGTGTTTGGTGAAATGGTAGTGCTACTAATAGAGCGTAGAGCTATTTTGGGCTTTGTAGTTGTAGAGTGTTGAATTGTAGGCTATTGCACGGTTGAGTTGGTGAAACGCTGAAGTAAAGAATCGTGCAGTTTTGGAGGCTGAATCGTACTGCGAAGGGTAAATTTATTTGTCGATAAATTTTAAAGATAGGCAGATAAATGCTAGATTCGCAAGTCTGTTGTATAGATTTTCTTTTGTTTTAAAAACCTGATAAAAATGAAGAAGTTAGTATCCGTTCTACTGTTGTTGGTTGTTTTGGGGGGAATTTTATCATCGTGTGCAAGTTCTGCAAAGCCATGTCCTGCATATCCACAATCACAAAATCGCAGGTAATCATCCATAATCATTTGAGTTAACGTTTTTTAGAGAAATCTCGGGATGATTACAAACCCTTGTTTCATCTTGATAATCAGCCTATTGGTGTCTTAAACACCTGAATGTCAATAATGTGGAATTGTATAGGTTCCGCATTTTTGCTATTTTTGCGTGGCTTACGAAAGGTAGGTTATAGATTCTAAATTCCTATCTTTGTGAATCGATAAACAGCAATTTATTTCATTATAACATTTAAGCTATGGCTAAAATCAAAGTTGGTATCAACGGATTCGGAAGAATCGGACGCTTAGCATTCCGTGCTGCACAAAAGCGTAATGATATGGAAGTTGTTGCAATCAACGACCTTATCGATGTTGAATACATGGCCTACATGCTAAAGTACGACACCGTTCACGGTCGTTTTGATGGCACTGTAGAAGTAAAGGATGGTCAACTTATCGTTAACGGTAACGCTATCCGCGTAACTGCATGCAAGAACCCAGCAGATATCAACTGGGGGGCTGTAGGCGCTGAGTACGTTGTAGAATCTACAGGTTTATTCCTAACAAAAGAAACTTGCCAAGCACACATCGAAGGTGGTGCAAAGCGTGTTGTTATGTCTGCTCCATCTAAGGATGATACCCCAATGTTCGTTTATGGTGTAAACCACAATACCTACAAGGGAGAGCAATTCGTTTCTAACGCTTCATGTACAACCAACTGTCTTGCTCCAATCGCTAAGGTTATCAACGATAAGTTTGGTATCGTAGAAGGTCTTATGACTACCGTTCACGCTACTACCAACACCCAAAAGACTGTTGATGCTCCATCTGCAAAGGATTGGAGAGGTGGTCGTGCTGCTGCTGGCAACATTATCCCTTCTTCTACTGGTGCTGCTAAGGCTGCAACTGTAGTTATTCCTGAGCTAAAGGGTAAGCTTACTGGTATGTCATTCCGTGTTCCAACTCTTGATGTATCTGTAGTTGACCTAACTTGCCGTATTGAGAAGGCTGCAACCTACGAAGATATCAAGGCTGCTATCAAGGCTGCTTCAGAAAACGAAATGAAGGGTGTACTTGGTTACACTGAAGATGCTGTTGTTTCTAGCGACTTCATCGGTGATCCACGCACTTCTATCTTCGACGCTGAAGCGGGTATCATGCTTAACCCTAACTTCGTTAAGGTTGTTTCTTGGTATGACAATGAGTGGGGTTACTCGAACAAGGTTCTTGACCTAATCGCTCACATGAACACTGTAAAATAGTCATTCGACTAATATAGGAAAGGCCGACGGAAGTCGGCCTTTTTTATTTGTTTCGTTTTGAGCTTTACTCGTAGCGCAATGCTTCTATAGGGTCGAGACGTGCTGCTTTAACGGCAGGGAAGTAGCCCGATGCAAGCCCTACAGCAAAGCTGAGCAGAACCCCGATGGCAATCCATCCCCAAGGAATTACAAACGGACTACCAATGAGCATTGAAATAAGATTTCCTATCAGTACGCCAAGAACAATCCCCGAAGCTCCTCCAATCTGGCAAATCATTACCGATTCGAAAAGAAACTGCTGCTTAATGTTGTACGAGGTGGCCCCAATAGCTTTGCGAACTCCAATTTCTTGTGTCTTTTCGGCAACAGCTACAAGCATAATATTCATTAGTCCCACTGCAGCACCAAGAAGTGTAATAAACCCAATTAACGTTGCTGCATAGGTAACGTACTTAAGGTTATCGATAAGCACCTTTGCAATGGCATCGCTCTTGATGATGTTAAAATCGGAAGGGTCTGTTGCTTTCAGCCTGCGGATGCTACGAAAAAGTCCTTCTGCCTGTTTAGGAGCTTCCTTTATATGCAGAGGGTTGGTTGGTGCAACCAGAATTGAGAACGATGTTTGATTTCGGGCACGTAGAAGCTTTCCTAGCGTAACAGGAATAATCACCATCCTGTCAACACCACCACCCATCATTCCACCTTTGGTTTTTAACACTCCTATAATGCGGTACTTACCACCAGTTGTGCTAATAATTTCGCCAGTAGGATCCTTTTTCTTAGGGAAGAGCTTGCTTACAATGTCCATCCCAACAACTGCAACGTGGTTCGAGTTCTCGACCTCCGAACGAGCAATACCTCTACCATGCTCGAGCTCGTAGCCAGAGTTCACAATAAAGTTCTCGTCACCAGCAAGCACTGCACAGTTTGGATTGGTTTCGGAGCCATTACCCTTAATAACCTTTTCGGATCCCACCCTCATGTAAAGGCTAATCCGCGAAGGCATTTCGAAGCTCTCTTTAAATGCAATAGCCTCGTTGTACGAGATGTTTGGGTTGTTTCTTACTCGCCCTCTCGCATCACCACCAATACGAATATTAATATTACGACTTGTTATGGTAAAGGAATTGGCGCCCATCATCGAAAAGGTGCTGGTAATAGAGTTTTTTATAGAGTTGATAGCAGTAGTAATACCCACCAACGCCATTAGGCCAATTGCTATGATAATAATGGTAAGAATAGTTCTTAGCGGATTAGATTTAATTGAAAGCCACGATATTCGTAGATTTTCACGAACAAAAGCACCTGCTCGCATAAGGTATATTTTTAGTGTTGGTATATCCTTCTAAATGTACGAAAATCATTCGTAAAACAAAGCTGCCTTATTAGTGGCTTTCTTGAAGGTAGATTTTATATTTTTGTGGAATATTCAATGATTAAAATCTACTATATGGTTTTTAAATTCAGAGCATTGTCGGGGGAGGTAGAGAACTTTGCTCGCGATTACGAGATCTCTGACCAGAATACGCTTTTTGAGCTACACCAGCTAATACAGTCCGATTTAGCATACGATGCATCGCAAATGGCCTCATTCTTTTTAGTTGACCATGGGTGGAATAAGCTTCGCGAATTTACCCTTTTTGATTTAGGTGAAGAGGCCGACGATATGGAAGATGCACCTGTTGCAATGGACGTTGTGACACTAAAGGAGGTCGTTAAGGAGAAGAATCAGCGCTTACTATACACATTCGACATCTTTAACGATAGGAGTCTTTTTTTCGAAGTGCTAGAGCATAAAAAAGCAGAAGAAGGGGTTAAGTACCCAATTGTTACCTATTCGATGGGAGATGCTCCTTTTCAAATAGAGATTCCGAAGAATGAAGGGTCGGTTTACGATGATGTAATGGAGGATTTCAACGAATTCGAGTCGTACGAGGAGTATAACGAACGTTCTGACGACGAATTTTAAAAGCTATGCCTCAAAAAACACTGGTTGCGCTCATGGGGCCAACCGCAGTAGGAAAAACCGATTTAAGCATTAGCTTGGCTAAAGCTTTGAATGCTTGCATTGTATCGTCGGATTCGAGGCAGATATATAAAGAGATGAATATAGGAACAGCGGTGCCAGAGCCAGAGCAGCTTGCCGCTGTTCCTCATTTTTTTATAGGCTCGCGCTCTATTCAGGAACCATATACGGCAGGTAAGTACGAGCACGATGCCCTAGAGGTAATTCATTCGCTGTTTGAAAAGGATGATTTTGTAGTACTTTCTGGTGGATCAGGTCTTTATATTGATGCTGTTTGTTTAGGTATAGATGCAATTCCTGCAGCAGATCCAAAAACAAGGGAGATGCTAAACGAACGGCTGAATAGCGAAGGATTGGGCGTGCTAACCGACTGGCTAGCGAGGCTCGATGCAGACACCCACCAATCGATAGACGTGAACAACCCTCAGCGTGTTTTACGAGCTTTAGAGGTGTGTATAATTGCTGGTGTGCCCTACTCAACATTACGAAAGAACTTCGAGAAGACCAGAAGCTTTAACATTGTAAAGATAGGTTTGCAGAGAGATAGGGAGGAGCTTTACCAGCGCATTAACCTTCGCGTTGACTTAATGATGCAGCAAGGTTTGCTAGACGAAGCTAAAAGTCTGTATGAGTTTAAGCACTTGAATGCCCTTAATACGGTTGGCTATCGCGAACTTTTCGACTACTTTGATGGTAAAACATCGCTCGATGAGGCAGTTGAGCTAATTAAACGAAATTCCAGACGCTACGCTAAGCGCCAAATAACTTGGTTTAACCGCTATACGGATATCGCTTGGTTTCATCCTTCGGATTTAGAGGGTATGCTTAAGCTGATAGAAGAGCAAGCTGGTTTTTCGACTATTCGATAAAAAAAGCCAACTTTGTTGGATGTGATTATATATAGCTATGACAAACCCTTTAAGTATTGTAATAGTAGGGCCAGCACACCCATATAGAGGGGGCATTGCTGCCAATAACGATAGGCTGGCGCAGGAGCTTATGCGAATGGGGCATAAGGTAAAAATCTATACGTTTAGCCTCCAGTATCCTTCGTTCCTTTTTCCTGGGAAAACGCAGTACACTACCGAACCTCAACCGGAAGGTTTAGATATTGAAGTTGCCGTAAACTCAATAAACCCAATAACTTGGCTAAAGGTTGGACGACGAATCAGGAAGGATAGACCAGACATGCTTCTAATTCGTTACTGGTTACCATTTATGGCGCCCTGCTTTGGCTCTATTGCACGAATCGCCAAAGGCAATGGACATACCCGTGTTATTTCGGTTGCTGATAACATCATTCCACATGAAAAAAGGGTAGGCGACAAGGTGTTGTCGAAGTTTTGGGCAAGCTCTACAAATGGTTTTGTAGTGATGTCGCATAGCGTAGGTAACGACTTAAAGCAGCTAGGGTATAGCCGTCCTATAGGTTTTTGCCACCATCCTCTGTTTGATAATTTTGGGAAGGCAATTCCGAAGGATGAAGCCAAGAGCTACCTAAAGCTTGATGCGTCGTATAGCTACATGCTCTTCTTTGGTCTTATACGCGATTACAAGGGCCTTGATTGGCTGCTGGAGGCAATGTCAGATCCTCGAATAAGAGCTCGTAAGGTAAAGCTGCTGGTTGCCGGTGAGTTTTATGCTGATGCAAAGGTATATTATGACTTGGTAGCGCAGCATAAGCTAGAGGACGTTGTAACGTTTTATCCCGAGTTTATTCCTGATCCGGAGGTTGCCAAGTTTTTTTGCGCCGCCGATATTGTTGTACAGCCCTACAAGCATGCAACCCAAAGTGGAGTAACTCAAATTGGCTACCATTTTAGCAAACCAATGCTGGTAACAAAGGTTGGAGGGTTGGCCGAAATTATTCCCGATGGGAAGGTTGGCTATGTAGTTGAACCGAATGTTCGAGCTATTGCTGATGCTATAGATAATTTTTACGAAGAGGGACGTGAGCAAGCAATGGCTTTGTGTGCTGAGCAAGAAAAGGCAAAGTATTCGTGGGAAAATATGGCCAACGAGATTCTGCGTGTTTTTGAAGCATCTAAATAAGCGCGGTAGAGGCTTGCACTGTTTGGGCGAATTAGGTTAACAGGATAACTCTTTTCATTATGAATACAATTTTCACACATCGATCGATACGTAGCTTTACCGATAAGGAGGTAGAGGAAGAGATGCTAGGTCGGGTTTTAGAGGCGGCATCGAGGGCTTCTACAACTGGGAATATGCAGGTTTACAGCATTGTTGTAACTACAAGGGGGGAGGTGCGTGAGGCTTTAAATGCTTGCCACTTTAATCAGCCTGCGACAAAGGCTCCGGTTATGCTAACTTTTTGTGCCGACTTTAACCGCTTTAGCAGGTGGTGCGAGCTTCGCAAGGCTACTCCAGGTTACGATAACTTCCATTCGTTTATTGTTGGAGCTATAGATGCGCTGCTGGCTTCGCAGAATGCTGCCTTGGAGGCAGAAAGCCAAGGTCTTGGCATTTGTTATCTTGGGACAACTACCTATACTGCAGATAAAATTATCGATATCCTAAAGCTGCCCAAAGGTGTAGTTCCTGTTACAACGGTTGTTCTAGGTTATCCAACGGAAATTCCTGAGCTAACTGATAGATTGCCTCTTGATGCAATTGTACACAGAGAGATTTACCACGATTTTTCGGATGAAGATATTGATAGAATTTATGCCGAGCGCGATAGCCAGCCTTTGACACTTAAACTTTTGGAGGAAAATGGTAAGGATACTCTAGCACAGGTGTTTACTGATAATCGGTACACCAAACGGGATTTTGTTGCCATTTCGAACCTCTTGCTGCGTGTGCTTGAAGGGCAAGGTTTTATGAATAATGAGATGTAAAAGGTAGAAGGAGATGTCTAGAAATGAGTAGCATGTAGCACGATTTGCGTATCACGACCACAAGTTGAAAAGGTCAACCTTATTCGGAGAATCACATCGTAATACATGGTAGATGTGTCTTGATTCTTTTTGTGCATCCCTTTTTATGTTGTAGCAAAAGTAAAATACTTTGTGCCATGAGAAAAATGTGGATTGTTGTTGTGCTGTTGCTTACAGCTATATGCACGTTTGGTCAGACTAAAAAGGAGGCTGCAAAGGCTGCAATTTTACGTGCAGAGGCCGCTTTTCAGCAAATGGTAATTGATAGTGGATTAGCAGTTGCGTTTGTTCATTTTGCCGATAACAATGCTGCAATAAAGCGTGATACACTTCTGCTAGTTGGGAAGCGGGAAATCTCGAGGTATATGGCAAGCAGCAATATTAGCGATGTAAGCTTGTTGTGGACGCCATCGTTTGTTGATGCCTCTGATGATGGGACTTTGGGCTATACCTATGGTGAGTACACGTTTACTGGTGAGAAGGTTACTGGAGGTAGGGTATCTTATCGGGGAATATTTCATACTGTTTGGAAGCTGCAGTCGGATGGAGAGTGGAGGTATGTGTGGGATTAGCTTTTGCTGTGTTTGTCTTTTAAACAGGTGCTTTTAACCCGACAAACCTTGCGTTGGTCATATTTTGTCCTTTTTGTGGTCGTAGCCTGCACTAACCTGCTAAATTTGTACAAAGCAAAATCTTAACAAATGATACGGAAGCTAATATCACTTGCACTTGCAGCAGCAGCCTGCTTGGTTGTTGGGGCACAGCCTTCTCAGAAGGGGATATTTACCTCTTCTCGCTTTTCGATTTTTCCTGATATGGTAACATGGGGGAACGAGCGGGCCTTTCTAAGAGGCGATACGCTTTACTCGACTTTCAATGGAAACGATGAGCCTGTATTTAGCTCTACTGTAGGGGCATACAAGCGCTCCATCTTGCTTCACAATCAGAGCTACCCTAAGCTCAAGTCGTCTATTCCGCTTATTGATGCACTTTACAATATGACTCTTAACGAGCTAGACCTGCTTAGAACGAAGGATGGCTATTTTGATACTGGCAAAAGTTGGGGTGGGGTATGGACTCGTGACCTGAGCTACGCTACAATTCTGGGTATTGCTATTGCTGATCCAGAGGTTGCAAAGCGTGGATTACTTCGCAAAACGAAGGATGGGCATATCATCCAAGATACAGGATCGGGAGGATCATGGCCAATATCTAGCGATAGGAATACATGGGTGCTGGCTGCTTGGGAGGTTTATAAGTACACAGGAGATAAGTCGTGGTTGGAGACTATCTATCCTATTATAAAAAATAGCGTTGAAGCAGATTTAAAGACAATTTTTTACCCCGGTAGTCTCCCTCTTGGCGAATCGTCGTTCCTAGATTGGAGGGAGCAAACCTATCCGCTATGGATGAAGCCTATTGATATCTACCGTTCAGAAAATCTTGGAACCAGTGTTGTTCATTTTCAAACATACCACATTCTTGATAGCATAGAAAAAATACTAGGCAAAAAGAGCGACAAGTACGCTAAGCTTGCCGAGGAGGTTAAGAATGGTATAAATACAAAGCTTTGGTTGGCGGACAAGGGATACTATGGTCAATACCTTTATGGAATAGGCTCTATGTCTGTATCGCCCCGTTCGGAAGCACTTGGCGAAGCATTGTCGGTTATTTACGATGTGGCAAGTGCAGAGAGGCAGCGGTCTATAATTTCTAATTCGCCCATTACCGAATATGGAACAACCTGTATTTTTCCACAAATACCCGAAGTTGGTCCTTACCATAACAATAGCGTTTGGCCTTTTGTACAGGCGTTTTGGAATATTGCTGCGGCAAAGGTTAGAAACGAAGCTGCGCTAAGCTATGGTATGGCTTCAATTTATCGTGCTGCTGCAATGTTCTTAACAAATAAAGAGAACTTTGTAGCATCCACAGGCGATAGCCACGGTACCGCAATAAACTCTGATAGGCAGCTTTGGAGCGTTGGTGCAAATATAGGCATGACCTACAAGGTAATTCTTGGGATGAACTTCGAAACAAATGGAATCTCTTTTGCACCTGTTATCCCGAAAGAGTATATGGGGAACTTTTCGTTGTCGAACTTTAAGTACCGCAATGCAGTGATTAACGTTGAGGTACAGGGATTTGGTTATGAAATTGAGTCGTTTAAGGTTAACGGAAAGGAGCAACAGCCTTTTGTTGATGGAGGTGCTACAGGAGTGCTAAATGTCAGCATCAAGATGAAAAATAGCCCATTCCCAGCCTCCAAGGTAAGCTTGTTACCGGTTGACTATGCGCCTTCGACCCCGGTTGTGACGCTACAAAATGGGTTGCTAACTTGGCCTGCTGTAGAAGGTGCTACAAAGTATGGCGTTTATAGAAATGGAGAGCTTATAGCGGAAGTCACAGAATGCAAGTATGCTGTTGGTGGTGATCGTTCTTACACCGAGTATCAGGTTAAGGCGCATGGCATTAAAGGCTACGAGTCGTTCTTGAGCAATCCTACTACCATAGAACCCGGAGGAGTTACATTTGTAGCAGAGGCTGAAACCAATGCGGCTAAGTCTGCCTTACCCTACAATGGGTTTTCTGGTGCTGGATTTGTAGAGCTAACACCAGTAAAAAATACCAAGGTTACCATGCCGCTCGAAGTTTCGGAGGCGGGAGATTATCTCCTTACTTTTAGGTACTCTAATGGAACCGACAGGATGTGCTGTGGTAACTCTGCTGCGCTTCGCACCCTTTGGATTAACGGAAAGAGTGTTGCTACGATGGTATTTCCGATTGTTGAAAAGGATGCTTGGAGCGATTGGAGCCGTTCGAATGCGGTAAAGGTTCGACTAGCAAAGGGCAAGAATAGCGTTGTGCTTAGCTACGAAAAGCATAATAGGAATATGAACGGCGATGTTAATATGCTTATGCTTGATAATGTTAAGGTTGTAAAGCTTTAGCATAAAGGCAATCTTCACAATAGAGGGGCTGTCCTAAAGGGTAAACGTACGATCCCTTTTGGACAGCTCTTTTTTATACTACCGGGAGGGTAAACGATACGGTTGTTTTTTCGTTTGGTATGCTTGTAATGGTTAGGCTACCATTGTTTAGCTCTACAAACGATTTGCAAAGCTTTAATCCTAAGCCACTTCCTTTTTCGCGAGCGGTTCCATAGGAGGTGTAAAAATCGTTTTCAGCAAAAATACGCTGCATGTTTTCGTCGGATATTCCGATACCTGTGTTTGTAACAGAAATGCGAAGGGCATTTTCAACGTTTTCAACGGTTATCTGCACTTCTTCGCCAGTAGGAGAAAATTTCACAGCGTTGGAGAACAGATTTCGAATGGCTAGGCGAACCATATTTTCGTCGGCAAATGCAGCTTCTGTGCTAAGTAGGTTTATGCAAGCTGCTACCTTTTTCTGGGTTAGGTCGAAGTTAAAGAGGTTAACAACTTCTTCGATAATCTTGCCAACCATTATAGGGCTTGGTGATGGCTTTATTTCGTGGCTATTAAATCGCGACCAGTAGAGCAGGTTTTCGAGCAAAAGGAAGGTGTTTCGTGATAGCTGCTTTTGGTCTTTTAAGAAATCGAACATGGTATCTTCGTCGAGCTTTCCTTTTTCGGAAACAAGCTCGGCAATTTGCATTATTGCTCCAATAGGCCCTCTTAGGTCGTGCCCAATAATCGAAAAAAACTTGTCTTTTGTAGCATTGGCAATTTTAAACTGCTCTTCGATCCTCTTTTGGTTGTCGATATCTATATGGGTGCCAATGGCTCTTAAAGGGGAGCCATCGGTGTCATACTCAATTACTTTTCCTTTGTCTATAACCCACTTCCATGTGCCCTGCTTGGTTTTAAGGCGGTGGGTAGAGCAGTAACTATCCGATCTGCCTTCAAGGTGCTCTGTTAGCTCCTTCATCGCCAAGGGCATATCGTCGGGGTGTACTATCTTTTCCCATGCAGATACGTTGGGCTCTACTTCGGTTATGTCGTAGCCTAGCATTTTACACCAAATGCTATTAAAATGTACGCTCCCTGTTTTGATATTCCAATCCCAGACTCCAGCTTCGGTGTTTTCGATAGCAAGCTTAAGCTGTGCCTCGCTTGCATGTAGCTGGGCTTGGTACTTCGAGCGTTCGAAGGCATTGGATATGATGCTCGATGCGGCTCTAAGTAGCTCTATCTCATCCTGTTCCCAACATTTGTTTAAGTTGCACTCATCAAATCCAATAAATCCAAAAAAACATCCTTGTACGTATAACGGAAATACAAGTATCGACTTTATATTTTGGGGCTCTAGTACCTGAATGATGTCCTCTGGTAGCTCGTTGATGTTGGTAGAAAACACCTTGCCTTCTTCAAAAAGAATCTTTTTCCACGATGGTATTACCTCGTAAGGGATTCCTTGCAGCTCTTCTTTCTGTGGCGAGATTCCTGAGTTACACCATTCGAAAGTATTGTCGGTTGTAAATCCATCCGAGCTGTCTTCGAAAATGTAAACACGACTAACGTTGGTATGAACGCCAAGCTGCTCAAGGATGGTGTCCATAATTGAACGAACGTTAAGCGAAGAGTTGAGGATTTGTGCTATATCGGCAAGAAGCGTTTGCTGTTTTAAATTGTAGGTAAGCTTCTTTTCTATTTTTTTAAGATGCGTTACATCCATTGCCGATGCAAGCAGTAGCTGCTTGCCTTGTAGGTATATCTTGCTTGCTGTATAGAGGCAGTGTATAGGCTCCTTGTTTTTGTCGTAAACCGTTATAGGAGAATTTTCTATAATCCCTTTTTCTCGTATAACGCCTGCAAGTTCTTCTCTCTCTGCGTAGTCGTTAAAGATGTTTAGGTTACGAACAGAATTCCCGATCACCTCGTGATCTTTATAGCCAAACCGCTGAAGAAATGCTCTATTAGCATTTAGTATTACGCCCGTTTCTATTTCAGATATCGTCATCATCAGCTGGTTAACCTCAAAAACACGAAGAAACTTCTCATTTGATAGGGCCACCTCTGCCATATTCCGACTTACTGCTACATAAAAATCCTTCCCCTCCAAACCGCTTTTAGCAATGCGTGTTTCTACGGCAATATGTTCTCCTTTTTTAGTAGTTAGGGGAATAGGTATGCTATCTATTTTGCCGTCGACAGCTAGCTTGTTAAGCTGTACTGCCGCTTCGCGGTATTCTGTAGGGTGTATATTAATGAAGAGTTGATTCGCTAGCTCTTCTTGAGTAAATCCAAGGGTTGATATAACAGCATCGTTAACCTCCATAATTGCACCATCACAGTCGAGGATAAAGACCATATCTTTTAAGCTGTTAAAAAGCTCTCTAATGCTAGAGTGGTGCTGCTGTTTCATATCAACAAGAACTAAGAGTAGGTATAGTTAAGAAACACTACTCCATTCTAAATGTTTTGAATCGCTGCTAGTTCTGTTACTACGGGTTTGGAGAAAAAAGAGAGAACCTGCTTAAGGTCGCAAGTTCTCTCCCTGAATAAAATAGGTCTGCATCAAAAAAGGCAAAGCTAGAATAGATTTACAGCAAGCTGGATATTTCCGCTGTTAAGTTCGGGGTTCCACAGTGCAGTGGCCGAAATAGGCAAGCTGTAGCTGCCAATAGTCACATTCTTAGAAACCACAAATCCAGTAGCAACAATGTTAGATTTAGAAGCGTAGAAATTTTGCTTCTGTCCGTTAAGGGCAAACGCACCACCCATGTAGAGCTTAACATCGTAGCCATCTTTGCTGTATATAGGATATTCGGCATGCACGTATGTCGAATACCTATTGTCGCCTCTACGAAGAGGATCGGTACCCGGTATGGTGGTAAGCGCATCGGTAGGAAGCACATCACGATCTTTGCCATAAATAATTGTGCTTGCCGAGAGGTACAACGGGAATTCGGTCCCGAATTGGTAGCCAATCGTAGCATCAATAAAGTGGCGTGTAGTTTTTTGATCGTAGTCGAAAAGTTTGGTAGAAGGCATTGAAGTCGAGAAGTTGTAGATATCCCACACCTCGAACTTAAAGCCACCCTTGTTGTAGGCAATGTAGTAATCAAATTCGCGGTAGTCGCCATTAAATCCAGCACCACCCCAAACTCCAAACTTTAAGGATGTATTTGGACAAGTGTATGAAACGTCAAGAGCTGTCATAGGAGCCTCTGTAACAGCATAGCCTCTCCAAAGGTGCATGTTTTTAACCTGAAGGTGCATAGCAAAAGGCGAAGTTCCCTTATCCTGTGCAGATGCGCCAAAAGCGATAAGCAACGCTAGTCCTGCTAAAGCTATTTTAAAAATCTTCATAAAGCTTACATTTTATATTAAGAAGGATAGGTAGGGCTTATACCAGGTAGAGGTAAGCTATTGAAGCAATAGTACCGCCAACAATAGGAGCAAGAACAGGAACCCAAGCGTACGCCCAGTCGTTGCTACCCTTGCCTTTGATAGGCAGGATGGCATGCATAATACGAGGAGCAAGGTCGCGAGCTGGGTTAATTGCATAACCTGTAGTACCACCTAATGAAAGTCCGATTACCCATACTAAAAATGCAACAGGAAGAGCTCCTAAAGAGCCTAGCCCGATAGTCGTTGATGAGGCATCTTCGATCTTAGCGCCAGTAAAGAAAAGAATGACAAACACCAAGGCGAATGTTCCAATAACCTCGCAAATAAAATTTACAGGATAGTTTCTGATAGCAGGTCCAGTGCTAAAAACGGCGAGCTTAGCTCCCTGATCTTCAGTTTGGTTAAAGTGATCTTTGTACGAAAGCCAAACAAGGAAGGCACCAGCCGCCGCGCCAAGCATTTGAGCAGTAGCGTAAGGTAAAACGTTGCTCCATGCAAACTTACCAGCAACAGCGAGGGCAATCGAAACGGCTGGGTTTAGATGTGCACCACTATAAGGTCCAGCAACGGTAACTCCAATAAAAACACCCAAAGCCCAAGCGGTTGTAATTACAATCCATCCGCCACCATTCCCTTTGGTTCCCTTAAGAACTACGTTTGCAACAACACCACCGCCCATGAGTATAAGCAGCATTGTCCCTAAAAATTCTGCAGTTAAAGCGTTCATTTGTCTAAAGATTTAGTTGGTTAAGGAAGGAGTATCGCAGGCAGGATAAATGCTTCAGCCCCAAGCTGCGATACTCGTTTATATAGCTAAACACAGCCTCTACTCGTCGTCGAGATCTATCCAGCTTTGAGCCCTCTCTACAGCTTTGTGCCACTGCTTGAGTTGCTTTTCAACCTTGCTTTTTTCCATTTTGGGCTCAAAATTCTTGTCAACGGTCCACTGCTTCTGAAGCTCATCAGTACTACCCCAGTAGCCAACTGCTAAACCGGCTAGGTATGCAGCTCCAAGTGCAGTAGTTTCCAGTATTTTAGGGCGAATTACCTTGCCATTGAAGATGTCGGACTGAAACTGCATAAGGAAGTTGTTGGCTACAGCACCACCATCAACCCTAAGTTCGTGCGACTTTTTACCAGCATCGTGCTCCATTGCTTCTAGTACGTCGTAAACCTGAAAAGCGATAGATTCGAGGGTGGCTCTAACCAAATGCTCGCGAGAAGTACCTCTTGTTATGCCAACCATAGTTCCTCTAGCATACTGATCCCAGTAGGGTGCTCCCAAACCAGTAAGTGCAGGTACAAAGTACACACCTCCGTTATCTTCAACGCTAGTTGCAAGAGCTTCCGACTCCGATGCGTTGGCTATAAGCTTAGCCCCATCGCGAAGCCATTGAACTGCAGCACCTCCCACAAATACGCTGCCTTCGAGCGCATAGGTTGTTTTCCCATTAATTTGCCAAGCAACGGTTGTAAGAAGGTTGTTCTTAGATTTTACAGGTGTGCTGCCTGTGTTCATCATCATAAAGCAACCTGTACCGTAGGTGTTTTTAGCCATCCCTTCGTGTAGGCATAGCTGGCCGAATAGCGCAGCTTGCTGGTCGCCTGCAATGCCAGCAATGGGAATGTGGGTTGCAAAAAGGGTGGTAGCTGTTTCGCAGTACACTTCGCTGCACGATTTAACTTCAGGAAGCATGCTGGCTGGTATCGTAAATAGTTTTAGAAGGTCGGTATCCCACTCCATTTTGTTGATGTTGAAGAGGAGCGTTCTGCTTGCATTGGTAACATCGGTAAGGTGCTGTTTGCCTTGAGTAAACTTCCATATTAGCCAGCTATCAACAGTACCAAAGCAGAGCATCCCTTTTTCAGCTCTAGATCTAGCACCATCTATGTTATCGAGAATCCACTTTATTTTTGTAGCCGAGAAGTAGGCATCAAGCACTAGTCCAGTCTTTTCCTGAATCATCTTTGCTAGTCCCTGCTCTTTAAGCTCATCGCAGTACTTAGCAGTTCGTCTATCCTGCCAAACAATGGCATTGTAAATCGGAAGTCCAGTCTCTCTATCCCAAACAATGGTTGTTTCGCGCTGGTTGGTTATTCCTATAGCTGCAATGTCTGTTCCGTTGAGTCCTGCTTTTGCAATAGCCTCTGCAGCCACCGATGCTTGCGTGTACCATATTTCGTTAGGATCGTGCTCTACCCATCCTGGTTTTGGAAAAATCTGCTCAAAAGGCTTTTGAGATACCGCTGTTATCTCGCCCGAATGGTTGAAGAGAATAGCTCTTGAGCTTGTTGTGCCTTGGTCGAGCGCTAAGATGTACTTTTCAGTCTTGCTCATGGTTAGGTATTTTAATATTGAACGTTAGGCGCTTAAAACAAAATTGGCCGCTAACTTAGCATAATCTTTTACTTGTTGTTCTACCCACTGATCGTCTTTTCCGAGCTCCTTAGCTAAAATAGCGGCAACCTTTGGAGCAACTTCGATGCTAAGCTTAGCATCTAGGAACAGAAGCCTTACACGGCGGGCAAGTACATCCTCTACGGTCCTTGCCATTTCGTATCTTGCTGCCCAAACAACTTCGGCAGCTCTGTATTCATGATTTGGATGTAGCTTTTCGTTGTACTCTTCGCTGCTTTTGGCCAGCTTAATAATTGCATCCATATCTGCACCATACACATAAAGATGGTCGTTTAGGTTGGGGTTTGGCCTATACCCGTGTATATGGAAATTTTTCGTAGAGCAGCTCTTTGCTTCGAGTCCTGCCAGCTTAATGGCTTCATCTACCGTATCTTCTGCCATCTTTCGGAAGGTGGTCCATTTACCTCCAGTGATGGTAATTAGGCCGCTGTCGGAAACCATTATTTTGTGACTTCTTGATATCTCTTTCGTGCTTTTTCCTTCGCCTTTTGGTGCTGCTAGCGGACGAAGTCCTGCGAAAATCGAAAGCACATCTTTTCGGGTAGGCTTTTTGGTGAGGTATCTACCAGCAGTATTAAGAATAAACTCTATCTCTTTTTCTAAGGCTTGTGGCTCGAGAACTGGCTTTTCCATGAGCGTGTCCGTTGTTCCAACTACAACCTTACTATGCCATGGAACTGCAAACAGCACTCTGCCATCGTCTGTTTTGGGTATCATTAAGGCATAGTCGCTTTGTAAAAACGACTTGTCGAGAACAAGGTGAACTCCTTGGCTTGGGCGAACCATATCCTTGGCTTCGGGGGTGTCCATCTGCATTATCGAGTCGACAAAAACTCCTGTTGCGTTAATAACAGTTTTAGCGTTTATCCTAAAGCTTCGATTTGTTTCTAAATCTTTCACTTCAACACCTGCAATTCTACCGTTCTTATCCTTTACTAGCCCTGTTGCTTGCACGTAGTTTAGCACGCAACCGCCGCTTTCTACGCACGATTGGGCTACGTTAATTGCTAAGCGCGAGTCGTCAAACTGACCGTCATGGTAGATAACTCCTCCATACAAGCTGCTGGTTTTTAGCAGAGGTAGCTTGGCCATTGCCTTTTTCTTTCCTATATGTAGCGATCTGCCAAGGCTAAGACGACCTGCAAGTAGGTCGTATAGGGTAAGACCTATTGTATAGAATGGACCTTCCCACCAGCGGTAGTTTGGTATGATGAACGATTGATTTTTAACCAGATGCGGTGCGTTTTTAAGTAATAGGCCTCGTTCGTGTAGCGCTTCAAGTACTAGGGATACATCTCCTTGTCCGAGATACCTAACGCCACCATGTACAAGCTTTGTGCTTCGGCTCGAGGTTCCCTTTGTAAAATCCGACTGCTCGATGAGAACAACCTTCAGCCCCCTGAGTGCTGCATCTAGAGCTGCGCCTAATCCTGTTGCTCCTCCGCCTATTACAGCCATATCCCACACAATGCTGTTGTCTTCTGCTCTTTGTATTTGTTCTTCTCTTCTCATTGCATTTGCTTTTTGGTTGTGTTTCGAAAATGTTTCGAAATACGCTCGTTTTTCTTACGTAAAGTTTCGACGACGAATGCAAATGAAAGAATAAAAAATTAAAAACAAAAGAAAGCGAAACAAAAAGTCATAAAAAACAATAAAAAATTTTTAATCGAAAACAATGTTATATATTTGATAGAGCGTTATACCTAATACTTGATAGATGAATATTGCTGATAGACATAAGTTTATACTCGATAAGGTTCTCAAAGAGGGGACGGTTTCGGTTGTGGAGCTAAGCGATGAGCTTCAGGTTTCGGCAGTTACTATTCGAAAGGATCTGAAGTTCTTGGAAGAGCGTAAGCTTCTTTTTAGGACTCATGGAAGTGCCAGCCATATAGATCCTTATGTAAACGATCGTCCGGTTAATGTCAAGGAGAGCATTCAGGTTGACGAAAAAAGGCGTATCGCCGCTAAAGCTGTTGAGCTTATTGCTCCTGATGATTCTATTATTATAGGTTCGGGTACAACCGTTTTGGAGGTTGCTCGGGCTATTGACCCTTCTATTAGGCTAACGGTGCTAACTGCGGCTATGAATATCACCCAGGCACTTCAGGGCCATAAGGAGGTGGAAATAGTTCAGCTGGGTGGTGTGGTTCGAAAAAGCTCGTCGTCGGTAGTGGGGCCTTATGCCGAAAGCATGCTTAAAGATTTTGCATGCAGCAAGCTATTTTTGGGCGTTGATGGCATTGATGCCGATTTTGGACTAACTACAACAAATATGCTCGAGGCTCACCTTAACCAGGTTATGATGAAGGCGGCTCATAAAACAGTTGTGGTTGCTGATTCTTCGAAATTTGGGCGTAAGGGTTTTGGCAAGATATGCGAGCTTGATATGGTTGATATGATAATTACAGATAGTGGTCTTAACCCGGCTATGGCTAAAAAGATAGAGGAGCTTGGTGTTAAGCTGATCATTGCATAGCATATGGTGTTGAGGTTGATGGTTTGGTAGGTTCTCTACATTACCAATCTCATTAGCGGGACAAGTAGTGCGGTTGCTGCTCCCATTAGGCCAATAGCCAGTCCGCTTATTGCTCCTTCTATTGCGCCTAGCTCCATTGCTCGCGCAGTTCCCATTCCATGTGCCGAAGCCCCTAGGGCTAGTCCTCTGGCTATTTTGCTGGTTATCCCTAGCTTATCTAAAACAAAGGGGCCAACGATACCTCCAAAGATTCCAACAGCTACTACTATTACAGCAGTAAGCGAGGGTAAGCCTCCAAACTTTTCCGAAATGCTCATGGCAATTGGGGTGGTAACCGATTTTGGTTGAAGGGTAGCTATGAGTACCTGATTTGCGCCCATTGCGTAAAGGACTGCTGTTACGCTTGCAATGCCAACTGCGGCTCCTACAGCAATCGACGTTACTATTGCGGTTAGGTTTCCTTTAATGTGGGTAACCTGATCGTAAAGTGTAACCCCCAATGCTACTACAGTGGGACCAAGCATAAAGTCAACAATGCTCGAACCTTTTTCGAAGGTTTCATAGCTTACATTCAGCACTTCAAGCACTACAATAATTAAGAAGATGCTAGTTAGCAAGGGGTGTAGTAAGCTTATCTTGGTTTTTTTAAATAGCCATAAGCTAAGGGTGTACGTGCCTAAAACAAATGCCAAAACAAATGCTTGCGATTCGAAGAGCTCTCTTACTGCTTCCATCTTTCCATTTTTTGTTGAATCCAGCCTACTGTTATGATTACCAGGATGGTGCTTACCACGCTTGATGCAAGTATAGACGCCCAGTACTTTTCAATTATAGGGATGGCGGTAATTATGCCAACTCCTGCTGGTAGAAAGAACAGCGCCATATTTTGCGTAAGTACGTTGGCAGTTGGTCTTACCTTCTCTACTTTTACTATCTTTAGTAGGAGCGATGCAAAAAGTAGTAGCATTCCAAGTACGCTTCCTGGGATAAATCCCTCCATTAGGTTGCTTAAAAGGGTGCCAATCGTTAAGTACAGAAAGATGATGAATAAACCGTAAATCATTTTCTCCCGTTTGTTTTTTGGGGTTGGATGTCGCTTGCTTTGCATAAGCGGCTTACTGCTTTGGCAGTGTGCAGGGCAAGTTTCTTTGCTTCTGTTTGGCAAATGTAGCTGCTGATAAAGGTTGTTGTCCTTTTACTTTAAAATGATTAACAGTGTTGGTTGTTTTATAGTACTTCTAAACGTTTTAGAGCATCATAAGGTATAGTAGGGTGGCTATTGTTAGCATTCCTGCTAAAAAGGCGTACGCTCGTTGGCTGAGGTTGAGGTTTGCGTTAATGCCTGGCATTCGTTTAATTCCTGTAATCATAGAGGTTACCACCTGTGCTTTTCTATCGTTATGCCAGCTCTTTGCTAATCCGCCTAAATGTAGTACTACGAGTGCTATAAGTACGTTTACAGCAATCTCATGGAGTTCATGTGCTAGCTCGTAGCTGTTTAGTAGTGGAGTGGCTGATAAAAAGCTCTCTTCTGATAGTAGCGTTGCTAAGCCTGTTATCACAATCAGAATGGTTGTGGCTAGTATTAGCAGCATAACTAAAGCAGCAAGCGGATTGTGACCAGTGTACAGGGGTTCTTCTTTTTTGGGGGATTTTATAAATCGCTTAATCTTTGATGCTGATATCGGAAAGTCTCTGAATCGTGAGTACCTCGGACCTGCGATTCCCCAGCCTATGCGGAAAAGAACCAGTACGGCTAGGCTAATGCCTATGGCTGCATGCTGCTGGGTGTAGTCGCTGAGTAGGTAGGCTGCTACTATTCCAATGGCAAGGTACCAGTGGAATATCCGAGAAGGGTAGGTCCATACGTTTGTTTTCATATATTTTTGTTTTTGTTGATGATAGTTTTGTGAAGCCTCTTTCTTTAGGGTAAATACTCCATTGCTCTTGTTCCTTTGCTGCTGCTTATCTGCTGTTTTGCAAGATGGCCGTACCGTTGCTGCTCTGTTGCTTTTATTTGGTATAAGTATTTCGTAAGCAATTTAGCTATTTTTTAGAAAATATGTGGGTATGAGGTGCTGCTACGCTACGTATTCATAATAAGCAATAAAAAAGTGGCTCTATTCCTTCTTGTGGATGTCAATTGTTACCTTTGTACATTCATGCCAGCACATAAGTGGCAGGTAATTGTACCCAATAATGCAGCATTACAACGTTTTACTAGACGACTATCAGGATCAGGAAGATTTGTTCTACAGTACTCGAAACGAGCTATACCTTAGCAATGGATGGCTCGTGGTTAGGAGCTACGAGGAGTTTACAGCCAATATTAGTGGGTACTTAAGAAGAGGGGCTTTCCCTCGATTGGTGTCGGTAAGTAGCACTATTTCTACCTTACATATCAGCGGTCGCGAAAATGGAGTAGAGTGCTTTACTGAGAAAACAGGAAACGACTGTCTCAGCTGGTTGCAGGAATTTGCTGCTCGCAATAGTCTTGATATGCCAACCGTTTTGGTGCACTCGCAATCGGAGGTATAGTAGTACAAGCATTAGCCTAGTTCTTTGGGGCTTCCTATTATATCTTGATTCTACCAATATAGCCTTGTTGTTCTAATAATAAGAGGAGTGATATGGTAAACCACTCCTCAATAGGTTGAACCTACTTGTTTGCTTTGTAGTATAGAGCATTCAAGCTTTCAATAGAAATGCTTTCTAGCTTTGGGTATTTAAACGATTTAACTGGGCTGACGGTGTAGTTTCCGGCACCTCTTTCTTTTTTTAATTGTTCTATTTTAGTATTCCCTTCTTCTATCATATATTTAATCATGTTAAAAAGCTCTTTTGTTACTTTAAGCGAGTCCTTATTTGCTGTAAAAGTGACAATCCCATCTGGTGATTGTTTCATAAATCTAATAGATCGAGCATAAGCTTTAACAACGTTAGATTTTCTTAGTGTAGAATCTTTCTTTTCGTTATCGCTGCATTTAGTTAAGTTTAATGGGGTAAAGTCTAGCTCTTTTATAAACTTGTTGCTATTGTTTATCACTTTAAATTTAAGTTGGGGTATTTCTTCAGACTTGTCATTTGTTATCGAGCAGCTAGAAAAGAGCGTTGTAGCAATAAATGCTAATGCTAAGTTCGTCTTCATATTTTAGGTGTTAAATTGATTAGTAAGCAGTAGGGTTGCAAGGCAAAAGGTAGTGCCTGCATTATTAGTTTGAGTTTTGAGTATTATTAAATTGATTAAGAGTAGGAGTTCTGCGTGCTACCTGATCTAGTAAAATTAGATTTTATGCCATAATAATAGGGATAAAGTTTATCAGTAAAAATGTATTAACGATGCGAATTTATAAATAACAAATGATTAATATACAAGACTTTGAACGTGTTGTACAACATTGTATAGGTTGTTAATAGCCGACTGATTTGTGTAAGTTGTGCTGGTTGATATTCGCTGTCGGGATTGGAAACGGGCAGGGCAGATGGTGGGGATTGGTATCGTAAATTCTATTATAACAAGCAGTGTTTATACCTTATCTTATACGCCATCAATCCATGGGTGGTAATCAATCATTGGATAGGTCGGTATTTTGCGAAAAAACGGAGAACTACGATTTTTTCAGTCGTAGTTCTCCGCATATTATGGTTGTAGGTACTCCGATTAAATATGTATCACCTCTCCATAGGCAGCAGCTGCTGCTTCCATTATGGCTTCGCTCATGGTTGGGTGAGGGTGAATCGACTTAATGATCTCGTGGCCTGTGGTTTCTAAGTTTTTGGCAACAACAAGCTCTGCAATCATCTCCGTTACATTTGCTCCAATTAAATGAGCACCAAGCAGCTCGCCGTATTTTGCATCAAAGATAAGCTTAACAAAGCCGTCTTTTGCTCCTGCTGCGCTTGCCTTCCCAGAGGCCGAGAATGGGAATTTACCAACTTTTATCTCGTATCCTGCCTCTACAGCTTTTTTCTCGGTTAATCCTACCGATGAGATTTCAGGAGAGGTGTAAACTGCTCCTGGAATGCTGTTGTAGTTTACAGGATGAGGGTTTAGTCCTGCGATGTACTCTACCGCTGTTATTCCTTCGGCAGATGCTACATGCGCTAAGGCTGGTCCTGGGATAATGTCGCCAATGGCATAAATTGTTGGTACGCTTGTTTGGTAGTATTCGTTTACAAGTACCTTCCCGTTTTCTGTCTTAACTCCTGTTTCTTCTAGGCCAAGCCCCTCGAGGTTGGTTGTTACACCTACTGCCGATAGTACGATGTCTGCCTCAACGACTTCTTCTCCTTTTTTTGTTTTGATGGTAACCTTACAGCCTGTACCTGCTGTATCAACGGCTAGCACCTCGCTGCTCGTCATCACCTTTATTCCTTGTTTTTTAAACGAACGTTCGAGCTGCTTCGACACCTCTTCATCTTCGAGCGGAACAATGTTTGGAAGGTACTCTACAAGTGTAACTTTGGTTCCAATAGCGTTGTAGAAGTAGGCAAATTCGCTGCCAATAGCTCCAGATCCTACCACTACCATCGATTCTGGTTGTTTAGGTAGTACTAGCGCTTGGCGGTATCCTATTATTTTTTTCTCGTCGATAGGTAGGTTCGGAAGCTGTCTGCTTCTAGCACCTGTTGCTAAGATAATGTTGGCTGCTTCAACGTTTGTCTTGGCTCCATCGTTAGCTGTTACCTCTACGGTGTTAGGTCCAACAACTTTGCCAAAGCCTTGTATTACTTCAATTTTGTTTTTCTTAAAAAGAAACTGAATGCCTTTGCTCATTCCATCTGCAACGCCTCTACTTCGGGCAACCATTCCTTCAAAATCGGCAGATACGTTTTCTACTTTAACACCGTATTCGGCGGCATGCTGTGCATACTCAAATACCGAGGCACTTTTTAGTAACGCTTTAGTAGGTATGCAACCCCAGTTCAGGCAGATACCTCCTAGCTCAGATTTTTCTACAACTGCAACCGATTTCCCTAACTGGCTGGCTCGTATTGCGGCAACGTAGCCTCCAGGGCCACTTCCTATCACAACTAAATCGAATTTCATTTTATTGGTTTTATGTAGTTTAGTTTCAAGGTTCAGCACAAGGCTGTACTTATTTTTTTACACGCTTGTTTTGTACTTTCGTTTGGCTACTAGCTCTATTCCTTTACAAATTAGCCATAAGGCCGATTGTGCTAGTATAATGGCGGCTCCTGATGGTAGGTTTGCTTCAAAGCTAAGGTAAAGTCCTGCTAGCATTCCAACAAAGCCCAAAACAACCGAACCTACCATTATGTTCTTAAAATTTTTGTAGAAGATATTTGCTGTTACTACAGGAATTGTGAGTAGTGCTATTAGCAGTATTATGCCAACCACCCTTATGCACATTACAATGGTAAGCGAAATAAGTATCATCATGGCATAGCTAATTAGCTTTACAGGGGCATTCTGCGAAATAGCAAACTCTTTATCGAAAGCAACGTAAAGTATCGATCGTAATCCGAATGTAAATAGCAGCAGTAGGATTCCATCTAAAAATAGCATCGTCCAGAGGTCAGCATGTGTTACTCCAAGTAGTCCCCCAAATAAAAAGCTCATTAGGTTTGGAGCGTAGCCTGGCGTGAGCGAAACAAAAATTACCCCAATTGCAGTACCTAATGCCCATAGTATTCCAATGGCCGAATCTTCGCGCATCTTAGTTTTGTCGGCAAAGTACTCTATACCAACGGCCGAAAGTGCAGAAAAGATAAAGGCTCCGACTATAGGGTTAAGTCCCATGTAGTAGGCTATACCTATTCCTCCGAATGATGAGTGGGTTATGCCTCCACTTAGAAAAACAAGTCTCTTGGCAACAATGTAGGTTCCTACAATTCCGCACGCAATGCTCACGAGTAGTCCTGCAAAAAAGGCGTTTTGTAGAAATTGGTATTGGTATATGTCGCGAATAAAGTCTACCATCTATTTTTTGTTTGGGTGATTTTCTAGCACAGTGTGCGGAACATGCCCATGTGTAATTAGCTGAATTGGACAGTTGTAGCTGTTTAGCTGCTCTTGGCTAATAATATTAGAGGGGTGATAGTGTAGCTGCCTGTTTACGCACGCAATAGATTTTACATACTTGCTCACAGTTCCTAGGTCGTGCGTAACAATTACAATTGCCATTTCCTTGTTAAGCGAACCAAGCAGCTCGTAAAGCTCTCCTTCAAACTTGTTATCTACATACGTATTGGGTTCATCAAGAATTAAAAGTCGTGGCTTCGCAATAAGTGCTCTGCAAAGAAATGCTCTTTGCATTTGCCCTCCAGATAGCTCTCCAATAACTTTATTTCTAAGATGATCTATTCCTGTTTGTGCTAGCAGCATACGTACCTTATCAACGTCTGCTTGACTGTATCTTCCAAAAATTGTTTTTTGCGACATAATTCCAGATAGTACAACCTCCTGTACCGTGATCGGAAATTTTTTGTCGATGTTGCTAACCTGAGGGAGGTACCCTATGAAATCTCTTTTACCATCGTTTGATCCGTGTAGGTTAACCTTACCGGCAAATGGTACTAGTATTCCTAAAATAACCTTTAGCAAGGTGGTCTTACCGCCACCATTCGGACCGATTATGCCTATATAGTCGTTCTCGTTGATGTGGAAGTTAACATGCTCTATGGCTACAAAATCGTCGTAGCCAGCTGTAATATCCGATAGCTCAACCAGCTTGCTACTCATGGTTGGCGGTATAAAGTGCGTTAACTATTTGGCTGGTGCTTTCTGTCCAGTTATAAGCAAATGTATTAATAGGCTCAATACTTGCTCCAACTTCGATAGCAAAGCTCTTAATAAGGCTCAAGTCAAATTCCTTTTGTACAAAAATGGTTTTAATGCCGTTGGCTTTCGATTCTTTTACAATTCTTTTTAGGTAATCGGCAGCAGGTTCTTTGCCATTCTGTTCAATGGCTGTTTGCTTAAGATTGTAGTCGTTGGCAAAATAGGTTAGTGCAGGATGGTAAATTACAAACTGCTTGTTCTTTAGTCCCAAAAGCTTTGTTCGGGCATCTTTGTCAATGCTGTCTATCTCTTGCTGGAGCTTTGTAAAGTTTGCAACGTACTTCTCTTTCGATTTTGGGTTGTAAGCCAGTAATGCATCAAGTACCTTTTGTGCCATCTTCCCATAGTTTGTTGGTGATAGCCAAAGGTGAGGATCCACCCCTTCGTGATTATGGCCATGATCATCGTGTCCTGCTTCATGGTTGCATGTTGCCTCTTCGCAAGCCATTCCTTCGGCAAGATTGATGTAGCGTAGCTTCTGATTGTTCTTTTTGATGTTGTCTATCCATTTCATCTCAAACTCAAGCGGCTTTATTCCAAAGTAGAGTTCCGACTGGGCTACATCCTTCATTTGCGATGGTGTTGGTTCGTAGGTTTCTTGGCATGCACCTGTCGATACCATAACGTTAACAGCTAGCTCATTGCCTGATATCCTGTCAACCAAGTATTTTATGGGCGGTATGCTAACGGTAACCACCTTGTTTTTATCGTTCTGAGTGCTGTTTGTACAGCTCGTTTGTGTGCTTAAAAAAGATATTATTGCGATCCCCAGTACTAGAAAGTTAAATGCTCTACGAATAGTTTTTTTTGTGCTCATTATGATTTAGATCTTTAATCTGACAATATACAGCTTAAACAAAAAAATGTTCAGCTCCATGTTAGTTAATGACAGCTGCTAGTGCTCTATTCCATACTTTTTCATCTTTAGGTATAGCGTATTTCTGCTGATTCCAAGCGATTTGGCGACCTGCGAAATATTCCCTTCTAGCGCTTTTATTGATTCCGATATGAGCTTTATCTCCATCTCTTCTATGGTTGCTAAGTGCACGCTCGATTTTGTCGAACTTCGTAGCGACGTGCCGACGTTGGGGAGGTTTTTAACCTGCTCTTTTGCTACATCCCAAACAATACTGCCGTTGAGGTTTACTGTTTTTTCTATAAAGTTTTCAAGCTCTCTAACGTTTCCAGGCCAGCTATAGCTTAGCAGAAAGTTGTAAACTTCCTGCGATATTTCAGGCACCTCTTTGTTCAGCTTAAGCGCTTTCGATTGAAGAAAGTAGCTGATAAGCATAGGGATATCTTCCTTCCTTTCGCGTAGCGATGGTAGGCGGAGTGGAATAACGCTTAGCCGATAGTATAAATCTAGCCTAAATCGTCCTTCCTTAATCTCCTCCTTCAAATCTCTATTGGTTGCCGCTATAATACGAACGTCAACAGGGATATTCTTTGCTCCTCCGACTCTTGTTATTACTCCCTCCTGTATTGCTCTTAGTAGCTTTACTTGCATCTCTAGGGGCATTTCTCCTACTTCATCAAGAAATAACGTACCTCCATTAGCGAGCTCAAACTTTCCAGGTTTGCCCCCCTTGCTTGCTCCTGTAAATGCTCCATCATCATAACCAAATAGCTCACTTTCTATCAGAGTTTCTGGTAGTGCGCCACAGTTTACAGCCACAAATCCTGCCTTACTACGATTCGAGTAGTTATGGATAGATTGCGCTAGTAGCTCTTTCCCTGTTCCACTTTCGCCTTCTACAAGTATTGTTGAAGGGCTGTTGGCGACTATCTTAGCGTATTCCACTACTCGTTGCATTTCGTAGCTTTCTCCAATTATATCTTCAAAGGTGTAGCGGGCATTCATGCCTGTAAACTTGTTTACAATGTTATAAACTCGCTTCATCTCTCGTATAAGCACTACTGCTCCTTTAAAGTCCCCATCAACAATGGTTGGCAAGAAGTTTACTGCATATCGCTCCTTAACGGGTACATTCTCAAACACGACCTCCTCGTCAAAAATTCGCTCATTTCGCTTTAGTGTTGCAAGCACCGTCTCCCATTGTGCGATAAATGATGCAATATTGCTCGATTCGAGCTCGGTTTTTGCAATTCCTAGTGATGATAGTGCTGCGTTGTTATGGAAAAGAACACACCCTTCCGAATCCACTGCAATCAGTCCGTGGTTTAAGGTATTAACGATGGTTGAAAGAAGCTTGTTTGTGTACTCAAGACTTCCGTTAACCTCTCTATTTTTAAGCTGCGTTCCTATGGCTAGTGCTGCTGCTTGTAGTAGGTTAAGCGTGCTTGTTGCTACGCTTTCTTTTCGGAAAAAGATGCTGAGCGTTGCACAAACTTGCTGATTGCTGTCTAAAATTGGTGCGCATACGCTTGTTAGCTCTCCAAGGCAAAATAGGAAGTGATTTTTGGATTCTACTAAAAATGGAATTCCCTCCCTGATTGCAAGGTTGGTTGCGATGGTGCCTATCGCTTCTTCCGTTATCGACATTCCTTCTGCTATGCCTAGCTTTGTCGCATACTTTATTGCTGCAGAATCGCCATATAGCTTAAGCACCAAACCATTGCTGCTTGTAAGTACAAAAAAGGTTCCTTTTTCGTTAAAGAAGCTGCTTAGTGCACCGATTGTTGGCTCCGCAAAGGCAACTAGTTCGGAATTTTCGGCAGCAGCAGCTTCTTGCTTTTCGGCACTTAATATGCTTATGGCTGGCTGCATTCTGCGTTCTAAACCCGATGCCATACAGCGGGCATAGGAGTGCCTTATTATTTCGTCATATTTTCTGGGAGATGCTGGCATCGCTAATTTGTGTTAAGCAAATGTAGTAAAAGTTGTACTAAAGTTGTACACATTGTAGTTTTTGCTGTTTTGAGCTTACTTTACAGCATTTTATGTTGATATGGATTTTCAAAGTGATCAGTTACAGGAGCGTATTTCGCTCGTTACAACCTCTGATGGTTCGCAAACCCTAGCGGTTGATGGTGGGCTTGAACACTACCACTCTACGAACGGAGCTATTGAGGAGGCGATGCATGTTTATATTGGAGCTGGACTTGCTAAGGTTGTTGGGCCAAAGGTTGCTGTGTTCGAAATGGGTTTTGGAACAGGGTTGAATGCTATGCTAGCATATATTTATGCTGTAAATAATGGGGTAGAGGTGAGGTATCTTACTTTAGAGCGCTACCCTCTTTCATCTAACATTACGTTAAAGCTAAGCTATCCTTCAATTCTTGGTGTCGATCGTCAAAAGTTCTTCGATAGCCTCCACAGTGCTTCGTGGAACGAGTGGCATCAGCTCGATCCTCTCTTTTTTTTCAAAAAAGTTGAGTACAATATGGAAAATTATGCTCTATCTGATAGTGTGGATGTGGTATTTTACGATGCTTTCTCGCCCGATTTGCAACCTAATCTATGGTCGGTTGATGTGTTTAAAAACATATATAGTGCTTTAAGTGTAGGTGGCTCGTTGGTTACGTACTCATCAAAAGGATTTGTTAAGAACAATTTAAGAGAAGCTGGGTTTATTGTTAAAAGGTTGCCTGGCCCGAAAGGTAAAAGACACATGGTTTTAGCTCAAAAATAGCTCGATCCCGTATTGCATAATCGACAAATTAGAGCTAAATTCATACCAAATAAACCGGTTATGTTTACAGCTAATAATACAGAGAGTCGTGAGGTTGTTTTGAGCGAAATAAAGCTCACTTATATTGGTTTGCCATTTACTTTAATTGTCATCTTATCAGCATTATTATACTACTGCATTTGGGATGTCGAACCTCTCTTCTGGGGGGTTAAGCGATTCTTTTCATTGATGTGCATTCCTGTGGTTTTTACGGGTCTTTTCTTAAACGAATTTTTTTATAGGTTAACACTTGCTATTTTCTGTAGGTACCCCATGTCTAAATTCTGGTATGGCTTTAACTTTGGTCAAATTATGAAATGTGGCGATCGTGAAATCCCTGCTGGTGTAAAGTACTATCGTTTAGCATTAGTTCTTCCTCATGTAATTGTGGGGCTATTCCCTCTAATTTTGGGAATTTCTATCAACCATCCGTTAATCTACATATTTGGGATTCTTTTCACGCTTGCCTCTATCGGCGATATTGTTCTTCTTTGGGAGATCCGTAATATTAATGATAAGAATCAGGTTTGCGAGCTGCCTTCTCGTGAGGGGGTGTCTGTTCAGGGGGGCGAGCTGGCTGATTAATTTTTTTGATCGACCGATTTTTGTATCTGTTTTAAAGCAGCCTCTGCTGTAGGATTTCTTTCGCAGCAGAGCTGTCTCTATGCTGCTTCTATTATTGTCAAGCTTATGTTTTTCCTTACGCCTTCGGATCAATTCATAATTTGGGTGGATAAAATAATCCAGTGACAGGTGACAAGTGACTGGGAATAGTTAGTCGTTAGTCGGAAAAGCACCGAAGGCTTAACTCAAAGTAAATCTGCACCTTTGCACCTCGGTGTTCGTTTTCTTGCAATCGGGAATCGTGTGCCACAACCCGTATGTCTTATTCCATTCTTTTACCCAATTTGGTGTGAATACGTATTTTGAAGAGAGGGCTGTCTCTAATCGTTTCTACGTCATGCCTCAAATCTTATGGATATTACACCTGTAGATTTTTCTGTACTGAGAGAACCATTGCAAATGCTTTGCTACTTAATTTGGGGGACTGCCTTTGTGCTTGGTTGTTTAATTAGCACCCTGCGATACTGCGTTTACAGGGGGCTGTACAATGCGGTTAACCGTTTAAACTTTGTTAAAACCGCAGTGCTTAGCAAACAAAAAGCGGCTTTAATGGTATCTTGTGAGGTGATATAAACAATTATTATGAGAAAAATGCTAGCGAAAAAACGTATTGCATTAGTGGCTCACGACAACTGCAAAAAGGATATGATTCAGTGGGTTGAAAAAAACTCGGAACGTCTTATTCCTCACGATTTAACTTGTACTGGGACTACTGGCCGTATGATTGAGGATGCTCTTCGTCATAAGTATGGAGACGAGACAATCGACAATGTTTCTATAAGCCGCTTAAAATCGGGTCCACTTGGTGGCGATCAGCAGCTTGGATCGATGATTGCTGAGGGTAAAATTGATATTCTTATCTTTTTCTGGGATGCTATGCATGCTCAACCTCACGATGTTGATGTTAAGGCGCTTCTCCGTATTGCTTCGGTATATAATATTCCAACGGCTCAAAACCGTTCTACGGCCGACTTTATGGTTACCTCGCCAATTCTTAGTCAGGAGTACACCCCAAAGGTTTACGACTACTCCAACTACATCAGCCGTCAAATCGATTTGTAGTAGTGTTTTATAATTAATGCTACTGTGCTGCTGCTCGTAAGAGCAGCTTTTTTTGTTTTATGCTCTGCAAACCTGCCTATCCTGCCTTTTATCCGTTAAACTCTACTAATTATTTAATATCGTTAATGATTGTAAGTTTCTTACTATAAGGTGTATACAATT
>Ga0209464_10000031_pt1 | contig 49510 bp, 32 predicted proteins | sample DOMMetBare1Fresh_2_FD_187473 | JGI IMG/M metagenome (GOLD analysis project Ga0209464, IMG submission 187473) | Wetland sediment microbial communities from St. Louis River estuary, USA, under dissolved organic matter induced mercury methylation -... | ecosystem: Environmental > Aquatic >...
TCCAACGGCATTGGGCTGTGTTTGAATGGCAACGCCAGCATTCCATTGGATTTCACCCAGATAGTCATCACCTATAGAACCATTTAAGATATGTTCAAAAGAATGTTGATTGTATATCTGATTAACCTGAGTCAGATCAGCATTTGACAAGACGTTGGTTATCTGATCAATGTCTTTTTTACCATAAATAATAATATTCGCGTCTCCGTTATATAATCCACCGAAATCATTATCACTATCAGAAAAGCGAATTCTTGCATTCAAACTACCTAATTCTTTCCCGTTTATTTTTAGCCCTGTAACTTTCAGCATTTCATATCCAACACCAAGACGATATGTTGAATAACTCCGGGAATAAATATTTTTGTCAAATGCAAGTTCATACTCCAGGGCAAACCAGGTTCGATTAGATAATTGTGATGGTTCAATCGTAACGCATTGGGTTGAGTTAGTTGTAACATCAATAATCTTTTGATGGGCAAAATTCAAGATCGGGGACAATGCAGCTTGTTCTCCTATTGACTTGACTTCATTTTTAAACACATTATATTCAAATACATTACTACTAAAATTATCAGATTTGAGATAGTAATAATACCTCAGAATACCTTTGTATTTATTGTAGAGAATAAAAGACTTGATATAAGGATTTAGTTGTTTGGAAAAACTGCATTGATACAACACCCAACCATCTGATTTTTTAAAATCATACCGTATATCATCGCTAAATGCTCTGATAGCATTATCACTCCATGGCATCGGTATTTGTTCTTCAGATAATGGCAAGGGTAAATATTCCGCATTTTCCCAATCAAATTCTTCTTGACCGGCTATTAGATGAAGAGGAAAATCTTGTTGCCTGATCGTATCTATAATTACAGGACTATCCACAATAGTATTATCGATAATTACGTCTGCAACTATTTTAGTTGGCCATCCTTCCTTTTGACAACTCAACATAGAGAATAGGACAGTAATAAAGATTAATCCTAGACAATTAAATTTCCTGTTTGCTTTCATGGTTATTGTTGTATCAGTTGATTTTCGACATTTCAAGTTCGGAGGAGTTGTCAACGCTTTCCCCTCTGATTCATCTTAGGGTAAAAACCCACACCGGAATTACAGAGTACTCCACCATCTACCTTCATGAAACGTCAATCAACGATGGGGAACTCCTACAGAGTTCTCATTCCGTTCTCACCAACAGCCCCCAGATAAATCAGGGGGTTATGCACAGAATACTCCTACTGGAGTAACGAATCGACAACTATAGGAGTCTTGAATCTTTACTTTTTTCTGGCCCTATAACGTTTTGGGTGGGTTAGCTTTAGCATATCGATTCTTTGCTCTTAAATCAAAAAGTCTTTGCTCTTAAATCTTTATTCTTGAGTCTTTAAAATCTTTGCTCTTGAATCTTGAAATCTCCCTCAATAATTCAGTCTGATCTCTATCGATGCATCTTTGCGCAAGTCCACCCTACATTCATCAAACTTAGGCGCCGACATTTTCGGTTTCACATTATTGGAAAATCCATATCCTTCTTTGGGGATACCCACAAAGTTGGTATTGCACTTTTTATCCCCGTTCTCATCGTGATAGATAGCCAGGGCATACTCCCCATCCGGCAGGTCTTTAATAATGTACTTACCCGATGACCCTTCTGCCTTAAAATCAACCACCCGAAACTCTTCACCGGTTTTAGTGAAGGATTTCTTATTCTTGCTGCTAAAGATAGCGACATGCACTCCCCCTTTGGCATTCTTAATATTGGGAATCATAAGGATCAGATTATATGCCTGAGCATACAGACTGAAGAGGAAGAGCGATAAAATTGAAAATAACAGTTTCACTGATTTATATGTTAGTTGTTAGTAGTCTCCTTTTAAAAGCTCTCCCTTAACCGGAATCAAGGGAGAGCAATAACGATAGTCAGGTTTAGGTTTTAATCTCTCTATTCCGGGCAAATACCCAACCATCCAAATCAGGTACCCGGGTTAACACACACACTAAAACAAATTAGACCATAATACCATTTTCGTATCATGGTACAAATATATGATATATCAGCATATAAACAAAAGAATTAGCAGATAAAGAAAATTAGCAGATTTGACAATTAGCAAATTAGCAAATTTGAGGATTAGCAAATAATAAGATAAGATTACGGATAAAATATCCTCATATTAACCATGGGCAGATTACTACTACCGCCCTGACAAGGAAGCAAATAGCGACATAATGCCCATTTTTGTTTATCACAATAAACATTTTCAGCATAAATCTGTTTATTACAATAAACAAATAACGATATTTGCAGCAACTGTAACAAGACTTACCAGAATCATATAAACAATATGGATACGTTATTCGAGCGATTTTATCAGAAAATAGATTACATAAAACTGGACTTTATCCGAAGCATTAAAGAGAATATCCATTGGGAATCACGTTTAATCGGAATAAAAGGTCCCAGAGGTGTCGGCAAGACAACTTTACTATTGCAATATATCAAGCAGAATCTCGCTATAGATGAAACAGTGCTGTATGTGAGTCTGGACAATATTTGGTTTTCCGAAAATAAGTTACTCAATCTGGTAGATAAATTCACCAAACGGGGAGGAAAATTTCTTTTTCTGGACGAAGTACACAAATACCCCAACTGGTCACAAGAACTAAAAAATATATACGACGACTACCCTCAACTTCACGTGGTATTTACCGGATCATCCCTACTGGAAATACTTAATGCCCGTGCCGATCTGAGTCGAAGAGCTACAATTTACCACATGCAGGGACTCTCCTTCCGGGAATACCTGAATATGAATCACGGTACTTCATTCAAAAGAATTACCTTAGAGGAAATCTTGCAAAATCACACACAGTTATCCCGGGAAATTGTCAGTCAGATTAAACCAATCAGGTATTTTACTGAATACTTAAAGACAGGATATTACCCTTTTTACAATGAATTGCCAGCGCTCTATTACTCCCGGATAGAAGAGGTTATCAATATGATGCTTGAGATAGAACTGCCACTTCTCCGTGGTGTCGATATCGGCTACATCCCGAGGATAAAACAAATCCTGCAAATTATCGCCGAATCCGTACCTTTTATTCCGAATGTAAGCAAACTGAGCGAGAAAATCGGAATTAACCGTACCACATTCCTGGCATATCTGCATTACCTGCAAGAGGTTAAAGTCACTCAAAACTTGTTTAAGGACTCTTCTGGAATCAGCAAACTCCAAAAACCGGATAAAATCTTTCTGGAAAATACAAATCTCTGCTATACACTAGCTGGAAACAATGCCAATACAGGCAATTTACGAGAGACCTTTTTCGTCAATCAGGTTAGCTACTTGCATCAGGTGACTTTTTCAGACCGAAGTGACTTTTTAGTGGATGAAAAATACACATTCGAGATTGGTGGTAAAGGAAAAACGAACAAGCAAATCGAGGATATCCCGAACGCCTTCCTCTCCATCGACGATATCGAACATGGATACGGCAACAGAATTCCGCTTTGGTTATTTGGTTTCTTGTATTGACATACATTAAGGATTGAGGGTCCCGATAGCTATCGGGAGAGGGCGTGAGGGATTGATGAAAGAGAGAATTAGCAGATTTGTAAATTTGAGAATTAGCAAATTGAAAGGTCTCCTCATTCTTAATTTTCTTAATTGCTTTAATTACCTTCATTCTCTTAATCACTTTCATTACCCAACGCTTCAAGCATCATAAAACTACTGCACGCTAGCACCCCACCCCGAAGGGTAAAACACAAATTCCAAACCGCCTAAATTGATAAATCGACGGAGTCAAAACTGCCGAGTGAGAAAGCCAAAATGATTTACAATTGAACTATTTACCATTGACAATCTAGAAGACACTGTATCCTGAAAGTAAATTGTAAATGACTAAATGGTAAATCCGGTCGGTTCTTCAGTCTTACACATCAGACCCAAACCTAATGAATATCGAAGAAACCTAAAATATCCTCAGATCACGGATATCATATCCTGATCGTAACCAAAGGGCGGATTATATCGGGAACCGCCCTGACGGAAAATCCCCCGCAAGCCTTAAGCCTGCGGGGGATTTTTACTATTTCTAATTGAGCCTTTTCCATTTACACTTGCCGACATATCCGTCACGGATTATAAATTAGCGGGTATTTTTCCGGGTGGATAACACTCTCTATATGCAGATCAACATCCAGGGCATCCCATCGCAGGTCCTCCCCGTCAAACTCCACATTCATCACGTCCGACACACGGGCGTCTTTGAACCACGGGAATTGTGTATAGGGCATAAAAAATTCGCCATCAGGAATAGACAGCAATATTCCGTTTTTGGTAATTACCAGCACCTCAGCCGTTGAAGTGTTGGCTCCATTTAACTTTAAAGTACTGCTCATTTTCAATGATTATTTTCTCTATTTTTGATATTTCATGCGATTTGAACCCGTAATTCCCTGCCAACTCAATAGTCGGCTCTATCCAAAATTTTGCTTTCTTGATTCCATCCTTGATGTGAATGTGTGCTCTCGTTTCCTCTTTTGAGTAGATATAGAATGTATAACCACCTTGTTCTAAGAACTTTGGACTCATATCTTCGTTTGATTAACGCAATACAAATATAACCAATAAATAACCGAAAACTCTTCTTTTGTTGATGTTTAACTGTTTATCCTTTCACAAACCTGATCCCGGACACAGAATTGTTATCGGGAACGCTATCGCTAAACTCAGTACCGGTAATAGGCTACAAATCGCTGAGCGGCATGATCCCGATAGCTATCGGGACGCTGATCGCTCGCAACCCCTCCCCGAAGGGTCAAACACAAATTCCAAACCGCCTAAAAACTGCCGAGTGAGAAAGCCCCATCCGCAAATATTCCAATACCGTACGGCAATCTATGGGCGAGCGAGCGAGTTTTTTTAGGCTATGCTTTTTTGTTACTTTTTTGCGCCAAAAAAGTAAAAGAGGGTGACAACATCTACGCATCGAATAAAACGTCAGTCTTACACCTCAGCCCCAAACCCAATGAAATATCGAAGGAATGTAAAATATCCTCAGATTAAGGATAACATATCCGAATAGTAATCAAAGGGCGGATTACAAATGCCACCCTGACGGAGAAATTAGCAGATTAGCAGATTTGAGGATGAGCAAATTGAAAGTTCTCTTCATTCTCTTAATTATCTTCATTTCTTTCATTCCTTTAATCTCCTTAATTATCATCATTAACAACGCGTCAAACGTCTTGATCCCGAGATAGCTATCGGGACGCTGCACGCCCACTGCAGAGCACTTAGCAAAACACATATCTATATAGATATACCTATAATAAAGCCATATACTTGGCCATAATCACAGATATATCTATATTTGCAATAAATACGATAAGCTATGTACAATGAACTTTATGAACAATCAGGCAGTGATATTATCCGCCAATTAGGAAAGCGATATTGTGTGTATCGTAAACAGATGGGCTATACACAAAAAAATGTGGCAGAGAAGTCAGGGTTAAGCGTGTTTACTATTAGTTCTTTTGAAAATGGGTCTTCTACAGGGATTACTTTGGCCTCGTTTATCAAATTACTCCGCGCTATTGATAGTCTTGAAGAAATCGATAAATTATTGCCCGAACTTCCGGAAAGTCCACGTGCATTATTCATGAAAAAACAGAAAGGAAAGTAATTATGGGCACAAATGTAGTCATGGTTAAACTATGGGATATGCCTGTAGGAATGATGATATAACCCGCGAAGACCTGGAAGCTGTGGCTCTGCGAAATGATATTCAGGACTATAAATCATTGATTGAAACGGTAAGTAGTGCCGTTGGTAAGTGTAAGGAGTATGCCATGGAATTGAATATTGACGAGCATCTTATCGACAGCATTGTGGCTGATTATGTCAGGGTATAAATGATTTACAATCTATAGATTCACCATTGACAATCCACTCTAATATTTACCATACTGAAAGAAACTAGCAGATAAATAAAATTAGCAGATTAGCAAATTGGAAGTCCTCTTCATTCTTCATTTTCTTAATTGTCTTAATTTCTTTCTTTACCTTCATTCCCTTAATTACTTTCAGTCATAAAGCCATTGATCGCCAAACCCGCCCCAATTACGGTAACATATCCTGATCCGCCCTTCACCCCGAAGACCAGACAACTATATCTTCGGGGTTAAAATTGACTCAAGATTTTATTTCGTGCAAAGCCGAAGCACTATTGTTTAATAATCCGAGTTACAGCAATACTCTTCGGAGTGGTTACTTTGACTACATAAGTGCCAGGGTTGAAACTACCCATTGGGATAGTCATTTGTATACCCTCTGCCTTTTGGTTATAAAGTAGAGCTCCATTCAACGAGTAAATGCTCACGTATGTGTTTTCTTCTTCCGAATTAAATATAACCTGAAGATTATCTTTTACCGGATTCGGAGCAATTACAATGCCCATATCTGTCAGTGTCTTCACTGATGAGGTATTTGTTACTCGCAAAACGCCTCTGGTATTCAAGGCTGAAAGATCCCAGGCTAATCCATCTCCAGGAGTTGTCGGAATAATGCTTTTGAATGCTCCCGAATATTTGGCAGCTTTAAAAACCGGAATAGAATCGCCGGAGACAAAAGCCGTTGTTCCTGTATTGGTAATATTCAGCGTTCCGTTATAAGTAATTGTTCCGGTTGAAGAAATAACATCATTTGAAGTTACATTTGATAGTTTTTTGGCTTCAATCAAGGTTGAGCTGGCAGATCCCAACGTGACATTACTATTAAACGTCATTTTACCGATTGTATTTATCCCCGGTGACAAGGTACCATAAATTGCAGATACCCCCTGAACAGTTCCTGTTCCGGCAATTGCACCATTCGTATTCACCACTAACAAGCCTTTTACACAAGCTGTTGAACCCAATATAAGAGACCCCGCATTAACTGTTGTGGCACTGGTATAGAAGCAGGTATCGGTAAGGGTTAATGTACCTGTACCCACTTTAGTTAGTGTATTTCCATAAATCTTTCCACTGTACGTTGTATTCGCATTTTTTGAACCAATCACCCAATTTTCATCGTACAATGCAGTATTTGCGACACCAGAAAGTGCACCAACATTAACCGTTTGAGCTCCATTATTGGTGCTTGATGCCGGGTTAAAAAACAAGTGAACTCCTGCTTGTGCCAGATTGAAGGTCATATTGGCGTATCCGCTGGTGTTATTCAGACGGCATTCACCTCCATCGGCATCTGTCGTCAAATTGACTGTACCGGTAAATGCAGACCAGTTACCGCCAAATTCCTCTCTAATCCATGGAACCATTAGGTTTAACGTACCACTACCAGTCAATGAACCGGAAAAATAGCAACGATCCGGAGTATTTAGGGTTCCCGTACAGCCCACCGGTACATTTATATTCCAGTTTGTTGACCCGGCAGCAGCTACAGTCACCGATCCTCCCTGAAATGTAACTGTTCCTGTTCCGAAGCTGTTTCCTCCCAAATCGATATTTCCTGCTTTAACGACTGTGCCACCTGTATAGGTATTAGTTCCCATCAGAGCTAAATTGCCCGCACCGGTTTTTACCAATTGCCCGGTACCGGCAATCACACCCATTAAAGTTATAGTTTTACCCGATGTTATCTGATCGATTGTGTCTTGTCCGGTAATAGAAATCCCCCTATCTGTCAACGAACTATAAGAGCCCTTGTAGCTCAATTTTGAATTGGAGAGAGAAATATAAGTAGGGGATGTATTTGTTGCGGCTCCAAGAGAACTTTTTTCACCGGCCAATGCCAATCCACTGACTTCGACTGTTCCACCATTTATAATTGTTTTGCCGGTGTATGTGTTCGTTGCATTTTGAATTTTCAATGCACCAGTACCGTTTTTCGTAATTCCCCCTGCACCTGTAATATTTCCGGTTCCAGCGAATGTATAATCATTAGCTGATGTTTCAACGGTCATCTGTCCAATCGGAAGATCGCCCGTTAAAGTCACCGTTTTTTGTGCACTCCCTGTGGCATTAAACACAACTGAATCACCTAAAGCAAACATATCCGGTACGCCGGCCCTCAACCAGTCAGAAGTGGTAAGAAAATCCCATTTTGCATTACTTCCTGACCAGGTGACTGTTGTAGAATTACGGGTTGGATAGACAATTAGCCACAAGGTGCTCAATGTATCTTTCAACGCACATTTTTGGCCGAATAGCCCCGACAAAACCGTAGAACTTAATGTCCCGGTACAAGTCCCGGTATGTTTAATAAGCGGATAATTCCCAGGCTTAACCTCGCTGTTTAATTTGCTAAACACAAAAGAATTTGTCCCGGTAAAAACGACATTTCCGGTAACCTCGATCTTATCACTTGGTTTTACAAGACCGGTTGAATCATCTGTAATATCAAAATAACAGGTATTACCAGTTAGCGTCAGATTACTGCCCAATTTAAGATCGCCAGCTGTCGTCATTGTTCCCGGAGCTATTTTTGCACCACTGACAAATGTCACCGGCTGTACAATTGTATCTGTCCCGCCTAAACAGGCATTGAAATTGACGGTCACAGGACTACCCGACAGCTTCGCATTGACATAAAGCGTACCATCATCAACTTTGGTCAAACCGGCGTAAGAACACTTCACAGCCAGTGTCAGTGTACTCTTACCTGATTTCAACAAACCGGTAGCTCCGTCGATCGAACCGGATCCACCCAGGGTATAATCATTAGGAGAATTTACCACCACATATCCCGGTGTTAATGAACCGGACAATTGGATGGAAGTATTTGATTTTCCTCTAATATCGAACATTACGCTATCGCCACTAACATAGCTACTGGCTAAGTCGTTTGTGATCCAGTTAGTAGTGGCGGCATCCCAGGTATTATTATTTAATCCACCTTGCCAGGCACGTTTGAGATCCAGAATCGGAGGCATTGGAGGTGTTGCCATTCCCATACCTAAGTAATAATCAACCTCCGTGGAAGGTAAATATCCTTTTAACGGAATAGTCAACCTATATTCAGGATCTTGCATTAAGCAATAAATACGGTTGGTATTAGCCGTTGTAGAAGAGAATACTCTGATTTCGGTACGATCGCCATTCTCACAAAAGACTTCTTCACGCCAGTCCCCTAATATATCCCCGTACAAAGCCGCCCTTCCGGCATAAGGTGTAGTTGTAGAGTATGCCCCACCTTCATTATACAAGGTCAGGAGTCTGTCATTGGCCTGAGTATTATAATTCCATTTACTTATAACCGGACTATAACCTGATGAACCTACGGCATCCAGAGACTCCCGTAATAAATCGCCATCCCACCAAATGGATAGAGCCGGAAAGGGATAGGAAGAACCCGGAATTATTTCTCCTTTGTCATCAAGCATCGCTTCATGTGCAAACGAGAACATTTCCATCCCCCGGTAACGAGGGTCTTTATCTGCCACATCACCGCGGCTCACATCGAACGGAGTTGCCGAACTCCATGTTTTTATCCGTTCACCGTTTTTTGCATCATAATATACGGCAAGTGCGCTTGTTGCCTGTTGAATAGAATAGCATTCTAGTCCGGGACGGTCTGGATCTATATCCTGAAGGTTGAAACGGTCGCCATGTCCGGTATCATCTTTAGCCCAATACAAAGGTGTGCCATTATCATCCATCGTACAGACTCCGTAAGCGATTTCATCTTTCCCATCACCATCGACGTCTGCAACACGGATATTATGAAAATCGGACCAGTGATAACCGGCCGGTTTATTGGGATTATTACGGGGTGACCACTTCCAGCGAACAGAGAATTGTTTATTCGCATAATCCAGTGCCATGAAATCGCTCAAATCTTCGTGCCCACGCGAGGTAACAATACTTGGGTGAACACCATCCAGATAGGCAATGGCAGCATAACTCATGTTCATGCGATGTCCGTAAGCATCACCCCAATAGGTAGTCCAGTTAGCTTGTGGCCCACGGGGGATATTATCCGTACGGGTAATCTCCTTACCGGTCAGACCATCCACCATCGAAATGTATTCCGGTACATTATCGCTGTTTAGCATATAACCCAGCGAAATAGCAGGTAAGGTACGATAATCGGTAATTCCACTGCTATTGGTCGGAATGGTATAGCCATCGGCAAACTTAGTTCCTACTCCCGAGCGGGTCATGACTTCAGCTTTACCATCCCCATCAAAGTCGTAAACCAATACAAATGGATTATGAGTTGGCGCACCTTGTTCTACATTTTTACCCAAATCGATGGTCCACAGATAGGTACCATCGTTTTTGTATGCCTGAAGCATAATGTTGTTGACAGGGTCAACAGGTAGGCGCTTTACTATATAATCATATTCGCCATCACCATCGAGATCTCCCACGTAAATCTGAGGTATGCTATAGGCTGTAGGAGCTAGTCCAGACGCTGTCAAAAACGCATTGTTTAACGTTATTGAGAAATAACTTTTCGCAGTAGCACTTCCGGGAATTGTAAACAATTTGCTTGGCGCACCTTCAACTCCATTTATCACCGAAGTGACATAATATGAATTCTTTTGGGCTGTACTTGCTCCGGCATCCGTGTAGTTTGTAACGTTCACAATGGGAGTTGCATTGCGTTTTACAGCTGCTGCACCATTGATTGAACGATACACATTAAAACCAATATCTGTCGGATCTGTTGCGAAAAAACGCCAACTGATATATACATTACCACCTCCTATATTGGTAGCCACGACTCCCCGTCCAAGTTTTTCAACTTTTCGCTGAGCAAATGAGTTTCCCGGAATTATCATTAGAGTAATGATAAGCAGGATGAAAAATCTAAAATTTAATCTCATGATATTGATTGTTGATATGTTACTGATTGTTATTCCGGACTATCCAGTTGAACCAAAGTAGGATTGTTACGATTGGCAACTATCCAACCATCTTTCAACTTTAACTCAACAACCTGAATGGAAGAACGACGTTGTTCGAATCCGTCTTTCTTATTATCCTCACCTACTTGTCCGGGGTGCGTGAAATAATAGAAATAGACCCGGTCGTTGCTGATAACCACATCGCCATGACGAGCCGTGGCCACGTCGTCTTTCCCACTACCCGAGCCTTCCGGCATTAACGGACCGCCGGGTTGTTGCTCCCATTTCTCGGCATCAACGGAGCGTAATGTTTTAAAGCCTTTACCATCACAAAGGATCATCCAGTAATAATTTTTCCATTTAAACACGGCTGGACCTTCTCCTTGAATGGACATCACATATTTAGGCTCTGACCAATCTTTTAAATCACGGCTTTCCAGATAGTAAAATGTAGAACTATGATTGTTGGGGTCTTTGTAGTACATGCGCCAAACTCCATCAGGCATTTTAATCACATCGGCATCATAACTTCCTTTGGGTAAATTAAAGCGACTAATGTATTTCCAATCGCGCAAATTGTCGCTGGTTAAGTGATCAATTGATCCGGGAACTTTTCCCCACCGCTCAGCTATACCCGCCTGAATACTCAGGAACATGTGCCATTTCCCATCGTTTCCACGAACAATATCGGGAGCCCATAAAGTGGCACTATCACCACCGGCTGTGGCCGGAAGATTCGGAAAGTTGGCATTGCCCACATATTTCCAGTTAGCGCCATCTTCCGACTCGGCTATGCCAATGGGTGTTTTAAATACCCAACTCACACCCGGTAATTGCGTTTCCGTTGCGCGACGATTAGTATAAAACATCCACCACTTTTTTTCTATGGAGTTCCAGATGATGTTGGGATCGGCTGCCCCATCGTAAACAGGGTCGCGAAAACAGGGTTTTGGTGCCAAAACACCTGCCGTGTAGTTGAAGTCGTTGAATTTAACCTGACCTTGGCCAATAGCTGTAAGAGCAATCTTTAGCGCCAGAAAACCTTTATACCTATTGTGCTGCAATCCTGAAACAACTATATTGTCAGCTACAACCTGCCAGTTTTTACCGTCGTCACTTACCGAAAATGTGCAATGCTCGCTTTTGTTCTCAATCCTTAATTTCAGGGGTAGTTTGCTGTTGCGCGGCAGTTCTTTACATGTTTGAGCTGTATCATAAACCATTATCATGGTTGCTGATACGACAATTCCGGTGAAGGCTTTGTCATTGTAAGAAAGTAGTAAGCCTCCCGAATTGCCTTCTTCCGGCTGAATGGTCACCTCAGTGCTGTAAGTAGTATCGGTTGGGATACAAACGAATTTTCGGGCATTGGCAGGACTATCCCCTTTTGCATCGATGTAAAGACTATGATTCTTTAACTGGAAATTGTCCACCGTTCTTTGTCGCCATATTGTCCATTGCAAGCCAAGGGTACTCCCGGAGAAATCGTCGGACAGGGTTAACCCACTCTTTTCAACTTCGTTAACAAGCTTCTTTTGGGATTTGTCAGCAAGCTTAAACCAGCCGTCTTTCGTCCATTCTATCGGCTCTACCAAATTGAATCGACCAAGTGTATAAAATCCGTTTTTGTAAGCATGATAGATTATCCACCAATTGCCATTTACGTCGTCAATGATAGTGCCATGCCCCTTCGACCACCAAGGCTCATCGGCCGAATAAGTATGAACAATGGGATTGTATGGCGAATTTTCCCAGGGACCGTTGATGCTTTTTGACCGGGCAGATATTACCATGTGGCTGGTTGGCGGCCCTGCAGTCCCCCCTTGGGCACTGGTAAGGTAAAAGTATTCTCCGTGCTTGATAATCTTAGGCGACTCCAACCATTTGCCCTCTGTTTTCCATTCTGCAGGAAAATCCCAGCCTGTATAAACAATCTTCATCGGTTCTCCATCGGTGGCCAATCCATCGTTGGTTAAGTTTACACGGTTTCCTCCGTTTAAAAAGAGGTAGCGTTTACCATCTTCGCCCACGGCATGGCCGGGGTCAATCTTATTCACTTTAAGATTGATGGGTTTGCTCCACGGGCCTGTTATTTTATCGGCCCAAATTACATAGTTGCTTCCAGCCGGAAAATAGATAAAATATTTACCGTCATACTTGACGAGGTCTGGTGCATAAACATTTCCCGGGACAAAGGGCAACGCCCTGCATATAGGTTCCCAATGCACCAAGTCAGTAGAATGCCAAATGAGTAAGCCCGGAGCGTTGGAGAAGGCGGAATGCGTCATGTAATAATCTTTACCTTCCCTTAAAATGGTAGGGTCGCCATAATCGCCGGCTAACGCTACTTTGGGGTATTCCTTTGCTAACACATTACAAGTAAGTAGTATAAAAGAAAAGGCTATAATAAGGTACTTTACGAATTTCATTGTCATCAACGCATTGAATTAAAATTTCATTTTCAGATTCCATTTCGCGGCTAACTGTTGAGCCTCTTTCTTCGTTATTTGAATAACAGCCGGATGTTTGGGGATGGAGAAATTTGTCGTTTTCATTACCCCTTCATTAAAATGGCCCAGATAAGTAAAGTTCTCAAAATCGGAAGTTTCGCTAAAGCCGAAATTGTGAGGGTTGACACGGTATATGTCATATACCAGTACCCATTTGTTCTGACCAATTCGTTTAAATACGGTTGGTGCTTCGCAACCCACCTTTGCGCCATCGCAACGCTGTGGATTTAGCTGGTAACCGGTATTAATCGAATCAGAAACGGCTTGTTCTATGTGCGCCCCACCGTTGTGCGAGCAGATAAACATGTGATACTTGTTCCCTACTTTGGTGATGTCGGCATCAATGTACTCCTTGCCTTCGGGGTATTCGAAAAGGCATTTGGGCAAGGTTTCCATTTGGGTAAAATCCTTATTCATGTAGGTATAATATACCTTAGCATTGTCTATGCCAAAATGGATGGTAAAATACATCATGATTTTACCCTTAGCTTCGTCGTAAATCATCTCGGGAGCCCAGGCACAACCAATGTTTGCCAATTCAGGAAAAGCTTTATCCACCCGAAGTACGGTGTGCGACCAATGTATTAAGTCCGGCGATTTCATCAAAACCAAACCCCGGTTGTTGCCCCAGCCAAACTCTTTGGCATCGCGTTCCCACTGCGTCTGGCGATAACCTAACTTCTGTCCGTAAATATGCAAATCGGTGAGTGCCATATAGAACATACCATCCGGTCCGCGCATGATGTATGGGTCGCGAATTCCTTTTTGTTCGGCAATGGTATCGCCTGCTACAATTGGTTTTCCATTATTCACATCGGTGAAACTATAGCCGTCTTTACTCAATGCAAAATACAATCCGTGCGTATCGTCTTTGAAGTAAACCATCAGATATGCACCCATCTTCTTCTCTGATACTGGTGGCGTTTTACTTTTTGCATAAAGGCTTGTAACTAGTGAAAATGCAATAAGAATTAAAATTCGGGTTTTAAAAGTCATGGTTCTGAGTGTTTTTTCTATTTCGGTTTATTATTAAATATGAGTCTCTCTTCTTCATCAAAGAATTCAAATTCCGCTATTTTGTTTTCAATCGAATCACTGTGAATGAATAGGCAGGCAATGCACAATCAAAATCATTGCTCACAGGAATAGTTCCTGTAGTCGGTTGGGCTTTTTTATCATCCAAATCACCGGTCAACACTGTTTTTACAGCAGTTGGCCGAATAGAGCCTACTCCTTCGAGCGCTATTTTTGCAGTTACTGCCACCGGAAGCACATTCACCAATTTCACGATCAGGTCATTGGTCTTACTATCGCGAACAACAGAAGCACCAATACGTTTGCTCACATCACTTCTATTATCGGATAGCTTCACATTGCTGGTTAAGTATGTGTCGCCTGAATTCTGTCCATATAACTTCTGCACATAGTAATTCACGGTCGGCTTTAATTCTGTATTATTGAAATAAATCATATCCGGATTCCAACGGGTATGGTCTTCTTTGGCCAACAAAGGAGCGTATGAAGTCATGCTGACCACATCACCGTTTCGTTCAAATGAGGTCATGTATAGTGCTTCTGCAAGCGCATTGGCAAGGGTATTCCCTCTTGAAGCATACTCCCCGAGATATACTTTCGATTTGGTTCGATCGTATTTATCATAGTAATCCTGATTATTGATAAACCAGCCCGGTGCTTGATAATAATGTTCATCAATCATCGGTACGCCAAGTTGGGTTGCAATATTCCACCCCTCGGTATAATCAGTACCTTCAGCATTAGGACCTGCTGTTCCAATCACGGTGATTTCGGGGTGCTTCTCCTTTATCGCTTTAAAAATCGCAGTGAAGCGTTCCTCAAAAATATCCGTAATCAAATCTTCGTTTCCAATACCCACATATTTCAGGTTGAAAGGCTTAGGGTGGCCTGCCTCAGCCCGCTTCTTGCCCCAGGTCGTTGTTGCATCTCCATTTGCCCATTCAATTAAGTCCAGAATATCCTGAATGTATTGACCCATCTCGTTCATCGGAATCCCCCCCTGCTGACCGGCTCCTCCGGTTGACGAGTTTTGGCACGGTACGCCTGCTGCAATCACCGGCAATGGCTCAGCCCCCATATCTTCACAAAACTGAAAATATTCATAGTAGCCTAATCCCATAGATTGGTGATACCCCCAGAGGTTACGCATAGGCTTACGAGCCTCCAACGGTCCTATGGTATTTTTCCAACGATAAATATTTGCAATGCCGTCTCCATGCGATACACAACCACCCGGAAAACGCACGAAACGAGGGTGGATATCGGAAATAAGTTCGGCCAAATCGGCACGAAGGCCGTTTTTATGTCCTTTGAAAGTTTTTTCCGGGAAAAGTGAAATCATATCCAACGCTATCGTTCCTGTTGATTGTGGTACGACCTCTAATTTTGCAACGCTTGCGGTTTGGGTTGCAACCAGCACAGCTGTGTATTTGTTCCATGCAGTAGAATTTATATTAACAAAGTTTTCTCCATAAACCTCACCTTTTGAACCAACCAACCGAATTCGCAATTTCTTTACTTTCCCATCGGTATTGCGGGCAAAAAGGGAAAAATCATACTTTTCACCCCCTTTAATTGCAATTCCGTCAAATCCCTCGTTTATTAAACCGGCTCCGGGTATATTTATTTTCAGGACGGCGTAATGGGGATTGTTAGGATGAACTGGCGAAACTGTGGCAATTGTAAATTCTGCATTTTCCCCTTTCAGACTCCATGCCTTAGTGCTGTTCCAGTTTTTATCTCGTCCATTCTCTTCGGGCGAATACTCAAATCCACGGTTTTGGATAAGTTCGGCATAAAGGCCTCCATCTGCTGAATAGTTGATATCTTCGAAAAAGACTCCGATTAGTTGATCGCTGATCTTCTTGCTTTCCGACATCTTTACTGAAATGGTGGCATCTATTGGCTTCAGTCCTACGAAACGAGTATAGTCATCTTTCAACCGTTCATTTGAGAGTTGGTTGCGATAAGTATCCAGTTGTTGTTTCTTCATCAAATTATCCACGTCCGCCCAAGCCACTTTACGTACAACTCCGGTTTCAATACTACCATTGACTAATATATTTTCACGATCATTCAAACGGCTGGCAACCGGGATTGATTTTGTTGAGGAAAATGTTTTAAAGTCTTTGGTCGTGACACAATAGGCTTCGCCATCTTTTGCTCCGTTACTCAACCAGGAAATAACATATACGCCTTGTCTCTTATCATACAAAACCTCCGGTTGCTGGCAGTTTCCATTTGTCATTACCGTAGGATATGACTGTGGCAGCCAATACGTCAAATCAGAGGAGGCAGCATGAGCAAAAACGCCATCTTTCTCGTTCAAACTCCATACGCAATGCCACTTCCGATCAGGTCCCTGAAAGAGATAAGGTGTCACTAAACGTTTTTCAACCTTCCAGCGGCCATAGTCGCTAAAGAGATATCGAAACTCCGGGCCAATTGCACTCCAGCTTTTCCGGTCACTACTCCATGCAAAATGCAAACCGCTGCGCCCCATGCTTTTTTGAGTTGAATAGGCAAAAAGATAAGCCGAGTCCGGCTCGTTAGTTGTTCTGGCGATAACAAATTGACTGGCAAAAAGAGAAAAAAGGAAGAATAGGGATAGTGTCTTTTTCATTGAATTAGAAGAGAATTGATATATTAATGATTGTCCGTTGACTGGCAGCATTGAATGGACAAAAGTATGCATCCGATTCAATTTTGAACCAATCCTATTGGTACAAAAAACAATCATTTTAGTAATCAACGACACTAATCCAAAAAAGTAAACATCTGAAACAATAGCAGTTATCAAAAAGCACAAAATAAGGTCATTCAAAACCCATTGCGGTGACTTGCCACATAGCTCTTTGGGGTTTCTCCGAATAGTCGTGCAAAGCTCCGGGTGAAGTTGGTCGGTTCACTGTATCCGACCATCTCTGAAACCTCCGTCACATTATACAAACCCGAAAGCAGATACTCAGCCGCCTTATTCAGTCGGATGGTCAATACAAACTCCTGAGCCGTTTTATCTGTCATGGATTTGATTTTACGGTTGAGCTGCACCCGGCTCATATTCATCATGGAGGCCAGCTCTTCGACATCAAAAGTAACCCGGCTCATATTTTCATGAATCTCTTTTACCAACATATCGAGAAACTGTTTATCGACCTGATTGGATGCAATCACATTGAGATTGTAACCCGTGCTTTTATCAAACAAAAGCCTTAATTTTTGTCGGGATTCAATCAGGTTCTTAATACGGGCAATTAAAGTCGTTGTGTTAAATGGCTTGTGAATATAATCATCAGCCCCTGTCTCATAGCTGGCAATGATAAGTTCTTCCGATTGACGGGCTGTCAGTAATACGACCGGAATATGGCTGGTCTTCTGATCCGTTTTAAGCTGTTGGCAAAATTCAACGCCACTCATTACCGGCATCATGATATCACTGAGCACCAGATCCGGCATTGTTTCAATTGCTTTATTAAAACCTTCGAGGCCGTTTGCTGCCGTATATACACGGAAATTGTTACTTAAAACCATTTGCAGATATTCCCGAACCTCAACGTTATCCTCTACAATCAGGACTATTGGCAAATCTGTATCTGAATCATCTTGCTGCCTGGATTCTATATCATGATGCAGTGAATGTACGTCCGATATCAATGACAAGGAATCAGATTGATCCTCTGTTTCAATCTGCAATTCACCTTTATTTACGATTGGGAAAGTTAACCGGAAACAAGTCCCCTGCCCTATCACACTCTCCACCTGAATAGCACCGTGATGTAATTCCACAAAGTCTTTAACGAGCGAAAGGCCTATCCCTGTTCCATTTTTTTGATCTTTATTGTCAACCTGATAGAAAGGGTCAAATATCCATTGTATCTTTTCAGAAGGGATACCTGCTCCATTATCCTTAACCTTAATCTCAAATGCACTTATATCTTCCGGAAAATTCACAACCACGTCAATGATGCCCTTATCAGCTGTAAACTTGAATGCATTGGAGAGCAGATTCACAATGATCTTATCCAGCTTATCCACATCAACACCAGTCATAAAGCAATCTTCTGTTGAATGGAATTTAAGTCGGATATCTCTTTCATTTGCCTGAAATTCAAACATCCCCACCAGACTCCTGACCTTACTCACAATATCCACATAAGAAATATCTAGCTTCATCTCCCTTGATTCTACCTTTTTCAGATCCAGCAATTGATTCACTAACGTCAGCATTCGTTTCGAATTGTCAAAGATCAATTGAAGAAAATAGTGCAAATTTTGTGGAACAGGCTCTTTATCTTCCATCAATTTCTTTACCGGATCAAGAATCAGAGTCAACGGGGTACGCAACTCATGCGATATATTGGTAAAAAACTTAGACTTCAGCTCCTCCAGTTCAATCGCTTTTTCTTTCTTCAATCGTTCGATTTGAATTTGAAGGTATAAGTTCTTTCGGGTGAGGAGTATTTTAAATGCCAGGTATATTAATCCCGAAGCGCACAAGAAATAAATCAGATAGGCCCACCAGGTTTTCCACCAGGGGGGTAAAATGATTATTTCCATTACGGCAGGATTCTTTGTCCAGACGCTGTTAGAATTTGCAGCATTCACCTCAAAGAGATATTTACCGGCAGGGAGATTGGTGTATGAAGCAATCCGATTAGTCGCATCCCTGTTTTTCCAGTCTTTATCGAATCCGGCCAACCGATACGAATAGGTATTATTATGAGGATTAGCAAAGTGCAGGGCCGCAAATTCCAGCTCTATATTACGCTCTTCCCAATTCAGGGTTACGGTTTTAGTGAGATAAGCCGGTTGGTGTAGCAGCGCATGACCTTTGAATGGTTGATTTACTCCAACTGACTTTCCGGATATCCGTAAATCAGTAAGTACAACCTTTGGTGGATTAGGGTTGGTTCTAACAGTGCCGGGATTAAAAGAGATGTAACCTAAATTTCCGCCAAAGAAACACTCTCCGGTTTGCGGATCTCTATAGTATGCGTCCTCCGAAAATTCATTATTAAACAGATCATCATGATTCGTGTAATCACTCGTCTCGTAAGTCCTGCAATCTATTCGGGTCAGACCAAGTTGGTGGCTGACCCAAAGATGATCGTTATCCCTAAGAATTCCAAAAATCATTCCGTTTGCCAGGAACCTTTTATCTGAGAATCGGAGAAACTTACCGGTACGGGGATCAAATCGGTTTAAACCGCGCCCTGTTCCAATCCACAGGAAGCCAAACCGATCCGGACAAAGGCTATAAACACGGTCATCCGAAAGGGAATTTGGATTTTGAGACTTATGGATATATTGAGTAAAGGAAACCCGCTCTTTCCCATCAAGAATCTCTCTTTTCATATAGGACAGACCGTTGCCTTCTGTGCCTATCCACAAATTTGTCTTCCCATCTTTCAGAAGCGTTCTGATCAGTTTTAAATAATCAGGACATCTGTTCGTATAGGATATAAACCGATCATTCGCCCGGTCGTATCTGGCAATGCCTTCCATCCAGGTTCCTATCCATAAATTATCCTGATTATCCTCTCCGATAGCAAATATCGAATTTTCAACCAGTTGTTTATCAATAGCCGGATAGTGTTTGAATCTCCCTGCATTATCAATTAAACGGTCTATGCCATTTTTTGTACCAAACCACAATTGTCCGGATTTATCCCTGTAGATTTTCCGTATCCGGTTCTCTGCAATACTACTCTCATCGTGCGCATTATGCTTAAAGTAAGTCAACCGATTATCTGTCTTGCTAAGTCTTGCTATGCCGCTTTTCCGGGTACCAATCCACAAATCGCCGTTAGTCGACTTGCAAATAGCCCTGACTGCTGTTTCACTGAAATTAGGTACAGAATTATCAGTATAGAAATAATGTTTGAAATTGGGTTGATTAACATCGGCATAATATACGCCACCAACATCCGTGGCAACCCACAATATGTTATTCGAGTCCAGATAGAGACTTTGAACCATTTCATCTTTTAATCCATAACTATTCTTCTGACTATATCTGTAGGTGATTTTCTCCTGAGTTTCCTTATTGGTTTGAATAAGAAAACTGGTAGATACATCCCAAATACAGGTCTTGTTTTCAACTCTTTTTTTGTGGATTGAACGATCGAATAATTTTGTGAATGTTCGCGGTAACGATTGAATAGGGACGCGTGTAAAATCGTCGGTGAGATAGTTGTACCTACAAAATACATCACTGGTGGAAAATGAGAACCAAATATCTCCCTGATTATCTTTCAGGGTTATTAACGGGCGGTTATTGACCGGAGTCCTTGCATTGTTCTTATCAGCAGGATACATCTTTACCTTATATCCGTCAAACCTGCATATCCCGTCTATTGTGGCTATCCATATAAAGCCATATTTATCCTCTACTATTGAAAAAGCGGTATTTCTGGGCAAACCATTTTCCGTTGACAAAGAATGAAAACGTAGTTCCTTATCTTTACCAAAGACAGAAACACTACAAGTTACAAGGATAATCAGATAAAGTAAAATGGCTCTCATGAGAATATATTAGTATGGTATTACCGTCTTCTTTTTCAGGTCAACAACACATGTAAAAGTAGAATAACAAAAGTAATACAAACCATCAAATATAGAAAGTAACGCAGAAAGAGCCTGTAAAAAAAGGAAGAATAAAAAGAATGTGCCTTTTCTGCATCAGCGGATAACAACAGAGCATTCGTGATCTGACTCTAAGAAAATATAATTGCTAATAGGAATATCAATCAGATTTACTAATTGGGATTACTCTATGTTTACTCTATTTTTACTTTATGATGTAATAGTGATATCACAGTGGTTTAATAGAGATATAATAGTGATATGATACTCTTTATAAGGACTATTTTATCTCTGTGATAGCATTGTGATTAAATTGTAATTACTAACTTTGTACTTAAAGTCAACATAGAGTAATCCTATACTAAACATAAGGATTGAGGGAATAAATAAATGAGGGATTGAGGGAGTGGAAGGTGTATTAAGCAATTGGACTGATTTTATTTCAGGAAACGCCCCTCTGTGGTCCTCTGCGAAAAAACTCCGTGGGTCTCTGTGGTAAAACAAAACGTTGAAAAAGGACAACGGTAAATTGTAAATCTGTAAATTGTAAATAAACAAGATGGCAACAGTAAAAGGCCCGTTTGAATTTACGGGAAGCATGAAAGGAGTATCGTTTTATACCCAACGGGGTAGTGACAAAGTAGTCATGCGGGCCAAAGGAGGTCCGACCAAAGAGAAGATCGCCAGGTCTCCAAAGTTTGAGACGCTGCGCCTCAACCAGCAGGAGTGGAAAGGATGCGTATTGATGTCGAGGGCATTAACCACCTCCATCTACGAGTTGAAACGACTAGCCGATTTCAACGTTTCTGCGGCATTCAACGGGATAGCCAAAAGTATCCAGAAGACGGATGCTGAGAGTCCGCTGGGCACCCGAAAGATATTGTTTTCAAAATACAAGCAAGCTCTGGATAGCTACCAACTGAACCGGAAATATCCGTTTACCTCAACACTGCGCATCTCTCCGCAATGGAACATTGACCGGGAGAAGTTGCAGGCATCTATTACACTGCCGCGCATCAATACAGCCACGCAATTGGTCAACTTCCCCAATCTGCCGTACTTTCGGATATTAGTGACCTTGGGTAGTGTATCTGACTTAAAAGTATCCGAAACAGGAAATGAATACCTCCCGGTCAATGACGATCTGCATAATCTCTCCAACCACTGGATCAGTCCGTGGTATTCGACTGAAGCGATCGTTGAAGAGCAACTAATAAGCCTTTGTATTCGTGAAGAGTTAGCTGCCAAACTGACCGATGATGTCAGTCTGGTGCTGGGTATCGGTGTGGAATTTGGCAAGGTGGGATTTGACGGGAATCCCGTGGAGGTAAAGTATGCGGGGTGTGGGATAGTCCTGGGGGTGAAATAAATGATTTACAATTGAACTATTTACCATTGACAATTTTTTAGTAGGTAGAAATTGATTGGGAAAAGAATGGAACGCGGATTTACGCAGATTAAGCGGATATTTACGGATATACAAACTGTTATAATATAGATATTTACGGATCTAGAGGCTGTCTAAAAAGAATTATTTTGAACGCAAAGAACACAAAGGCACAAAAACGCAAAGTTCTATCGGGTTATAAATAAATACTTTGTGTCTTTACATCTTCGTGACTTTGCGTTTAGAATATTATATTTCGCACTTTTGGGACAGCTTCATTGAATAGAAAATCAAAAATGCTTGCATTTGATCTTATCCCGTCCCGATACCGATAGAATTCGGGATTTCATGGATTCACATCAAAACTTATACTGCATCCTCAAGGTAAGCACATCGTCTTTGATATCGCGATTATAGCCCGTCAGGTTGCGGGTTGTTTCATTGATCACCCTTTCGTAATAAGCCATCAGCTTCACGTGGTCACTCATGCGGAAAAGATATCCCATTCCAAGGGTATAGTAGGCAATGTCCGCTACTCCGCAGTAGATTGTCCCGCCAATCTCATCGCTATGTAATCGGGTATTCGGATCGTACCAATCATACTTCAGTGTCACAGTATGTTTGGTATTAAGAATATCCTGTACCAGATGAATATATCCACCGGCAAAAGGACGCTGGTAGGTATCGCCCGTCACCACATTACTGATGCCGGAAGAGAGGGATTTGGCAGAGCAACTCCCCTACCCGCTGAACACCCGCCTGTGGCGATGTGCTCCACTGCACATGGATAAATCCACCCACGTAGAGCTTTTTATTTTCCTCCAGTCTTTTTTCCAAAGCCGAAATTCGATGAAGAAGGGAATCGGATGAAACCACAGGTTTATCCTGCGCAAATGAATTTTGAAAAGAGATCGATACAATCAGGAAAAAGAGAAAACGAAAAATATTACGGATAATAAATGTCATAACGGGAAATAATCTGCTGTCTTACTTAAGGGATACAAAGTAAGACAATCCCATTTCGGTAAAGGAACAGAAAATATCGGAACAGCATGGTATATTATCAAAAACGGAAAGGAGACAGGTAGGGAGAACAAGACTATGCAGTTGTATCACAGAGAGCCCGTATAATCACCTATTAATCTATCCGGAGTCTTATATTTAGGTGCTCTGCACCTTTGTTTTCCAGGGATTCCATTTTTCTACAAAGATTACCGGTCGATAGCTATCGGGATCTGTCCCTTTTTATGCTGACAATTGGTGCAGAGCACCATAATATTGGTAGAATATGGATAGGACCACTCAACATTAGGTGCAGCGCACCATAATATGAATTACGTCAAACGGCTTAGGTATATATCGGGATATTCAAATTTCACCTGATTAACAAAAGGCTATATGCTGTGTTTTAATTCGTGCATTCGTGGCTTGCTATTTTGATATTACTCCTCGTTCTTCAGGTTTTCCATAAAAGCGTCCGCTATTTTGCAGGCCTCCCGTTCATCTTCACTGGAAACGGTAACCTTTACGGCTCCAACGCCTCCCGGAGCGACATGCCAGGGAGTCAGAGTACCCCGTATTTCATCCACCAGATAAACATCTATGCCGGCATCTTCCAGCATGCTTTTCAATAACCCGGCTTCCCAGGCCGTTCCGGCGAAAACCTCAACCGGATGAATATCGTCTTGCTTCATCATATTATTTTTATTTCGTACCAATTAATCTTTTTGGAATAATACATCACCACCGCCAGAATAACAAAGAGTCCGATGCTGCCCATCAGCAAAGCGTAATCCTCCAGCTGCAACACCGTAAAGATAAAGCCGTACAGGATAATCAATACACCCATGATCAGCAGATATATCTGTTTCATCCCGGCTATACTTTTAGCAAATAAAGAAATCAACCCAATGGTTGCAATGCCCGAGATCCAGTACGAAAGGTTAAAACTCAGGTGCTCGGATATGGACAGCAATAAGGTATAGAAGATGCAAAGTGCGAGACCGATCAACAGGTATTGGAACGGATGGACACTCACCCCATTGAGTAGTTCAACAAAGAAGAGCAGCAAGAAAGTCAGGGTAATCAGCACAAATGAATATTTGACGGCACGTTCCGTCTTCTGATAATGATCGATCGGGATAAGCAGGCTGACACCGAAAGCTGAATCGTTGATCTTATAAGAGGCATTCGACCAGCTCTGGGGGTAGTTTCGGTTGAGGTGCAGCACTTTCCAATAGGCTGAAAAACCTTTGGCATTGACATTACGACTGTCTGGCAGGAAAGCACCGTCAAAACTCGGCGTTGTCCATTTGGAGTCTATTCTGATCCGGGTAATTTTACCTACCGGAACAAACTTCAATCCTTGCGAACCTTTTAATTCAATGTTCATACTAAAACGTTTACCGGCACGCAGATTATCGGCGGAGAGATCCACGCGGGTACTGATACCCGATTCCAGTACATCGGTTGTCCCGACCCCCGAATTAAATCCTAAGGATTGGCTATTCCATTTCAATGCAATTTGCTCCTCAATTCCGCGTAAATCGGAAATACCTAATGCAAAAAATGCATCATTGAGCAGAATATTTTCTTTCGGGGTCTTTATGGCGTCCGGATTAATCGAGTTGAATACGCCGCTAAGATGTATCTTCGAATTATATACCACAACCTGATATATCCCCCGGTAGCGCATTTCCGGAAATAAAGTCCCCTTTACATCCAATGAGTCGGGGAGAAAATGGGCAAAACGAACAACCTTACGTGTCACTTTTGCCTTGTCGGTGTAAATTTCATAATAGGGAATGGAGAGAATCGGACCAGCAAGAGTCTGTTCGTTGCCCCATTTGGAGCTGACTTCATTAATCGCTTCCTGTTGAAACTGGACACGTTCTCTGATCAAATTCTGAATCAGGGCAATGGGAATCAGAAAGATCAGGATCATGAATATCATGACAATAACTTTCAGGTAAGTCTTTTTTCCTTCCATGGCAATAGATTATTTATAATTCGGTTGAATCCGATGTGATAAAAACGTTACTAAATGAGGAAATGTTTTATAGTCTGTTTAAATTTTATTGCTCAACTTTCTCAGGGCTGTTTCGAGGTCTGTTTTTTGCTTTTATCCCGCAGATTTGGCGGACTAAATCAATTTTTTTAGCCACGAATCCACGAATAAGAATGTGTCTTTTATTTTTTCAGCAATGAAAAAAGATTCGTGTGGTTACGATTTTTATTAAGCTGATTAACAATAGGTTAAAAACTATGCCTTAATTCGTGGATTCGTGGCTAAAATCATTTAAGAGAACGAATCCACGAATAAGAATGTGTCTTTTCTTTTTTCAGCAATGAAAAAAGATTCGTGTGGTTACGATTTTTATCAAGCTGATTAACAACAGGTTAAAAGCATTGCTTTAATTCGTGTATTCGTGGCTAAAATCATTTAAGAGAACAGAAGAAACCCGAATGAATGCAATTAGACAGCAAACAAAAAAGGGACAGCATCGAAATCTATTCGTTTGCCATCCCTTCGGTCGTAAGCCTTTTTAGACTTGTGGATTTTGGTTACTGCCCTGAACCCTGTTGAATTCTCCAGTTCCATCTCGCGATTGACTCGTTTCATCGCTTTAACGTAGTCAGCCATTGTGACTCGTCCGGTTTTTTTCTTCTTCATTACAAATACTTTATTAGTGAGTCTGCTCCGAAAAGTCTTATTTGCCACGAATACACGAATAAGAATGTGTCTTTTCTTTTTTCAGCAATGAAAAAAGATTCGTGTAGTTACGATCCTTATTGAGTCTGATCAACAATAGGTAAAAAGCATTGCTTTAATTCGTGTATTCGTGGCTAAAATCATTTAAGAGGATTTACCCACACAAAAACGTTATAGAGCCAAAAACTTCGTTCCCGGAGTGGACTTATTAGTAGACATTTCGTGTACAAAGATAGCACAAATCCTGCGAACAAGATCTATATCTGTTTTTTCAAAACTAAAGCGCCTCCTATCTGTTTTTAAGTAAACGTTTAACTTAATCTATTCCATTATGAAAAAGAATATGGGACTGACAGACCGCATCATCCGTCTGATTGTGGCTGTCGTAATCGTAGTGCTTCAACAAGCAGGAATCATCACCGGCACCCTGGCGATGGTACTTTTAGTTTTTGCTGCCGTTTTTGTTCTAACCAGCCTTATCAGTTGGTGTCCGATGTATTTACCCTTTAAAATTTCGACTTGCCAAAAAGAAGAGAAAAAAGGATAAACAAAAAGAGCGACCGTTCTAAGGTCGCTCTTTTCGTTTATCCTATATAGAGATTATTTATTGTACTTCGACATGCGGAGTTCATGGATTTTCTCATCCGTCAGATAATCTTCAAAGTCCATGTATTTGTCGATAGCTCCGTCGGGAGTCAGGTCTATGACACGTGAGCAAACCGATTCGATAAACTCGTGGTCATGCGAAGCCATCAGGATCTGTCCCGGGAAGGCAATCATATTATTGTTGAATGCCTGAATCGACTCCATATCGAGGTGGTTGGTCGGGTGATCGAGAATCAGCAAGTTCGGATTCTGAAGCATCATGCGCGAAATCATACAACGCATCTTTTCTCCTCCTGAAAGGACTTGGGCATTCTTCGACAAATCATCGCCCGAGAACAACATCCGGCCCAGGTATCCACGCAGGAATGATTCGCTGGTGTCGCTCGAGAATTTACTCAACCATTCCACCAGATTTTCTTGCTTCTGGAAAAATTCTGTATTATCCATCGGCAGGTAAGCCGACGTGATGGTAACGCCCCATTCGAAAGAACCGGAAGTGGGTTGAAGTTCGCCGGTAATGATCTTAAAGAAAGTGGTCATCACGCGGTTATTCTTTCCTAAGAACACAACTTTATCCCCTTTTTCGATATTGAATTCCACATTCTTAAACAGGACCTCGCCATCTTGTTCGTAAGTCAGCCCTTCCACGCTCAATACACGGTCACCGCAAGGACGTTCCTGTTGGAAGATAATCCCCGGATAACGGCGTGTAGAAGGTTCGATCTCCTCTATCTTGAGTTTATCCAACATCTTCTTACGACTGGTAGTCTGTTTCGATTTCGCCACGTTGGCACTAAATCGCTGGATAAATTCCTGAAGCTCCTTCCGTTTCTCCTCTGCCTTTTTGTTTTGATTAGCCTGCTGACGGGCTGCCAACTGGCTTGATTCATACCAGAAAGAGTAATTACCCGAGAAAGCGCGGATTTTACCAAAGTCAATATCAACAATATCCGTACAAACGTTATCAAGGAAGTGACGGTCGTGAGAAACCACGATCACTGTATTTTCAAAATTGGCGAGATAGTTTTCCAACCAAAGAACGGTTTCCAGGTCAAGGTCATTGGTCGGCTCATCGAGCAACAGGTTGTCGGGGTTTCCGAAAAGGGCCTGTGCCAGCAACACGCGTACCTTCTCCTTACCGCTGAGGTCTTTCATCAACTGATAGTGCAGGTCCTCTTTGATCCCCAAACCGCTCAACAGGTTAGCCGCATCACTCTCAGCAGTCCAGCCACCCATGTGTCCGAACTCGTCTTCCAGTTTGGCAGTCAGGTGACCATCTTCTTCCGTAAAGTCCGCTTTCGAATACAACTCTTCCTTTTGTTTCATGTTTTGCCACAACTCCTTGAAACCCATCAGTACAGTGTCCAGCACAGTACATTCGTCAAACTCGTAGTGGTTCTGCTTAAGTACCGAAAGGCGTTCACCCGAACCCATAGATATTGTACCGCGCGTAGCGTCCAATTCACCGGCGATTAGTTTCAGGAAAGTTGATTTTCCGGCACCATTAGCACCAATTACCCCATAACAGTTACCTGAAGTAAATTTCAGATCAACGTCCTGGAAAAGAGGCTTTTTCCCAAACTGTATAGCTAAATTTGAAACAGTAATCATTTGCGTCTGTATTTCTTTATTAATTCAGGGCGCAAAGGTAGTACTATTCGCCCATTAACTAAAGCAATCGGGGTTAATTATTAATTAATAATCTGAGAATGAAGCCTTCTTACAGAAACAGAAAGAAGCCATTGAAAAAGTAAAGTACGCCGACCACGCCAACACCGATACTCAACATCCAAAGGGCCTTCTTTTTGATTAATGCAGCCACAGACGAAAGCAAAATAGCTATTTGCAGAAAAATCACCGCAATACCAAATGCTGACGAATGTGCCTGACAATTGTCTCGTTCCTTCTCAAAGGATTCAGCCCGGGCTTTGATATCTGCTTTATCCACCTCATACTGTTTCAGTTTGAGCTCATAAGTATCAATTTTCTGCTGATATCCGGCTGCTATCTCCTTAGACTTAGATGCCCCTGCAAGCAAATCACGTTGCAACTCCAGATTGTCTTTCTGATTTTCAAAAATGTAACTTTTGATACTTTTTGACTGATAATAAGACCATTGATTCGCAGCATTCGTCTGATTCATCAGCGCCTTACTACCATAACTGCCACCTTTAAATGTGGACAATGTGGCACAGACAGCTATTAACACCGTGGACAACGCCAGATAGTTCAGCCATTTTTCTTTCTTCTCTTCTGCCATAGATTACTGATTTTTGGCTCTATAACGAATGGTGTGGGGTAACGCTATTTTAGAGATAACACCCATACAAACCGTTATAGAGCCTGATTTTTTAATTTAAACAAGCTCTTAATCCGGGTGCAAAATTAGGCAATGAAAAGTAAACCAGAAAAATATCGCTTTCCAAATTATCTTTTTGACCCTGAAATATCCTGAATAATGACACATTGATTAATTGGCAATATCTGATAAACATTGTATATTTGAACCAAATAAAATCCTAAGAAAATGAGTAGTACAGAATACATAAGTGCAGATGAGGCCAGGGAGTTTATTATCAATTACAGGCGATTACTGAGATCTTTGGAAGGAACAGTTACTTCCGGAGAGATAAAACATATCAAATCCACCATTAGTCAGGCGATTAACCGGGGATTCTACAAACGGAATGAGTACGGCATTCACCCCCTGGTAAGGTTGATTGTGGCTGCCAACATTCTTAATGAAGAGATTGGTCTGAGGAAAACATCGATCATCTCGCTGTTTCTCTACGAAGCTGTGATGAACGGAATTTATCCGCTGAAAGAATTACAGAAAAATTTCGGAGAAGATTCCAGCACCATCATCCGCGGGCTTTCCAAAATTAACGAGCTGTACGCGAAAAATCCGTCAATTGAATCCGAAAACTTCAGTAAGCTCTTTATTACATTCTCCGAAGATGTAAGGGTCGTACTGATCATGCTGGCTGACAGGCTGTTCCTGCTTCGCTCTATCAATTTCCACCCGAGTGATGACTATCGCCGCCAGGTAGCGTACGAAGCCTCTTACCTGTATGCCCCTCTGGCCCACCGTCTGGGTCTCTATCGGGTAAAATCGGAGATGGAAGATCTCTCTTTGAAATACACCAACCGGGAAATCTACACCGAGATTGCAAAAAAACTAAGCGACACCAAGCGGGATCGCGACGACTATATTCAGAACTTCATTCAACCCATCAAAGAGAAACTGGAAGATGTCGGTCTGAAATTCTCCATTAAAGGACGCACCAAGTCGATTCACTCGATCTGGAATAAAATACGGAAACAGGAGATTGCCTTTGAAAAAATCTATGATCTTTTTGCCATTCGCATCATCATAGACACCGAATACGAAAAGGAGAAGGCAGACTGCTGGCATGCCTATTCCATAGTTACAGACATGTACCAGCCCAACCCCAAGCGTTTGCGGGACTGGCTCTCCATTCCTAAAAGCAATGGTTACGAATCGCTGCACACTACCGTAATGGGCCCGGAAGGCAAATGGGTAGAAGTGCAGATCCGCACTGAGCGCATGGATGAGATTGCAGAAAAGGGATTGGCGGCACACTGGAAATACAAGGGTATAAAGGGCGAAAGCGGACTCGACGAGTGGTTAAATAATGTCAGGGAGGTACTGGAAGCCTCCGATGCCAGCCCGCTGGATGTAATGCAGGAGCTAAAACCGGATCTATACGACAAGGAGATTTTTATATTCACCCCGAAAGGCGATTTGCACAAATTACCCAAAGGAGCCACTGTCCTTGATTTTGCCTTCTTCATCCATTCAAAATTGGGCAGCAAATGTGTTGGAGCAAAAATCAACGGCAAGAATGTAACGATCAAACAGAAACTGGCGAGCGGAGATCAGGTTGAAATCCTCACAGCCGCCACCCAGGTCCCCAAGCAGGATTGGCTAAACATAGTCACCACCTCCAAGGCGCGCATCAAGATCAAACATACGCTGAAGGAAATTGCATCCAAAGAAGCGGAATATGGCAAAGAACTGCTGCAACGCCGCTTCAAGAACCGCAAAATTGATATTGACGAATCCACCCTGATGAAGGTCATCAAAAAAAACGGATTCAAACAGGCTACGGACTTTTTTACGGAGCTGGCAAAAGAGAGACTGGATGTAAATAAAATTCTGGATCAATATATTAATCTGGAAGGAAAAGAAAAAGAACAAACCTTCGAGGGACGTACAGCTGAAGGATTTGTGGCACCAACACCCATCCATGAGCATGCTCACAAAAAGGATGACGAACTGGTCATTGATCAAAATCTCCGGGGGGTAGAATACAAACTGGCTAAATGCTGCAATCCTATCTACGGTGACGACATCTTTGGGTTTATCTCCACGATGGGTGGTATCAAGATCCACCGCACTACGTGTGCCAATGCACCGCAGATGATCTCCCGGTTCGGATATCGCATTGTAAAGGCCAAATGGACCGGAAAATCAGACTCTCAGTACGCCATTACCCTAAATGTACTGGGGAATGACGACATTGGTATTGTCACCAACATCACATCTATTATTTCGAAAGAGAAAAATGTGGTTTTACGCTCCATTTCAATTGACTCTCATGACGGCCTGTTTAGCGGAAACATAACCATCTCAATCGGGGACACCGCAGGACTGGAGTCGTTAATCAAAAAAATACGCACGGTAAAAGGCGTGAAAAAAGTGGAACGTGGCAGTCAGATGTAATTTACTATGATAACTTTCCCAAAGTTTTAAACTTTGGGAAAGTTAGTTCAACGCAAAAAAAGGCTGTTTCCGATTGGAAACAGCCTTTTTTATATTTCAGTTTAGCTAAATATTACTCAGCAACAACTTCGAATGGAATTTCAACGCTAACCTCTTTGTGAAGTTTCAATGTAGCTTTGAAAGAACCTAATTCTTTAACCGCTTCTTTGATGATGATCACTTTGCGATCAACTTCAAAACCAAGTTTAGCCAATGCTTCAGCAATCTGAATGTTGTTTACAGATCCGAATACTTTGCCGGTAGAGCTTGCTTTTGCACCGATAGTCAAAGAAACACCTTCCAACTTAGCTGCCAATTCCTGCATATCTGCTTTGATTTTAGCCAATTTGTGAGCACGTTGTCTCAGGTTTTCTTCTAACATTTTGATTGCAGAAGTTGAAGCGATGATCGCTTTTCCCTGAGGGATCAGGTAGTTTCTGCCATATCCGTCTTTAACGGTTACGATATCGTCTTTGTAACCCAGATTGGTTACGTCTTCTTTTAATATTAATTGCATAGTTGTATTTCCTCCTTCTGATTATTATTTCATCATATCAGTTACAAACGGAAGCAACGCCAGGTGACGAGCTCTTTTTACAGCCTGAGCAATTCTTCTTTGGAATTTCAGTGATGTACCGGTGATACGACGTGGTAAGATTTTGCCTTGTTCGTTCAGGAATTTCTTCAGGAACTCAGGATCTTTGTAGTCGATGTAACGAATACCGCTTTTTTTGAAACGGCAATATTTTTTTCTGTTTACGTCAACAGAAGGGGGAGTTAAATATCTGATTTCTGAATTTGCTTGTGCCATGTCTGTTTCTCCTTACGCTTTAGATGCTTTAATACTCTTTCTTTTAGCTGCATACTCTGCTGCGAATTTATCCATCTTGAATGTCAAGAAACGAATAACACGCTCGTCGCGGCGGTAGTTAACTTCCAACTTGGCGATAGTAGCCGGAGAAGCTTTAAACTCAATCAACTGATAAAATCCGGTAGATTTTTTCTGAATCGGGTAAGCCAGTTTTTTAAGGCCCCAATTCTCTTCATTCACGATTTCTGCGCCTTCGGCTGCCAGAATTCCTTTGAATTTTTCTACCGCTTCCTTCATCTGAACATCAGATAAAACGGGAGTTAAAATGAAAACGGTTTCGTAATGATTCATTTCGTTTATAAATTTGAATTATTAAATTGCGGTGCAAAAGTAGTGATTATTTTCGGTTTAGCAAAACCGGGACTATAAAAAAAGCCGCCATGAATTGATCATGACGGCTTTCATATTGCGATTGAAGTGAATTAGGATTGTTCAATTTCAGGTGCAATCAATTTATACCCTTTTCCGTGGATATTGATGATTTCGATTTCCGGATCATCTTTCAGGTGTTTACGAAGCTTGGTGATATAAACATCCATGCTACGGGCGTTGAAATAATTATCATCAACCCAGATAGCTTTCAACGCAAAATTTCTCTCCAGGATCTCATTTGCATGAGCGCAAAGCAGGCTCAACAAATCAGATTCTTTTGTGGTAAGTTTGGTTGATTTCGTTCCGATTGAAAGGATTTGTTTTTGAGTATCGAATGTAAATTTACCAATGCGGTAGTTTTGTACATCTTTACCTTTTTTACCTTTGATACGACGCAGGATAGCCTCGATACGCAGGATCAACTCTTCCATAGAGAACGGTTTTGTGATATAATCATCAGCTCCCAACTTGAACCCTTCAAGAATATCTTCTTTCAATGTTTTAGCTGTAAGGAAAATGATAGGCACTTCGCTGTTTGTAGCTCTGATTTCCTGTGCAAGTGTAAAGCCATCTTTTTTAGGCATCATGACATCGAATACACAAATGTCATAGCTGCTTTTCATAAAAGCTTTATAACCCGCTTCACCATCAGGGCAAAGTTCTGCGTTATAGCCTTTCGCCTGAAGATACTCTCTTAACAACATACCAAGATTCTCATCGTCTTCGCAAAGAAGAACATGCAATTTTTCTTCCATAGTGGTCAGTTTTTAGTTATTTGTAGTGAAATAATAAATTTAGTTCCAATGTTAACTTCGCTTTCTGCCCGAATGCTTCCGTTGTGATCATCAACAATTTTTTTGACATAAGCCAATCCAAGTCCAAAGCCTTTTACATTATGCAAATTACCTGTATGAACCCGGTAAAATCGTTCAAATATTTTTTTCAGATTCTCTTTTCGAATGCCGATACCATTGTCCATGATGGAAATATTCAACTTTCCGGCTTCATTCCACGTGGCTACACTTAACTTTAGTGGTTCATCCGGCTTGCTGTATTTTACCGCATTATCCAGAAGATTAAACACCACATTGGTAATGTGCATTTCATCAGCCATCACCCGGCTATTGGTTGCCTGAAGCTCGCATTCAATAGTACCGCCGTACTTTTCAACCTTCAACCTGAATTTATCAACCACATCAGCGATCAGGCCATTCATATCGGTTTCCTTGAATTTCAGTACTACCTTTTGCCGGTCAAACAGTGACATCTGAAGCACTTTCTCAACCTGAAAACTCAAGCGCTTGGTTTCATCAGTTATCACCCCTGAAATATGCTGAAACATAGTTGGATTTTTAGCCACAGCCGAATCTTTCAACATCTGCGCCGCCAACGAAATAGTCGAAAGTGGCGTCTTAAACTCATGGGTCATGTTATTGATAAAATCATTACGCATTTCAGACAAACGCTTTTGCCTGAATATCACTATAATCGTAAATCCAAACGTAATTAAAAGCACGAAAGTAAATATAAAAGACGGTATCATAAACCGTATCGAGTTGAAAATATAAGTGCGTTTAGTCGGAAAATAGACCTTCAGCAAATTCAATGTCAACGGGGTGTCATTAGGAAACAAGATCTGTGTGTAAACCTCATCATCCCATTGCGCCGCAATCTCGGAACTTCTATAAATTACCCTCTTATTGTTATCAATGACTTCAAATTCAAAAAGCAAATTCAATCCATTATTCTGAAACTCCGATTTGAGCATATCTTTTAGCCCCTTAACGTCAATTCGTTCAGCCAGGGGTTTTGTACCTGACTTGTAAAGAATATTCAGAATCACATCATCCAACAGGGCCTTTTCATAAAGATAGCGTCCTTTGAGAATCTCCTGCAATTCATTCGATGTCTTCAGGATCGACTTCACACCATGTTCAGAGGAAATATAGACCCTCGGGGCACTTTTGGGATTCGCGACATTTGCACCGGTCTTTGTCTGGTTTTTCGATGAGCCGAGCTGATAGTCTTGCTTAAGAATCTTCTGATATTGATTGGTCAGCTCATCAAAATTGTACTTATGTACAGTTTTTGCGGTTTCTACGATGTCTTCTTCGAGGTAGCGCTTGGTCTCCTCGTTTTCCAAATTCTTAGACACCTGGTAAAGGCTTCGCATAACGGCTTCGTTAAACTGCTCTTTTCGCATCTTTACCATCTCGTTAATGTAGTCTATCTGAAGAGCGAGCAGCGTAACGAAAGTCAGTACCATTACAATGATTAAAAGCCAAATCGTCGATTTTTTCATTTCAAGGGCAACATTTAATCTATGATTAGATTTTAATCAACACAAACACACCAACCTGTTTAATAATAAAACACATGATTGGTTAATTTGTTTGGGCAATCTTCAAAAACGGGTTATTTTCCTATTAACATGCAACTGCAAATTTAACAGGTTGGCTGTTAATATCCAAATTTTTATTTGGTTTTTTTTCAAAGCAACCCATACCTATTACTCTTATTTAACTTTGCGGCTTTTAAAGTGATAAAATATCACAACAAAACAAAGGGTGGCAAGACACTTAAACAGGTGGATTTTTTAGTTAACGGAGTGTTCAAATCAGGATTACCCAACATTAATCGACATACATCAACTGAGCCATTATCGCGTCAGACATAAACAGGCCATCATTGGTGACCTTCAGGCATTTACCATCAACAACCAGCCATTTTCGTTCAACAAAAACACGAGCTTCACTCATGCAATAACGATAAAGCCCATTGCCAAATTGTTGCTTTAACTGATCAAGATCCAGCCCCCACATGGTACGCAGGGAGGTAATAACCAAATCATTATATCTTGAGTATAAATTCGACTCTTCAACTTGCGGACACCAATCACCGGATTCCAGATTTTCAACATAGTGCTTCAAATCAGCATGGTTCCAGGAGCGATTCACCCCATTAAAAGAATGAGCTGAAGCCCCAATACCCAGATAAGGAACTCCTTTCCAGTACGAAGAGTTGTGTTTGGAGAAATAGTGATCACGGGCAAAATTGGAAATCTCGTAGTGAATAAACTGATGCTCTCTCATCTTTTGCCGCAAAAGATCAAACATAGCATTACTCAATGTCTCATCTGCCTCCGTTATCTTTTGGGCTTTCAACATGGAATAGAGCTTCGTTCCTTTCTCGTAGGTCAGATGATATGCAGAAATATGCTGTACCGGCAACCTGAATGCTTCATCCATATTGTACGTCCAGTCGTTTAATGACTGACCGGGTAATCCGTACATAAGATCAATGCTGATATTTTGAAACCCCGATCTGTAACAATTCCATACGGCGTCAACAGCTTGCCGGGCAGAGTGACGACGGTTAAGCATCTTCAGTTCTTCGTCGATGAAACTTTGAATACCGATACTGATTCGATTGAAGGGTAGAGTGATCAGATCATGGATATAATCCGTATTCAGGTCGTCGGGATTGGCTTCGAGCGTTATTTCGGCATCGGATGCTACGGTATAACATTGATTTATCACTGAGAAAATCTTCTCAAAATCTGTTTTGGCTAATTGAGAAGGTGTACCTCCTCCAAAGTAAATGGTCTGAATTGTGCTTTCCGGCAACTCGCTCCTGCGCAAATCCAGCTCTTTACACACAGCATCGACATAACGCACCACCCACTGCTCCTGAGTAGAAGAATAGAAATCACAATAGCTGCAACGCGTTTTACAGAAAGGGATATGGATATAAATACCGGCCATAGGGTCTATATAATAAATAGTAAATCTGACAACTCATATCTTTCACAAATCAAACTACCAACAACCCATTCTCGCGCAACTCTTCCACCGTCCGGCTTTGCCAGAACGACAGGAAATCGCCGAGTTTCATCGCTTCGTATCTCTCCTTAAGCTGTTGCAGTTTCATCGGAGCATCACTTCTCACCGAAAGACCCACCATGACCTCTGCCAACCATTCTCCCAACTCCTGAGAGACTTTCAGCGAAAGATCGTATTTTTTATTGTGAAAAATGAGTTCCGCAGCCGGTATGGTTTTTCCTTTTTTCTTTTTCTCGTAAAAGCGAACTTCCGGAGTATTTCCCAACCAGATCACCTGACGATTAAGCGGAAACTCCGTATCCTCAGGGGCGGAAAGCGCCTTTTGAATATAATTAGGCGGAATAGTAGTGGGTGGTACTTTAAAGTCGAACCATTCACTCAGCGGAAGGTCAAAACCCACACCGTGCATATAGTTGAACAGCGATTTACGCAACCCGTCGCCATATAATTGATGATCGGCTCCAATGCGGTCGATGTGCGGCACGTCATTGTTGGCAAATTTGCCTTTGTTTTTCACTGCCTGTACGCCATATGGTTGCGGATTGAGGCCAATGGGACTGTGTGCCGTCATGGTGAAGAGGTGCCAAAAGCCAGATTGCAATACACCTTCCTGAAAAAGCTGCCGCACCATCTCCAGTGCATCAATCGTTTCACGCTCGGTTTGCGTAGGGAAACCATACATCAGGTAGGCATGCACCATGATACCGCATTGGGTGAAATTGTCCGCGACTCTGGCCACCTGCGTTACGGTTACGCCTTTGTTTATCAGCTTTAACAGACGGTCGGAAGCCACTTCAAGACCACCTGACACGGCAATACAACCGGATTCTTTCAGTAAGACACAAAGGTCGGCTGTATAGTTTTTCTCGAATCGGATATTAGTCCACCACGAAACGCGCAGCCCCCGGCGAAGGATTTCCAGGGCCAGTTCGCGCAGCAATGCCGGAGGGGCGGCTTCGTCCACGAAATGAAACCCGCTTTGTCCTGTCTGACGGATGATAGTCTCCATACGGTCACAAATCAATTGTGCCGAATTAGGCTCGAAGCGGCGGATGTAATCGAGCGAGCAGTCGCAGAAGGAGCATTTGCCCCAGTAGCAACCGTGCGCCAGCGTCAGCTTATTCCAACGGCCATCGCTCCAAAGGCGGTGCATGGGATTTACCACCTCTATAACAGAGAGATATTTATCCAAAGGTAGATCGGAATAGTCAGGCGTACCCGTTTCCGATTGAGGGAAGTCTTTTTCCTCCGATTCATTGAAGTAGCAGACTTCGTTATTGATGAGGGCAAAGGTGCGCTTAAGATCGTCAGTAGTGCGCTTTCCTTCCAGATATTCCAGCAGGCGTAATAACGGCAATTCACCATCATCCAGCGTAATAAAGTCCACGTATTTAAAAATCAGTTCTTCGCGTAACGAGCGTAGTTCGGTGTTGGGGTAGCCGCCACCCATCACAATTGTGATATCGGGATAATTGGCTTTGAGCCATTGGCCACACTTCAGGGCGCTATAGAGATTGCCGGGAAAAGGCACCGCTAATCCCACCACGGTAGGTTGTTCCTTTTCTATTTTCTCTTGTAAAAGATTCAGGAGAATATGATCCACAAAGCTGTCCGGTTCATTCAACCGTTGCTCTAAGGCGTCAAATGAGACCGCGCAACGCCCGAGACTTTCGGCATAACGACTGAATCCGAAGTGCGGATCCACCACCTCAATAATGAGATCGGAAATATCTTCGAGGTAAAGCGTCACAAGGTGCCGGGCTTTATCGTGCGTGCCCATTGTACCGAACGCCCACTCCAGCTCTTCGGTTTCTTCGGTAAAACGGGAGGCTTCGGGCAGGAAACTGCCTTCGCAAATTACCTGAGCCAGGGTAGGATTTCTATCCTGTAAAAAAGCGATCGCCGCATCAATCGTTTCGATGTAGTCACGCTTCAGGCTGATAATACGCTGCGCATTGGGTGAAAGTCCGGGGGGATTTTCCCCGATATAATTAAACAAAGAGCGGAATCCGTCAGACGAAAAGAGCTTCAGGATTACCTCGATACCCAGGTCGCTCTGAACGGAAGCGATGCCACGCGTATTGAAAAAGCCTTTGAGGTACATGGTCGCCGGATAGGGCGTATTGAGTTGCGTAAACGGAGGTGTAACGAGTAATATCTTCTGATTCATTGATGCTTATTCGGTTATTTGTCTGTCATTAAACAAATAATGGAGGATAAAGTTACGGCTTTTGGGTAGTTGAAGTCGGATGGCTTTGATTTTATTAACGAATTACCGCGACAGACATAGGGGTGGTAACGGTTAAATTGACAAATTGCCAATATCTCCCCTGTCTGGCCATCAGTTCGTCATGTGAACCGGATTCGACAATCCGCCCTTCCTCAAAATGGTAAATAATATCGGCCCATTGCACGGTAGAGAGACGGTGGCTGACAATAACCACGGTCTTATTATTCGACAGATGCCTCAATTTATCAAGAATCAACGCTTCGGATTCCACATCCAGAGCACTTGACGGTTCGTCCATAAAGAGAATGGGCGCATCACGATAGAAGGCGCGCGCAATGGCCATCTTCTGCCATTGCCCGATGCTCAGCTCCTCCCCTCCCGTAAAAAGGTTCCCCAGCATCGTATTGTACCCTTTGGGCAAATGAGCCAATACATCAGCTACTCCGGCAGAGTGAGCCGCTTCCCGGATTTTCTGATCGTCAAAGCCTGTTTCGGGTTTTCCCAAACCGATGTTTTCACCGGCTGAAATATTGTATAAAGCAAAATCCTGAAATACAGCCGTCACCTGTTCACTGACTGCATCCCGGTTGACCTCTGCTATATCCGTTTCATCATAGAAAATCCGCCCCGATTGAGGACGATAGAATCCACACAGCAGCTTAACCATCGTGGTCTTTCCCGAACCATTTGCCCCGACGAAAGCTACAGTCTTTCCGGCAGGTATCGTCAGGCTGACGTTATCCAGCGCCTTCCGATGACTGCTTTCGTAAGCAAAACTGACACCTTCGACCTCTACTTTTTGTTGCAACGGCGAAAGCCTTTTCGTATCATTCTCTTTTCGGGGAACCGGAGTTCGTATAAAACCGGCGAAATCATCCAGATAGCTGTTATCTTCCAACACCAGCGTCACCGATCGGAACAGATCATTCATCACGGCATAGCCTCGCTGGAACAGGAAGAAAAAGAGCACCACCGTTCCCATGCTGATTTCACCCCGCATTTTCAAATAGGCTACGTATCCTATCATCAGAAAAATCATCAGCGCCGAAAAGAGTTGTGCAACAATCTCCCACTTCAGCTCATGGCGCTGCAAAGTCGTTTTTTCAGTAAATAACTTATCCTGAACCTTATTGAACCGGGTCTGAAAATAAGACGCAAAGCCAAACAAACGCAACTCTTTGGCAAAAGGAAATCCGGTGAGTACACGATTAAAATAAAACATTTCACGCTCCGGTGCGCTGTGCTCCTGCTTTAGCTTATAGAACCGCGCAGAGGCCCTGAATCGCACCAGGACTCCCGGTATTACAATCAATACCAACGGAAAAATCAGATACCAACGGATGGCAGAAAACATGCCCAGCATGATCAGAACTGCCACCACCGACTTTGCCCCCAGCAAAAGCTCATTAATGAGTTTTACCGGACGAAAACCTGCCTGCTGCACCGCCCGGTGCATGCGGTTTTGTTCTTCCGGATTTTCATAATGGGAAAGTTCCAGCTCTCCGTGTTTTGTATGAAGCAATTCATGCACCCATCGGGAAACGGATTGGGAGAGCCTCTCGGAATAATACTTCTTTATTCCGTTGAGTAAGGCATTGGCAAAAAACAAAAAAGCAGTCAGGATTAACAGTAACCAAAAGGAAAGCGACAACTGCTGCGACGGTACCACCGGAGCTGACAAGAAGTCAATCAACAGTTTGATACAAAGGATTGTCCCCAATGGTACAATGCCCTGTAGCAAAGAAAGAGTCAGATTATTAAGAATTTCCCTGCGGGAATGCGAGGCAACCAACTGATAGTTGGAGCGAAGGGAACTCCAGGACCCGACAAATCTTTTCACTAAATTTCGAAAAAGGAGTATCAGGCTATAATATGGAATGGATATTTCAGGAAGTAAAGGAGAGGTCGCTCTGACCTTACGAGTCCGGCCATCACGCTCATACGAAACCACTTTCCCGACAAACGCCTTTTGCGTAAAAGGGGCATCATTCTGACGGTTATGATCGCCACGTGCAATGTAGTGGTAAATATTATTTTGAACAACAATTTTTGTGAGGCGGTGAGCAATCAGCTTTTGAGCGGATTTAAACACCACGATATCGCCGATTCTTAAGTCGGAAAGAGCACAGCGCTCTACTAAACCCTCATCCCCGGGCTTCAATGTCGGATACATGCTATAGCCCTGCATTTTGAAAGAAACCGAACGACCATCTTGCAGCAGAGAGTCGGCGATGCCAATCAGCTCATCTTTATTCAGTTCAGCCTTCATGCTCCAGTATATGGTGAACAATGCTTTTATCCGGCACAAAACCTGTTTCATACACAGATGTTTTCGAACAAATCTCGCTCATCACACGCAGATTATTCTGCACGAATCGCTTATCGTAATTATTCTGAATGCAAAAAGCCAACACCTTCGAAATAGCCCTGACTCCCGACACCCTTTCAACAATGTTCTCAGAGGCATGACGAATCAGGTGAATAGAATGTAAAGGGGCACGCTTGGGCATATCCCGATAAAACATCGGGGTATTGTAAAAATAGAAGCCGTCCTTACATTTACGGATAATCAACCGGTCGTCATTTATGATCTGATTGCCATTTTCCGCCCAGATTCCGGAGATGGTACTCTTACCCCTTCCTGAAAAACCGGTGAATACCCTCCCCTTCTCTCCATCAAAAACGCCGGAAGCATGTATCATCACTGCGTCGGAATTAACCGTAAGGTAATACATCACAATAGGCCCCATAGGGTATTTCAGCGGCATCAGACGACCATCGGCCATGGGTTCTGAATAGACTTCCCACCGGGTCAGCGACTCATCAAGCAATGCAATTTGCTGAGTGTGAATTCCCTTCTGTGGTTCAAAAATCTGAAATCCCAAACGGTTACCTACACGAAAGATGGAATAGTAGCGTTGATTATCACTTTTTGCTTCAAATAACAACTCCTTGTCTTTGAGTAAATCGTCAAGAATACCGGAAAAACAGGCAATGCGCATATCGGCTTCCGCCTCTGTATTACTCACAAAAGGGAGATAACCGTCTTCGAGCACAACTGCGGTATCGGATATTATTTCAATGATAAAATCGGCAATAGACAATTTCATATAAAAACGGGATAAAGGGGATTACGCAAGCGATGCTGGAGTCACATGATTTGCTCCAAACGTATCAGAAAACTCTCAATATCTCTGCGGGCGATAGCTTTGTCCACATCAAATTCATTGACCAACTGCTCCACCAGAGTGTCAACTGAGACACATTCGGTTATATTTTCCCAAATGAAACGACCAGTCTCATTCATGGTAAAAAGCTCTTTCATTTGGGCGACACTTCCTGTCAAGGGCACAAGCACAAGTTCGTTGCCTACCTCACGGGCGACAAACTGAGATTTAGACTGATAAATTCTTTCCAGATTCATAATGACTAAAATAGACAAAACCTCTGAAACATCAGAAGCCATGCAAACTTAACGATTTTTTGTTACACATTCCACTATTCCACCTGACAGAAGCAGGAATAATGCAATACGAATTCACTATTTAAACCTGAACCGCACCCATAAAAAAGAAAGGAGTGCCTTCTGAAAAAGCACTCCTGACTATCTATGTTAAGCAATTATTATTTTACAATCAGCTTACCTGTACACACAACGTTGGAATCAGAAGAGATCCGAATCATGTAGATGCCGCTTTGCGCAATGCCATCCAGCTTTATCGCAGGAGTCTCAGGATGCATGACTTTGATGATCTGACCTTCCGGATTTATCACCTCAATTTTCAGATTCGACAACTCCCCCAACGAATATTTTGTAAGCAACTGAATATCGGCATTGCGGGAAACCGGATTGGGATAGATCGCAAATGAAGCCTCCCGGTTTGTCATCAGGCCGGTACCGGAACCAGACTGCACCTGCTTGATTTCATCAGCAGTGAGTGCGATATCGTAAAGATAGAAATCATCGATCGTCCCGTTGAAATCAATATTCCCGGAGGCGGAAGAGGTATCCCACCATTGAGTCCGTCCGATGTAGTTTCTGGTATTCGTTCCAATCGCGGTTAATTGCCAGGGTTCGTAAATGATCGTTGTGGCACTGGCCGTTTCTACACCATTCAGGAAAATCTTAGTGGTCTTGGTCTTTGCATCGAAAGTCATTGCCACTTTTGCTTCCTGTCCGGCAGTCAGGCTGGTTGGCGAATTAATTAAGGTCGTAGTGCCTCCATTGTATTTATACCCCGCAGTAAAAGCACTGGCGCGAAGAAAAATACTATTGGTGCTGGCAGAACCGAAATCAAAAATACGGGGAGCACCGGTCAGTGCCGACGGTTTAATTTTCGCCAAGAAAGTACAGCTACGCAGATTATTGATAATTCCCTTCGGTGCGGTTGCATAACCGTTAGTCGTAAACCCCGTAGCGGTATTAGCCGTAACATCGAGCGTACCGTTGACCACTGCACTTCCATAGATCGTCGCATCATTTCCTTTACCTGATTTATCCTGCAAATATTTCACACTGTTTGCGGTGTAAACATCAGCTGCCTCAAATTGGTAAATCAGCACCTTATTATTGGCAATATTACGGGGAAAAACAGTAACATTAAATGTTTTGGACAAACCATTTGCCGTAGCGGTAAGATTTACCGCTGTTGCAGTCAGGGGAAGAGTGACAAGTCCGGCAGTAGTGATGACACCGGTATTGCTAGATGTCCAACTGATCGCATTGCCCGAAGCGGTTGTCGCCGGCAGCATAATATCGGTATAAACATTCCGGGGAATATTCAGCGCTTCCAGTTCGACCTCTTTGGTCAGGGTGGTGCTGAAAGTATATGCGAGACTTGTTTCGGTCAGTTTCTTCACTTCTCCCTGTGCCAGGGCACGACTGTAAATACGGCAGTCTTCCACCCAACCGGTAAAGCCGCCAATATTGACATCACTTAGATTCAGATTTGGGACCTCGATCACCTGATCGATAAGTCCGTTTCGGAATATTTTCAATACGCCGTTCTCATAAGTCAATGTCAGGTTGAAATATTTGAGTTTTGTAGGATCGTACCATACACCGCCGGTTCCCCGTGCCGTAGTTTGCCAAACGTCCGAGGTTCCCAGAAGATTTGTACTGTTGTAGGTCGTATCTCCAACGTTTACATAAGGTTTCGCGGTCGAACCGTTTAATCCGTATGTGATATTGCCCATTTTCAGAATAGTTCCGCTGTAAGCCCCTTCGTAAATGTATGGCGTCAGTGAAATCGAGAAGGCCGGGGCACTTTGTGCAGCAAGCGTAGCATAAGTATCTTTGGTGGAAACCAGTACTCCTCCGGTCGTTCGTGCAGTACCCGTGATAGTACTGTTGAAACTTTCATTCGTCAGAAGTCCGTCAGTCAGATTAATATTATCGGCCGGCAGGGCAAAGTCACTGTGAATGGCTGTCGGGTAACCTTGCGGCTGAGATGAACTCACAATCCAGTCGTAATAATTACCATGCATCCAGACCAGTCGCAAAGGAGAGTTACCCGAATTGGCGATCATAAACGGACGAACATTATTCAGCGTCGAGTTGGTGGTTACCTGCTCGGCAGAAGTAATCGAACCATCTGTGCCGATGGTAAATTTCTTAATTTCATAAACAGTACCCGAAGCACCTGCCACCGGAACGGAACAATATACAACATTGGGATTGCTATCATCAATAGCCATACCACCGCTGTAACACAACTCAAGTCCGGCTGTTTGATGGAATTTTCCTCCTCCGTAAGCAAGAAAAGTTTTTCGCCATGCAGAGCCCGTCCATTTAGCGTAATAGTAGTTATGCGTCAATTTATCGTTGCTGATCTGCACCATCGCAATCACCGGTAAACCATCTTTGTCCATCGTGGTCTGCCACACCCAGTCGCGCTGATCGGTCGGAGCATCCACCACGGCACCGGGATAGGTAGTCGGATAAGTTGTTTTGTTCACATTATGCGCCCCACTCGCGATCGTGGAAAGCGTATTTCCGGTGATATCTTTGAGCTGAAGGGTATTAATATCCACATAATTAAAGTAGACATAGTTGGGGTATTCATTATCGGGGTGGCCGGTGGTATAGGTCAGGTAGATTTTATCCTTTCCGTTGGAGTAATATTTGCAGTAGGGACGGGCACCGGTCGATTGTACCATTTGGTACGGCCCCCACTCTACATTTACTTTATCCTGAGCATCAGGGATAGAAAGTCTGGCGATTGTAGGATGCCAGTTAATTCCCCTCCAACAGAGGTAAATGTGGGTAGGATCATCTGACATGATGAAAGGGGATGGATAGGTAGTATTGTCTGCCGTCAGGATCTTCATTTCAGCGCCCAGACTCGTAATATCACCGGGTTTCTTTGAAATCCGGTAGTAAAAGCAGGCTTCATCTGTATGCCGGGAGTAAAAGATCATGATTCGCTCATCCGGCAAAACCAGAAACGAAGGATTGTCGTGGTCATCGGGCTGAAAATAGGAACGAATCAGCACTTCATTGTTTTTCCCCGTCAGGAAATTGTGTTGAGTCGCCTTAATATTCCCATGCACGTCGATATAGCCGATATAAGAGCTATTGATGGTACCGCCTGTATTTTCGTAATGCAGCGCCCTTGGATCGGCAAACCAGCACCAGGCTCCTTCTTTGGAGACGACATTGCCTTCGTAGACGGCGGAGGCCGTCGAACCAGCCAGTACCTTTAATGTTACCAGGACAAACAATGATACGATAAATGAGATTCTGTTCTTCATGAAAACTATTATTTTGAAATAGAAAACAAAAAGAGGGTATCACTCAGGACACCCTCTCTTATTCGTTAATAAATGGGTCAAATATTATTTAACCACTTTCAATATGGTATCATTTACTTTGATCACGTAAACTCCTGATTTCAGATTTAGTGAAGTAACATCTGATGAAGCAACCAGTGATTTAATAAGTTGTCCGTTTACAGTGTAAACTTTCACATCATCACCAACCGAAGTCCCTTGAACTTTCACCAAGTCTCCGGCAACAGCGACAAACAATTTTTGCGAAGGAGCTTCAACGCTTGTCGGAACGCCTACAAGATAGTTGATTTTATATGTTTTAGTAGTAACACCATCGGTTGCTGTAACTTGAATGGTAGAAGTTCCTGAACCAGTAGTAACATCTACCGTTCCGTTTCCTGTAATTGCAGCTGCTGCAACATCAGCTGTTGCTGTTGGTGTAACAGAGGTTGTACCAGATGGTAAAGCGACTGAATAAGTAGTGATTGATGGTGCAAAGGCAGGGCTCAAAGAACCTGCATCCAGTGTCAAGGATTTCAATCTTGCATCAATATTGGTAATATCATACAATTCGTAGTTATCAATATAAGCGATTTTACCTGTTGCACTAGCATCTACATTATTGATTGAGAAGAATCCGGTTGTAGGAGCAGCTCCGGTTGTAAAGATTGTATCAACAGTAGCCCATTGGTCTGTAGTTTGAGGAATTGAGAATGAGAAATTAGGATTTGCTCCATTAGCCATGAAGCCCAAAGTACCATCTACTGTTTTCACCTTAAATCTCACACGATAAGCGGAATTAGCCAGCCATACATAACTACTTTTATCCAATGCAGCACCGTTAGGATAAGTGTTTGTAGTACCAGTAAATTTAATGCTGCTATTTCCACAATATGATTCTGCACCATATACGATACTCTTATTTCCCCATCCACCAAAACCGGAAAGATCGCTACAGTAAGCATCCGGAACCTGGTTGGTACGATCTGAATACAACGGGGTGAAACAGCTTGCGCTACTTACAGAGGAACTTACTGCTATTTTCTGGGTTAAAGTACCGCTTGTGATTCTAATGGTATCGTTAGATATTGCTGTTGCATTATCAAATGTTGCAGTAACTGTTACACCACATTGAGCATCAGCAGCCGGAATGCTTGTTTTATCTAAACTGATACCACTAGGAGCGGTTAATGCAGCATCTGCAGTCAATGCATTACCTGTTACTGTAAAAGTTTTTGTCAATGTTGAAGGTCCGAATACTAATGAAGAGCTACTAGCATTAAGAGATTGAGCTGTATTTTTCACAATACTCAAATTATTAATACCAAACCATGCTGCATCGCCATTTATTGTAACGTAGTATGTACCAGCTGTTGGTCCGGTTGTAAAATCATAAGTACCATGTCTGTAAATTACGGCACTACTTGTACTTGTGAATTTTTTGGAACTTAATCTTCCGGTTGAATTTGCAGTAGTACTGATACCTACTGTCATCGTTAGGCCAGGGCCTCCGCTACCACCATTTACATAATCCCATGCAAATGTATACGAGGTACAAGCTTCTAAAGTAACAGGATAAGCATAAACAGAGGTGCTATAAGCACTATTATCAAAACGGAGCATAAGCTGTCTTGTTGTCATTGTAGTACCACCTGTTTCATTGGTGAATCCGGTATAACCTCCTGTAACATTATAATCACGGAATCGACAGCCTCCAGATTGATTTGCTCCGTTCCAGGGGATTGATGCTGTTACCGTATTCAACCATCCCACCTCATTTGGTTTTGAACCTGTACCTGTAATACCGTTGCCATCCCACAACCCTTGAAGGAGATTTGTTTGTGCATTTACACCAATACTAACAGCTATTAGCATCATTGCAATAAGAGTAGTAATTTTTTTCATGATAAGAACATTTAGTTTTAAGACTTGAGATAATTTTTGAAAGCACAAATATATCCTGTGACTGAAATTCAAGGGGGGAGAATTCATTCAAATTAGAAGAGTACTAAAAAATCATTTCCATATCCACACAAACAAACCCACATCTTAAATCCCTAAATTCAAACACCTTACACACCCGAGCCATATCCTCTCCATTTTTACCGGACGATTATTCTCAAATTTATCCTTGAATACAGTTTGGGATCAACAGGAAGATATAAAGCAGGAATACCGACAACTGCAAATAAAAAAAGGAGAAGCCAAACGACTTCTCCTTCTTGAGTATGGGTGGGTTGGTGTGAAATTATTTCACCACCACTTTAGTTACATAATCATTGATTTTCACGACATAAACACCCGGTTTAACCGTAATTGCCGATGGTGAATTGACCTTAAACTGACGACCTGTAATATCAAATACAGTTACTTTTTCAGCGCCAGTCAGACCTTTAATTACGATCTGCCCTTCTGCTCCTACAACCTGATAAGCAGATGATTTCACTACACTTACAGCTGATGTCCCTGCATTTGCCATATAAGCAACATCCAGTTCACTGATTTTAGCACCAACATTCAATACAGTTCCTTGAATTTCCTCATCATTGAGGGCTCTGCGGTACAATCTGAAGTCGTGAACCAAAGTCTTACGCAAATAATTATCACCGTTTTCAAGATAGCAAGAACGTCCTATCCAATTGTAAAGCGTTCCTAAACGATCTGATTTCGGTAGTGTAGCAGATAGCAAATTGGTAATTGTTCCGAATGCTAATGGGCTACCATCGATATACAGCGTACCGTTAGTACCGCTTTGAGTATAGGTCAGGTTATGCCAGCCACCTTGCAGGGCTGTTGTTGCAAAGCTAACAGTTTGAGCTCCGGTTCCATAGTAATAAGGACTAATACTTACAGACTGATTATTAAGGATACCAATGAGGTAACCATTTTGATCGGTTTTTGCTTTATCACTATTAGAGAAGTTCCAGATAAAATTACCGGCTTTTGAGATTGTCGTGTTACTTTCATCCACACGATAGTAAGTAGTCATTGTAAAATCATTCAGATGATACATCAATTTACCCACTTCAGCACCCAAATCAAAATAGCCGATACTGTCACCCAATGCCAATACTTTGTATGTACCGGTTCCGGCTGTACCGATGGTACGGATACCAGCGTAAGCTGAATTTTTAATAACACCGGTGAAATGTTTCTCGGCGGCGTCAGTTACGATCGTGTCGTTGGTTACGTTTGCAAAATCGTATTTTACCAATAGGTCGTTTGTAAAGGCAGTACCTGCTTTGGCCAACACAGTCGGGTGGAATGTTTTGGTTACTTTCTGACCATTTGAAGATAATGTAGCGGTCAGGGTAACACCAAAAGGATAGTAATCCGGACGGGTAACTTTACCGGTGGCATCTATGACCTTATTGTTAGAAGTACTCCAGGCAATAGATACTGCGCTGTGTAATACACCGGCTGTAGGCAATGTCAGATTAGAGGTAACCTGTAGTGAATCTTCAGTGCTCAGTTTGTCAAATGTCAGGTTTGACAATTCATCTGTCAGGTTGGTATTTACATAGTTCGGATTTTCAGCAAAAGCAGCCTCCAGGTTACCAATAGTAGTATTTACGCCCTCTTCTCCAGCGTTCCAACCACTTGATAATAGATCCTCACCAGTTAATGCATCACTCAATACCTGGAAGTCATACAGCATAGTCTTACGCAGATAAACATCTGCCACATAATTTGAACGGCCCAACCAGTTGTATAGAGTTCCGGTTAATCCTGTTCTAGGCAATGTAGTTGCAGGCAGGTTGGTCATAGAAGTATTTTGAGCCACCTGTAACCCATCAATGTATACCGTTCCGGTATTTCCGGATTGAGTATAAGCGAAATGGTGCCATTTACCCAATCCAGCATTAACATTGGCTCCGGCTGACTGATTCCCGTTATCGTAACGGTTCGAAGCCACACTTTGGCTTTC
>Ga0209464_10000032_pt1 | contig 49232 bp, 88 predicted proteins | sample DOMMetBare1Fresh_2_FD_187473 | JGI IMG/M metagenome (GOLD analysis project Ga0209464, IMG submission 187473) | Wetland sediment microbial communities from St. Louis River estuary, USA, under dissolved organic matter induced mercury methylation -... | ecosystem: Environmental > Aquatic >...
GTCGATTACAGATGCCAGGTCGGCATCATGGTCAAGGTCATAGACGACCTGGCATCTGTAATCGACCACTTATCAGGCAAGGCTGCAACAGCAACTCAGCAGATGGCCGATCTAACCAGCACAGGAGAGATGTACGCACGACGCGCACGCACGTGGGCTGCAATTGGCCTGGATGGATGGTCAGAGCAGGCCCAGGGTGTTTCGGCACTCAGCAACAAAGCCGCAATGCTGGTTGGTGACCTTGATGCAGTAACAAAGGCTGGCAAGCAGGCGGCAAACAATCAGCCCATCAAGGTCGGCTCATCTGGGGGTGATAGTTCCCAGCTTCAAAAGCTGGAGAAGAACACCAAGAGAAAACTTGAGCTATCCAAACTCGAAGGTGAGGCTCGCGCTCGGCTTCAGGCGCAGTACGATGCTGAAGATGCCGGGATTAATGATGCGGCAAGGATAAAATCCCTGCAGGATGAGTATGCGGCTACTGAGCGCAATACGTCAGCCAAGAAAACGAGCAATGCAGAAGGCAAGAAGTCAGAGACTCAACAAGCTGCAATTAATAATAAATTGGCAGAGTTACAGCAGCGAGCTAGTGTTGCCGCTGGCAGCACGGCAGAGCTTTCACGCCAGCAGACTATCCTGCGTGCCGAGCAGTCACTTGGTGAAGGCGCGACACAGCAACAGATTCAGCTTGCCGGGGAATACGCCGCAAAGGCATATGACAACGCCAAGGCTCTGAAGGAGCAGGCTGCAGCCGAGAAGCATAAGCAGGATGTGCAAAAGCAGTTCCAGCAGATTCAGGGTCAGGCTAATCCGGTAGCAGGCCTGGATAATACCTATCAGCAACAACTGGCAGCTATTGACCAGTACAAACAGCTGTATCCGCAGAAGATTGCAGAGGCAGAAGCGGCGCGGGCAGCCATAGAAAAGCAATATCGCGACCAGCGAATGAGCCTGATGTGGCAGGAGTGGGAGCAGCAGAGCACCGCAACAAAGGTTGCAGGTGCGGCATTTGATGCTTTTGGCTCTACCGCATCAAACGCTCTAACCGGCATTCTGACCGGAACAATGTCACTCAGCGACGCCCTTCGCTCAGTCGGGAGTACGGTGTTGAATGCAGTAATCAACTCATTCGTCCAGATGGGAGTTGAATGGCTTAAGTCGGTCATTATCGGCCAGGCTGGCATGACGGCTGCAACAGCAACGTCGGCAGCAGGTGCCGCCACTCTGGCGGCAGCATGGGCACCAGCGGCGGCCCTTGCCTCTCTTGCCACAGGAGGTGCCAATGCTGCTCCTGCGCAGGCCGGTATTGTCGCTACGGCCGGAGTCGCGCAGGGTTTATCTGTTGCGGGGATGAGGAAAAACGGCGGCCCTGTTTCTGCTGGATCAATGTACCAGGTTGGCGAAAGTGGGTTGCCTGAAATTTACCAAGCTAGTAGCGGAAAGCAATACATGATCCCAGGAGACAATGGCTCCGTTATCAGCAATAAAGACCTTCAGGGCAGCGGCGGCTCGGGAGGCATTGTCATTTATAATAATGTCATCAATAATTCTTCGTCTCAGGTCTCAACCTCTGCTCAGGATAACGGAGATGGAACTGTTACAATAAGCACCATTGTTGCTGACATCAACGAGGGCGGCCCTATTGGGCAGGCGATTAGCAACAACTACACAACCAACAGAAGGGCAACTGAATAATGGCTATAGATTACCCTGACTGGCTGCCCTTGGCGCAAAGAGCAAGCAAAAACCTGACGTTTCAGACACCCTTCAGGGCTGACCAGCCAGCGGTTGGCGCGCCAATTTTTGAGCCTATGACAACGGACGTATCAAGCTCATGGTCGCTAACATGGCTCTTTACTCTCCAGCAGGAAAGAGCTTTCATGCAGTGGCTCAGAAGTCCTTCATACCTGAACAACTGTAACGAGTGGTTCACGATGAATATTGACCTTGGCGGGTCTGGAGTTCAGGCTCAGACGCTGCACTTTACATCCTTTCCGGTTCAGAGCAGCATTAATGGAGGCATCGTTACATGGACGGGAAGTGTCTTGGCTGTCAATCTGAGTAACGATGATGATGAATATGATGACGTGATTGTTGAGCTTTCCCCGGACTGGTTTGGCATTCTTGATGAGGTGGTCAATTTTGATATGCCAATTTATCCTTATTCAGCTCCTCTCGACCTGGTGGTAACAGATGGCAACCCTTAGAGAATTCAAGTCAAAACGCCCGAACCGTAGGCTTTATGAGACGATAACCTTCTCCCATTCATCTTTTGGGACTATCAGGCTCGTCGGGAATGAGATATTCGAAAAGGAGCTTGGAGGAAAAACTTATCTTCCAGTAAGAATGTCTGTCAAGGAGAGCCAGCAGAGCAGCACGCCAGTTATCAATGCGGCAGTGACTTTCTCTCGCCTTGCCATTGACTTTAAGCAGCAGCTTAAACAGTGGTACGGCCACAAGCGTATAGAGCCAATCACGGCTGTTTATGCCCGATTTGATTCTGCTGATACATCTGTTGCTCTGAGGCCATACACGCTGTATGTGAGCAACATTGCCATGGATTCATCAGATGTGACGGTGACACTTAGTATAAAAAACCCACTCAAAGGTAACGTATCAGAGCTTTATGACATTGATGAGTTTCCGGGGCTGCGAAATGTCTGAAGAAGAATTTATCGCTGCAATGGTTGGAAAACCATATGTCAACAGGCGTTGCAGTCTTGATGCTGTGGATTGCTGGGGTCTGGTTGTACTTTATTATCGTCTGGTGGCCGGGATTAATATTCATCATTCGGATAATTACGATTCAGGTAAGGACTTCGTCACCTGCTTCGCTGAAGAAGTGGTTTTTTGGGAAAATCATGACGATCCGGTCATAGGTGGTATATTCGTCTCTTATCGTGGCTCTCACCCTGCTCATGTAGGCATTGTGCTTGGACGTGATAAAATACTCCATGCTAGAGAGAAAACAGCAGTGCGATTTGATCGCATCAAGACATTAAAAAAACTATCAACAAGAGTGGAGTGGCTCACATATGCCGGTTATTCACATCCAGACGATGCCAGGGTTGCCGAGGAAAACAGGAAGAGTTGATGCTGGCACAAACTTTTACCAGTGGCTTCAGAAATCACCATTACCATCTGATATCACCATTCACTATAATGGTCGCGCCATGCTGGAGGATGATGAGCTTTCATTTAACCTGAAAGATGGCGATGTCATTAATATTTTCTGCCAGCCTAAAGGCGCGGTGGGTGACCTGATAGGCACTGTTCTTAAACCTGTCACGCAGATCCTGAGCTTTCTTCTACCAAAGGCATCCTCCCCATCTGTCGGGGGTTCATCAAAAACCTCACCCAATAACAACCTGAAGGCGCAGACTAACACTGCAAGGAACGGGGAAGCCAGGCCGGATAACTTTGGGCAGATACGCTCATACCCTGACCTGTTGCAGGAGTCGCTTTTTGAATACATTAATAACATTAAGTATGTGACAGAGTTCATGGACTTTGGCCTTGGTAAATATGACATTTCCTCCGTTCGCTATTCAGAGTCAAATCTTGGGGCTTTGGCTGGAGCAGCTTACACCGTTTATCAGCCTGGAGAGATCATCCCTGTCATATATGAACCATATGCTTTCGATGATGTTGACGGGCAAGAGGTTTACGGTAGAAACGAGCTTGATGATGGCGGCACTTCAGTTGTCATTGAGTCGGCCACGACAACAACCGTAACTAACGCGCAGTATGCTGGTGGACAGCTTCTTGTTACCATTCCGAAAAACACTGGCTTTGATTATTTCGTTGATCTTTCATTTCCACATGGCGTCACATTTAACTTAAATATCACCTACTCCACACCTACCGGCAATGTAACCGGAGTAGTTCAATTCTCAGGGAACCTCATCAATGCCTATGAGAGCAATGATGGCAATATCCCGCCATCTCTCTATTACTATAATTTCGTAATAGACAGCATCGCCGGAACATCAAGCGTACCGACACTTACCGGCGTGACAATCAACAAAAATCTTTTTGCCATTCAGGACAACGAACCCCTTGTGTCTGGCCCTTACTTCGCACCAATAGAAGGCGATCAGCTTTGGGTTAATACGCAGTCACAGCTGGGCGGGAAGAAAGAAACTAACTTCGTTATCCAGTGGTATAAGGTTGACGATGGCAACAACAAAATCGCTGGTACAGATGGAAGTATCACTATCAGGCAGACAACGCCACATCAGTCTACTGCCGAGACATTCTATCGCACCGATAAAATAACCCCAACCGCTGGTATTGGCCGCTATGCCATATCACTGTATAGAACTGACAACTCCAGTGACGCGAGCATACTGAAGCTGGAAGAGATTCATTCAATTATCACGCGCGTCAATAAATCCTACCCGGACGACACGACCCTTAAAGTGACGGTAAGAGCTACTGAAAATGCAGCCGGAAGCCGCGAAAGGAAATATAACGCGCTCATTACGCGCCATACCATCAGCTACAACAGATCAACAGGTCAGGTAAGGCACACGTTGTCACCTAGCCGCTCTTTCGCCGATGCCGTAGCACATTGCTGGATTGTTTCAGGAAATCAGCCCGCCTCTACCATCGACCTTGACAGACTATATGAGATTTACGAAGGGCTTAGCGACGAAAGGCTTGGTTATTTTGATTTCACATTCGATGATGAAGATATAGCGCTGGGTGAGCGAATCCAGAAAATATGCGACGCTGCAACTGTAACTGCATTCTGGGATGATGGTGTGCTGTCTTTTGTCAGGGATGAAAAGCGCGACTACCCTGCAACAGTTTTCAACACCAGGAACATGACAGCTGATGGCTACAAGCTGTCATACGACATGACTATGCCTGGGGGATATGATGGCGTTGATATCCAGTATCGTGACCCGACAACTAACAAGCAGTCTCACATTTATTATCGCGCTCTGTCAGATGGAAGCCTGATTGAAGGTCGGCCACTAAAAGCTAAAAGGTTCGACATGCTATATATCAGGAACAGATACCAGGCACTTGACCGAGCTATAAAAGAATGCCGCAGGCTACTTTTTTCACGCCGCACCATGGAAATCAAAGCTTTGTCCGATGCAGAGTGGGTTAACGTTGGCGACATGATTCAGGTTGTGGATATTTATGATAAATCCCAGCAGTCTGGCGTAATACGCTCAAGGAGCGGCTATGTCTTTGAGACAAATGAGGTTCTTTCATTTTCTTCTGGGATGAAAGTCATCATAACTGATGAACTTGGCAATGTTTCAGACAGATATGATGCCTCACCGGTAGATGGAAAAATAAGAGCTTTTTATGCAGAGATTCCTGCAGATTTTGTCGTCAACATTGCTGACATGAAAAACATTCAATCTGCCTCAAGGTTCATGCTGAGTGCAGAATCCGAAATGGAGACTACCGAATGGGTCATTACGCAAAAAACACCAGGCAAGCCAGATGCAAACAACCAGGTTGACACATCACTGACCCTGACCGAATACAGCGATGAAATGTACAACTATTCGCTGTCGTAAATTGAAAATACATGTCGTGGTATAATGCTACGACATTTAATTAAAGGATATAGCCATGGCAACTACGCCAACTAAGAATGCAGTGCCAAGTGAGTCTTATGTTGATCTTAGATACAACTCTGGCGTTCTGGACGCTTTTCTTAACTCTCAGGCAGAAAAATTCACTGACAGGCTCGGTAACGAAAAAGAAACACTAAAAAGCATTACAGTGAATGCAGCTTCAGCAGCACAGATTGAGCAAGCAAAAAATGATGCTCAGGCATCTGCATCTGCAGCATCCTCCTCGGCATCCACAGCCTCAACTCAGGCGACAAATGCAGCATCATCTGCCTCTTCAGCATCTGAAAGTGCTAACAACGCCCAACAGGCAGCCACGCAGGCAGCAGCGCTTTCAAGCAGTACTATCGTCGGGGAGTCAAGAAATCTGCTGGCAAACCTTTCTTCAGCATCTGCCACCTTAACAATCACAGCTGATGAAATTGTGGTTGCTAATGCATTGAATGGCACTCACTACCGACTGCCATCATTCAGCAAATCACTTAACGTTGCAACAACAGGCCTTGGCGGTATGGATGCCGGTACTGCTCCATCAGCCGGGTTTGTTGCAATTTATGCTATCTATAATCCAACCAGTCAGACCTCCGCACTTATTGCGACCAATGCAACCTCATCTAAGGCAACAGAGGTTTATTCTGGCTCCAGTATGCCATCTGGTTACACTGCATCTTGCTTAGTTATGGTTTGGCGAACAGCCTCAAGCCAACTTGTTCAGGGTCGCGCTCAGGGGAGGGCATTTTATGGGATTCAGCAGCAGGTTGTAGCTACCGGCGCGGCTTCTGCAGGTTATTCATCCGTTTCTGCATCATCTTTTGTCCCATTAAATGCGATAAAGTTACGAGGCTGGTCCAGTATTACGGCGGCAACTACAACTGAGGTTTTAACAAGCTATGCTGCCTCTGATGCATCTGGTAACTCGGTTCATAGGGTAATTGGGGTTGGGTACTGCGGTGGCAACTTTGAGATCCCCGTAATGACTGCACAAACCCTTTTCCGCAGAACAGGCCAGACTGGTTCTAGCACGATCTCTCAAGATATTTACATTACAGGATATGAGGTTTAATAAATGGCGACCACACCAACTACAAACCCGATTCCAAGCGAATCGCCTAAAGATTTAAAATTTAATGCCGCTAAAGTTGATGAGATGGTTAACTCTCCCGAAGAGGCCTATTCAGATCGCTTTGGAAATGCAAGGCTTACATGGGCTGGAATTGAGGCCATCAGCCGTGAAACTATCTCCAAGCTTGGTTATATACTGTTAAAGTCATTCGAAGATGGAGCAACTATATCTGTTCCTTCTGAAGTTTTACAGCAGGAGTCAAGCGGAGATTACTTCCGTTGGGATGGTGCTTTGCCTAAAGTTGTACCTACTGGTTCAACACCAGAGAACTCTGGAGGAATTGGTAAGGGTAAGTGGCTTTCGGTCGGTGATGCAACTCTTCGGACTGACCTTAATGATGGATTCTCTGGAATTGAGATTGAGCAGCAGAAAACAAAAAACTTCTGGCCTGACGTTCACCCTGAAGCGCGCGTTCACCGAATTAATGACAGAGTCTTTTCAGGCGGCGCAACAGATAATGACGGTGATATCACCACTGACAGGACGCCAGAGAATAAAGACTGGCTTGAGATAATTCGCTACGCAACCACCAACAACTCTCAGTTAGCTGTTCTCTCAACTATTGGTCAGTGCGCCATCCTTGGTGGCTCAAAGACGTCTGACTTTAATCAGGCTGGTTCACTTGGCTGCATTGGTCTTCAGGGCTGGGCAATCAATGACAATACGCAGCAGATTCAGACAGCATACGGTGCGTATTTTGAGGTGAGACGCAATGTCGGCACAGGTAATACGCATGGTTTTGAGCTTGACGTTGTCAACTATGGCTCTGCGGTGTCACTCCAGCCTTATCAGATTTTCCAGGATGGATTGACTGCTGGCGCATGGATTGCTTCTGGTGGAGAAATCGCAGCAACAAAGGCATCAGCGGCAATCGCAATTATAAATAACGGGTCTACATGGGATAAGGGGATTATTTTTCATTCCTTAGCCATTGATGGCACAGATGGAGTCACAGGGTCAGGCGTAGCGATTGAGATGGCAAAAGGACACAGCGTTCGATGGATGTTCGGAAGTGGAGAGTTGGGAGCTTCGATGTCATCAAGCGTAAGCAATGCTGCAGCAACTCAGCAACTAACGTTCTCAGATAATGGAATGCTCTTTAGAAATAAAAACCTGACAACACTTTTCCAGGTGGATGTTTCAGATAATTTTGTAAATGGGGTCGAAGTTAAACCAGAGATTTCTGGTATTTCTCCGTCTATTGGTGCTATTGGATCTGACGCTAATCTTGACCTTAAGCTCGTGCCAAAGGGAAATGGTTCTGTTGACTTGAGGAATGTAGTTGTTTCACCAACTGCAGGAAGCACATATGGCTATGCCACTGTTAAGATAAATGGCACAGCATTTAAAATTGAATTGAAAAACGGATAAATCATGATCACGCTGAAATTTTCAGAAGAAGAGTTAAAAGTAATCGGTGCAGCATTAGGCCAGTTACCTTACAAGGTTGTTGCAGAAATCATTGGCAACATTCAACGACAGGTTGCTGATCAGCAACAGGATTAAATAAAACCCCGCATACGCGGGGTTATTTTTAGCAGTTGATGGCGTGAGGAATGGGTTTATTCCATTGAGTGACATCCTGAACACCGCTGATGGTTATTTGGTTATCCTGATTTTTTGATGCTTTCCATGAGGCCCAGGCTAGATAGATACCGTCTAGGCTGAAGCAGAATGACTCATATCCATCCCCACTGCGCATTGAACGAATGACATCAACCGATACATTGCGCAGTCCCGCAAACCATATCTCAAAGCTCTCTCTGTCTGACATTTATTTAAATCCTCTGGTTGACTGAATCTACACCATGAGCATATCATGTTTATCTACTTCATGGAGGTGCTTATGAAAGATTTAATTGCGATGCGTCACAAATACTGGTCGGAAGAGAAAACGCTATGGCCTGCAAAGCGCAGTGCGGTTGCTGTGCCGTTCTGCTGGGATGGGTTTAAAATTAATAGCCAACAAATGAAAGATGCGCAAGATTGGGCGATGCTTGGCTTCTGGAATCATGCCAATTATCACTTAACTGGCGCTTACTGTGGAGGGGCTGAAAATGAACTGTTTTGGGAGCAGTTTGCCAATCCGGTGACTAACCTTGGCAGGATGGCAGTGTAAGATTTAAAATAAATGTTGACCTTCTGTGTCGTAGATAATAATCTACTACCACACAAACACAGGAGGTCACATGACTACTCTCTCTCAGAAATACGCAAATAAAGAAACACGCGATGGCATCGCCTTAAACAAAACCTACAATGTGCCTTTCGACCAACTTTACCTTGAGCCTGGCTACAACGTCCGTAACGCTGATGAGCAGCATGTTCCTTACTTTGCGCAATGCTGGGCTGAAGGTTCGCCAATCCCTGCACTGACTGTTGTTGTCACCGAAAAAGGCCAGATGATCGTAGATGGTCAGCATCGCTACCTCGGCGCAAAGCTGGCTCGTGAGCAGGGATATGAAATCGCCCGTATCGAGTGCAAACACTTCACCGGCTCAGAGGCTGATCGCGTTGCATTCATGGTCAGCAGCAGTCAGGGTAAAGCTCTTGACCCATTCGAGCGTGCCAACGCATATCGCCGCCTCAAGGCGTTTGGCTGGACTAACGATGAAATCGCCAAGAAAGTTGGCCGCTCAGTCTCCGATGTTCAGCTGCATCTTTCTCTGCAGGACGTCCCAGAAGAAATTAAACAGCGCGTGACAGGCGGCCAGCTGAGTTATGCATCTGCGGTAGCTGTAACTCGTGAGCACGGCGACAATGCCGCTGAGGTCGTAGAACAGGCGCACGAAGAGGCTAAAGCGGCTGGTAAGGATAAAATCACCGCCAAGCAGCTCAATAAAAAGCCTAAAAAAGAAGCTGATGTTCCTCGCATAATGGAACTCCTTAAAGGCGCGACACAGGCCGCATTTGGCAATAATGATTACCTGTGCCTCCAGCCGGGCGTTATTGATGAGCTGATGGAGCTGATTAATGGACGTTGAAACATTTCTGCGTAAGCAGATTTCAGAGCAACTAGCAAAGCAGGGATTTGAAGCAACTGAGCATGTAATAGAGTCTGCAGTTGACCATTACAAGCGCAGCAACGGCAGCAAAAACATCTTCGAAGAGTGCATTAAATTGGCAAAATCAAACAGCAAAAGGGTGAAAAAATGAAACTTAAAGTATCTAAAGTAATGCTTGAATCAGCGCTTATCTTCTCTGCAAAGAGTGACGTTCGCTACTATCTGAATGGTTTGTGCTTCAAGCCAGGTGGCGTATTTACTTCAACAGATGGTTATCGTCTTTTTTACGGACAGCACATTAATGATAACGAAAATGAAGTGATCGTCAGCAACGTTAAGTCACCCACCAAGAAATATTCAGAAGCCGTATTTGATACCGAAACTGGCATTGTTGATTTTAATGATGATTTCGGCATTAAGGTTGGCGTGGCAATCTTCACCGTAGTCGGTGGTCGCTTTCCTGATGTAGAGCGAGTAATCCCTAAATCATTCCAGGCCATCGATTCAATAGGCTTTAATGCAGGATATCTGGCAAGCATTGAGAAGGCAGCAAAGCTATTCAACAACCGTTGGCATAGCGTTAAAATTCAGTTTAGCGGCGCTTCAAGTTCTGCTGTATGTGAGCTTAAAACTCCAGCAGGAGAGGTTGGTAAGATAGTCCTGATGCCTATGCGATTAGACTAAAAAAATAAGCCCCGAAAGGGGCTTTTCATTATATCTTTTTACCTGAATCTTTCTCTCTATTCTCTGGCTTATGGTCAGCTCTATTCTTGTTGTACAGTAGCTTCTCTTCAATTGCGCCGCCTATATCCATTCCTGCTGCCCCACAATAATCAAGAATTCTTATGATGGTATCAGCAAACTCAACCTCAATCATTTTCCTGTGTGGCAATTGATCGTCCATGAGGTCTTTTCTCGCGCCCTCAAGCGCTTCAGAAAGCTCTGAGTGCATCAGGGCAATCATGCCTGCAGTCGTCATTGGGTCTCGCCAGTTTCTATCATTCCACCATCCTGCATCTACGTTTCCTTGGTAAATTCTTTCTGCCAACTCATTAATGTGGTCCATTGCTGCCTCCAGTGATTTAATTAAATTATCTCTCTATCAATGTGCCGTTAACAACGCCAAGGTAGTAAGAAAGCCAAAGACGATTAACCCCAAGAGCCTCAACCTTATTGAACTTACCGCGTAGAACATCAACGCAAATCTTATCCACATTCGCATGCGGCTCCTTTTTGCGCCTAACTTTAATCTCTTCGTTAGCCTGCTTTGCCAGCGCCCTGATCGCGTTTTTCGTTGCGTTATCCATTCTTTCCTTCTCCATTCTTTGCATGCCACTGCTTATGGTGTGCCTGACAAAGCCACCTTACCTGAAGCAGAAGATCGTAGTCATCATGATGTGCCACTGACCTTTCTGACCCGCAAGTTTCGCACGGGTGCTGCTTAAGCCTTCCGTCACGAACTGCATTATTTACGGCGCAGTGTGCTTTATACTTTTTCGGGTTGGCTTCTCGGTACTGCCTGAGGTATTCGCTATCCTGTCTGTTACCACGATCCCTATCATATTCGCGATAATGCTCAATCCTGGCATTTCTCACCCTAATTGCATTAGCTTTAGCGCATTCAATGCATTTAGAGTCATGCCAATCCTTACTTTTAGGATGCTTATAAAATAAATGAATCTCTTTTTTCTCACCACACCGCTTGCATGTTTTAATCATAAATCCTCCTGTGCTGCACGATGAATGCAGCACATTTAAATTAATCTACGTCAAAAGGGAATGGAGCTGTCGTAGTCAAAGGGGGGCTCATTGCTCTGCTGCACTGGTCTCTGTAACTGACTACTGGCCTGCTGCATTCCTGACTGCTGCTGTGGTCGCTGTTGCGGTGAGCTTGACTGTGCATTGGTACCAGCCCCCTGCTGCTTCCCGCCCAGCATCTGCATGGTTCCACCGACGTTAACGACCACTTCTGTGGTGTAACGCTCCTGGCCACCCTGATCCTGCCATTTACGGGTGCGCAGCTGACCTTCGATGTAAACCTGAGAGCCTTTGCGCAGATATTCACCCGCGACTTCAGCCAGTTTGCCAAACAGCACCACACGGTGCCACTCGGTGATCTCTTTGTTTTCACCGGTCTGCTTATCACGCCAGCTCTCCGACGTAGCCAGCGTAATGTTGGCAACAGCGCCACCATTAGGCATGTAGCGGATTTCAGGGTCGTTGCCGAGGTTACCAACCAAAATAACTTTGTTTACGCCACGAGTTGCCATAATTTTTCCTATTTAATTAAAAGTGATGGTTTTCCGGTTTTTAACTCACAACCAGGAACTTCCTGACCCGCTTCAAGTAGCTTTTTTATGGCTAACTTGTCTGGCTTAGTTACTGTTTCAAACTCAACGTAGTCCAGAGGAATCTTTGATACGTCCGTTACCTCAACTGATTTCGATGGCGCTCGTACTGTTGCCGACATAGTGCCTGCGCGAACTGATTTAAGTCCCGACGTCTGGATTGATGACACCAGGTATTCTTTCAGAGAATCAACCTTGCGCTGAGATGACTGCGCGCGCTCAGAGAATGACTTAGCCTCAGCTTTTAATGCCTCGGTATAAGCCTGCTCGTTTTTAATCAGCTTAAGGATGTTCTCAACCTTATCCTCAAACTCCCCCTTAATACCCTCAAGCGTATCGGCAATAAATTCAGGCTCAAGGCCTGAATTCTCAAGCTCCGCATACTCGTTAGCTATTTCGTATAGCTTGCTCATTATTTAATCCCCAAGCGTAATTTCTGTTCGGTGTAAATGGCCTGAATGTCTTTCTGGTGCGGCATGCCCTGGCTAGAACGGAACGCCTCAGCGAATAGTGACTTCAATGTTGCTTCATCCTGAGCCTGCGCCATTGCATCAGCCAGTGCTGAAAGCTTATCAACCAGAGCCTGATGCTGCGCTGATTCATGCTCAATAACTTCCTTTTCTGGCTTATGCGGCATGGATGGCTCAGTCCAGACACCCTCCTCCTCATTCAGAACGTGAATTGCCTGGTCGAGTCTCTTAGCTTTGGGCCAGTACTTCGAAGCACGTTTTACTACGGTTTTGCGCGCCATCTCTGACCAGAAGTTTTTCCACGGTCCATTCTTGGCCTTGCTGGTCGCCTCTACAGTTTTAATTTCAGCCAGACTCATCTCTTCGCTGAGATAATCTCCTGCAGGAGTTTTAACCGTGCAGTACACGCCAACGATGTCTCCACGCTCGCCAAATGCGTTGTATTTATGCGTTGGCGCTTTATCTAGTCCGTTCGATTCATACGTGTCATTAGCATGCACAAGTTTAGCCTGACCCCAAAGAATGACACCAGACTCCATCGCGATGTGCATCAGACCCATATAGCTGATGTCGAGACACACCATGCCATCACGAGGAACCAGATAAGCTAGCTTGCTCGCCGGGTTCAGGCTGATGCCGATAGCTGCGACGTTGATAATCGCGTTCTGCGTGCTGATTGGATTGGCTAAAGCCGTCTTAGCCAGGTAGTCATTCTTCTGGAAATACTGAATCGCAAACTGACTTTCTTTCTGCCAACTCACCACCTCTGTTGATAAAGCACCAGTGAAAAACGGCTCCTGTTGCTTAACAAAATTAACAATGTCACTCATGATTACACCCTCTTGTTGTGGTTCGGAAACTCTACATGCGCAGTAGATGGATTGCAAGTATTTTTTGTGTTGTTTTTAATTTATTACGATATTGACTTAACTGTATAAGCAATGCATTATTGCTTCACCACTTTAAGAGGACTTATTATGAACACTGGAAAAGCTATTAAGATGGCGCTTTTGATAAAGGATATGAATCAAAAGGATTTGGCAGATAAGTTGGGCATGACTGCTCCGGCAATGAGCCAAATGTGTAGCAGGAAAAGTGCCTCTCTTAACATCCTAAAGAGAGTTTCTGATGCTTTAGGGATGAAAGTTTCAGAACTTATCAGCCTGGGGGAATAAAAAATGCAGTGGTTTAAGCATGATTCAGACGCTAATGCAGACGCAAAACTTCAGAATGTATTACTTGACTATGGCCTGGAGGGTTACGGTCTTTACTGGTACTGCATTGAAATGATCGTGGGTAAGGTTTGTGCTGACAACCTTAGCTTTGAGCTTGAGCACGATGCAAGAATAATTGCCAGGAACACAGGAAGCAGCGCTCAGAAAGTTGAAGAGATGATGAAATACTTTGTCAGGATTGGATTGTTCGAATGCTCGGAAGGTGTAATCACCTGCATGAAAATTGCAAGAAGGCTTGATCAATCAATGACAAGCAATCCAAAAATGAGGCAACTAATTAGCAATATGAGAGACGAAAATCATGCTACCGTCATGACGGATCCTGATTCAGTCATGCAAGAAGAGAATAGAATAGATAAGAAAAGAAAAGAACTAATAGTCTCTCAGGGAGAGACGAGTAACAAACCATCTCTTAGTTGTGAGGATGTTGTCTCTGTCTATCATCAGGCGCTACCAGAAGCTAAGTCTGTGAGGATACTTAGCGACAAGCGAAGGAACCTAATCAGAACCTTCTGGAAGAACGCATCAAAGATTACAAGGAAGATAGATGGAAAGCCATTCACTATCGAAGACTGGAAATCATATCTTGAATATGTTTCAGCAAACTGTCGCTGGATGCTGGAGAGCAGGCCTGACAATAAAACTGGTAATAGCTGGCAGGTCAAAGGAATTGAGTACTTTTTGAACGCAGAAACTTACGTACAGGTTAGGGAGGGTAACAAAGATGACCGATGAAATCATTAGCATGCCAGGGAACATTGATGCTGAGCAAAGCCTGATTGGCTGCCTGATGCTTGATGATGGAAGTGAAAGATGTGAGCAGGCTATGTCGATGCTGAAGCCTGAATCATTTTTCAGCCGTATTCACGGGAAAATTTTCACCACTATCAAATCCATGAAGCTGAAAAGCAATCCGGTTGACCTGCTGACGCTATCTGACGCTATTGAGCAGGAGGGTTATCTGACTGAGGCTGGTGGTTTTGCATATCTTGCCCAGGTATCAAAAAGCGTTCCTAGCTGCGCTAACGTCATTGCGTATGCAATGGTTATCCGTGATGCGGCCGTGTTGCGATACAGCATTCAGAAAACAAACATGATGACTGAGTTGCTTTATTCGCGTAATGGTATGAGCACCACTGAGAAACTTGAGGCTATACAGTCAGTATTTTCAGAAATCACTGAGCATGCGAAAACTGGCAAGCGAAAAGGGCTTAGGGATTTTGCTGAAATCCGAGAGGACTGGCTAACCGAAGTCGAAAAGAGGTTTGATCCAAACACTCCGCGCGGGGTTTCATCTGGAATCCCTTCACTGGACAACCTGCTTTACCCAAAAGCAATGGTTCGAGGTTCTTTGTTTGTCATTGGTGCGAGGCCGAAGATGGGCAAGACAACGCTTTATGGGCAGATGGCTATCGACTGTGCGCTAAACCAGAAGATGCCTGTCTTAATGTTTAGCCTTGAGATGCCATCAATTCAGATTTTCGAAAGGATGGTAGGCCAGGCATCCGGTGTTTCCACTGATGTTTTTTATGATGGCGGTTCAAGCGATTCAGATTTCGCAAGAGCGAGTAAAGCCGCATTGGATATTTCAGTTACCGGAAATCTTTACGTTGATGACACTCCGTCACCATCGCTTAGCCATGTTGTTTCAGAGAGCAGAAAGATTAAGCGTGCGCGCGGAACGATTGGTCTTGTGATGATTGACTACCTGACGCTAATGAAAGGTGAAAAGGCAGACCGTAACGATCTGGCTTATGGTGAGATAACAAAGGGTCTAAAGAACCTGGCCAAAGAGCTTGACTGCATCGTTGTGCTGCTAACACAGCTTAACCGAAAGCTGGAAGACAGAACCGATAAGCGACCTCTGCCAAGTGACTCTCGTGATACAGGACAGATTGAGCAGGACTGTGATTACTGGCTGGGAATTTATCGCGGTGGAGCATATGACGAAAATCGCGAGCAGTCACTGACTGAACTGCTTCTACGGCTTAACCGCCACGGGACCACGGGCAGGGTTTACGCAGAGCAGAAGCATGGGGCAATTTATGACATCGATCAGATTGATGGTGCTCGTCGCGCTAGTGAGAACGAAGAAAAGCGCGGCGGTGACCGCAAATCAGGAGGTTTCTGATGAGTTCAAAAAATGAAAGCATTAAGTTCCACTTAGTTTCAGATGAAATCAAAAACAATGCGGCAAAATTTATTTTAAATATTCCCCTTGCCAAGTGGCAACCAATGGTCGTGGAAATAAAACCACGAAAAAGGTCTTTGGATCAGAATGCAAAGCTACATGTGATGTTTGGTGATATTGCGGCTTCTGGGTTTGAGTTCGCAGGTAAACCCCGCACTGTTGAAGAGTGGAAGGTGATTTTGATTTCCGGTCACTCAATTGCCACTGGCGGCCAGGGTGAAGTCATAGCAGGAATTGAGGGTGAGCTGATTTGCATCCGCGAGAGCAGCGCATCAATGAGCGTTTCGCGCATGAATAGCCTGATTGAGTACGTTTCCGCTTTCGGCGCAGAGCATGGCATCCAGTTTCGTGATGTTGTTTATGACCAATACTACGGAGTCGAGCGGTGAGTAACTCAAAGCGGAAATGCAAAGAGTGCGGGGGGTATTTTCTCGCAGATGGAATGTTGAAGGTGCCAGCTGGTTCTTTCTGCACTATGAAACACGCAATAGCATATGCGAATAAGCGCAAGGAGAAGGCCGTAGAGAGGATTAAAAGCGATAAGTCACGCAACGAGCAGGCTATGAAAAAGGTCTCGCGAGAACGCGATTTAGAGCGCTTAAAATCGGTGCAAAATATTTCATTTTTCCATAAGAAGGCTCAGGCGGCCTTTAATGCGTTCATTCGGGAGCGCGATAAGGGCAAGCCATGCGTCAGCTGCGGGAAGCAAGATAACGGGAAGCATCAACGTCACGCGTCTCACTATCGCAGCGTCGGCGCTTGCTCATCTCTTCGTTACGACGAGAACAACGTGCATGCCAGCTGCTCAGTATGCAACAACCACCTTTCAGGCAATGTTGCCAGCTACCGGGTATCCTTGGTGGAGATGATAGGCATTGAAGTGGTTGAATGGATGGAATCGCAGCCAAAAGCATGCAGGTGGACAAGAGAGCAATTAGAGGCTATCGGATCGGAATACAAGCAGAAGCTGAAGAGACTAAAGGCTTCCAGCCGGGATTAAAAAATAAATATTTACTCCGGAGCATTGACGTAGATATTCATGAGTAGTAGATTTAACGCATCGGAAGCAAACAACCAATGAGGCAACAAAATGAAAGCAGCAATCTTAATCCTGGCGCTGTCGGCATCACCGGAATTCGCAGCAACTGAATATCTGTGCGACGGCATGACAGGACAGGCAAAGGAGGATGGAAGCCTGATGCGTGAAACGGTGAAGTCTGCCGCAGCAGCATTCCGAGTGATTGATATGGGTGACCACTTCATCATCGGTACGCCTGACTGGAAAACACAGCTGGTAAGTCCTGCGCTTGGTGAACGTAACATCGCAGCTATGGAAGGCGGGGCTTTTTCAAAAGACGGCCTTGGTTATTACGTCTACACGCCTGGCCTGATTAACGCAGCAATCAACTGCAAGCCAGTGGTGAAATCATGAGCTACAGAGGAAAAGTTCTGGCGACAGTAACCGGCGCTTCACTTATGGTGTGGTGCATCGCAGTATCTATCACAATCTGGTAATCGACATGACAACTTACAAAAATTCAGACCTGGAAAAAGAGCACGGCTTCATCGGTGCGCAGAATGAACTGCAGCGACTGACTGACCGTCATCTTCAGCATGGTGGAAAGGTGGTGCGTGATATCAAATTTAACGCATCTGGCAAGCGCTACGTTGAGCGCATCAAGTTATCCTGACTCAGAGGTGGCTATGGTCGCAAAACGCCGCATAATCGCTGCCAGCTCGCTACGTGAGGGGATGCTGGTTGATTTCGAAGATGGAGAGCCGGGAATGGCTAAAAATGTCCGTCATCTGGCGCATAAAGTTTTATTCGAGGCTCGTGGCGATGAGTTCAGCCTTGATAAGGATGAGCAGATTCAGACCGTCATCATGATGCACATAGTGGGGTGAGACATGATTGCTTCAGATGTTATCCGCAGATTTGAGTGCCGCCAGGCAATGGTTGAGCGTGAGCGCAACGAGTATCAGGGTAAATTGCCCTCTGTGCGCACGCAGAAAGGCAAGTGGGGCACGTACCGTAACAGCTCCGGTCTGAAGTCAATCATCATGACCAGTCGCGCAGGCGTTAAGAAGTTTGTTGCTGATTATTACATCGGCAGTGAACGTCATTACCTGGGAATTTTCGAAAATCTTCACTCCGCAGTAGATTCTATCTGCAAAGCGCGTAATATTATCCCAATGCAGATTGAAGGCATGACAAAAGAAACATGGGATTTAATTAAATCTCAGCCAATTATTCCAAACAGAAGTTATAAGGGTGGGAAATGATATGAGTGAAGTTAAACTTTATGACGGACGCCTTGTCCACGTAGAGGGCGGCCCATCAGTGCAGGAAAAAGACTTGAAAGCACTACTTCGCTTTAATGATACCTGTGATGACGGGGAAGGCTACGACATTGGTGACGACGCGATGAATCGCCTTGTTGAGCTGGGCTTAGTAGCAAAAGAACGCGGAAAACTGCGCGTCATTACCTCATTTGGTATGTGGGTGATGGCTCGTGAGCACGGCGAAGAAGTCGGCGTACTTGAAACCCAGCGAGACCGTGACATGGCTTTCCAGCAGAAAATCGCTAAACTCCGCGCAGGAGAGCCATCATGAGCGAAGAAAAATATAAGCACTCTATAAACTGGTGGGGACGCAGAGGCACAGCTGTTTTGGAAGGAGGAACCAGTGGGACTCATCAAGGCGGTTGGTGGCTTGTTCCTTCATATTCAAACCGATTTGGTGGTCAGGATTATGACTGGAGTAACTCATTAAAACCAAACTATCCAACGAAAGCGAAGGCGCTAGCAGCGCGTAAAGAGATGCGTAAAAAGGGGTTGTTACCATGACAAACGAAGAGAAGCAGGCGCTGATTGAGTACTGCGAAAGCCGCATAACTGACCTTGCACCATACGCGAAGCAGCGAAAATTGATGGAAATCGCACTGGCCGCCCTGACCGCGCAGCCGATTAAGTTGCCGGATGTTCAAGTAGATAACCCAATTGATGGATTTTTTTACAGGCGAGATGATGTTATTGCCGCCATCCGTGCAGCAGGCCATGAGGTGATTGAATCATGAAAGAGCTGAATGAGTTAGTTGAGCTGGCGAAAAAGGCAAACGCAGCCGGTCAGGGCACGCCAGAAATGGTTGACTTTCTGGTCTTTGCCGATCCTGACAAAATCCTCGCCATTGCCGAAGCATTCCGGGCGCTGGAGCAGGAAAGAGAAGATTTGCAAACTGCACTGCGAGAAACTACTAAATGCGGTTTCGACCACATGTACCGCGCAGAAGCAGCAGAGGCGGCGCTGGAAGTGGAAAAGGATACCCACGATGACACTCTGCAAGCTATGCACCTCTGGTGTAAGCGGGCAAAAGAGGCAGAGGCGAAGCTGGCAGAAGTAGAAGAGCAGAAATCACGCTGGGTTAACTGGGCTAAAGAAGGCTGCGCAGAGGCTGACAGGCTTAAGGAGAAGCTGGCAGAGATGGAGGGGCAGGAGCCTGTTGCTATCGTAGCGAGACGAGCCCAACGTTACTCTGGGAATGGACAAAGCAAGGAAAAAGTATAGATAAGCCTGATGGGATGTATCTGTATGCTCGCCCCGCGCCCGCCGTCAGCCTGGCAGAGCTGGTGCCGATTCGTGCGCCAGATGAAGTTATCTCGATGATAGAGAAATCAGTCATCGAACCAATTTATGACGAGAAAATCCAGGCCATATGGTCAAAATGCTGCGATGTCATACTGCGTAACATTGAGGAGGCGAATAAGTGAAAGAAAAGGAGAATCTAATCACAAAGGAGATTCTGATAAGAAACTTCATATACCAGCCAGCCACTGGCGTTCTTAGGTGGAGAACAAGTCGGGGCAGGTCAGAGAGACTTGGTTTGGCAGGAAAAGTAACCAGTGAGGGTTACAGGGAGGTTCGAATAAACTCAAGATTTTATATGGTTCACCGCGTCGTGTTCTTTTGGGTCTACGGTTTCTGGCCGGATCAAGTTGACCATCGAAACAACAATAAGGGTGATAACTCAATATCAAATCTGCGCGCAGCTAGCCACTCGCAGAACAGGCAGAATGTTAGATTGCAGTCCAATAATTCCAGCGGGATAAAGGGCGTGGGATGGAATAAGCAAGTCATGAAGTGGCAGGTCAGGATTACGTTGAATGGCAAAGTTTTCTGTCTAGGATCTTATGAAGATAAGTTTTCAGCGGCGTGCGTTGCAGTTTCTGCGCGAAACGTACTTCATGGTGAATTTTGCAATCACGGGAGTGAGAAATGATTAGTAATGAGAGGATGAATGAAATTGCAACTGCTCCTTTCGGTGTCACAGTCAGTGAAGTTGAATCATTGGCAAAGGAACTGCTGGCGCTGCGGAAGGCATTTAGTGAGCCGCGTGGATACGAATGGGTAAACGGTGATGGTGAGGTAGTCAACCTTTTAAAGCACAACCCAAAAGCAGGTGATTGGTCAGAGCAATATTGGGGTGATAGAAAATTTAGAGCAATTCCGCTTTACAGGAAGCCTGAATGAAAAACTACGAACCCATTGAGCAGCAGCACATGGCGCACGCCCGGAAGGGTGCGCTGATTTTCTGGCTTAGCTTTGCGTTCTGCATCTGGCTTGTATCTTGAACACCAAGCAGCAAGCCTGGCAAAAGGCAAAGGAATGCCGGTTCGATGAGTTTATATTAAATGTCAGCAAAGCTTTTCCTGATGCGATTGATGGGATTCGCATTGACCACAACCGGCAGGTCACATGGTGGATGAAGTCAAAAGATAAGCCTCGTTAGCGGGGCTTTTTTGTATGTGGTAAAATCTACCTCACACAATGAGGAATTCAACATGCCAGATAAAGAGACAAAGCGTTCCCGTGGAAGGCCAACAAAATACGAAGCGCGATTCTGCGATGAGCTGGTAGATTTTTTTTCTGGCGAAGTTTATGAGCAGAAAACGGACCAGAACGGAAAGCCTATCTACATCCCTAACAAGTTTCCAACTATGGCGAGATTCGCTTCACGCATAGGCGTACACCGTTCAACTCTAATTGAGTGGTGCGATATCTACCCAGACTTTTCCGACGCCTATAAGCGCGCACAGTCTCTTCAGGAGGCATGGTTGGTTGAAGGGGCAATGGTTGGAGCCTATGTTGGCAGCTTCTCAATCTTCACTGCGAAGAATGTCCTGGGATGGAGAGACAAGCATCCTGATGAGGATAACAATCAATCCCAGCAACCTTTGCACATTGTGATTCAGAAGGATGTATAATGCCTCATCGAATATTGATGAGGTTGATATGAATTACAAGAGCGTATACGAAAAGCTAATCGCCAACGCCACTGAGAACCCTCCGCAAGGAGTATGCGAAGTTCACCACATAATCCCTCGCTCGTTGGGTGGTGGCAATGATCGGGGTAATCTTATATCTCTCACTCCCCGCCAACACTTCATTGCTCATCTTCTCCTGGCCAAAATTCATGGCGGGCCTATGTGGGCGGCTCTGGCATTTATGTCACGCAGCGGGACTAAATCAGCAAGAGGAGTAGCAGTGTCGTCAAGAGTTTACGAGAGCATTAAAATAAATGATGCAGCATGGCGCTCTGAATTATATTCAGGGTCAGGAAATCCATTCTTTGGATCTAGTCATGGCCCTGAGTCCCTGATAAAGATGAGAAAGCCTCGGGTCAATAAGTCCGGTCTTTTTGGTAGAAAGGTTTTTGGCATAGGTGATGTAATAGCTTCTGTTATCACATACAAGCCGCGCCACGTTGAGCCTGACCTTTCTTTAATGAGGCGCATAGACGAATCAGTGCAGTCATGGGATACAGAAACAAAGAGGCTATCAAGTTTTTACCGGCGCTCAGTATCCATTTCTCAATCATTTGCTGGCAGGGATTACTCAGGGGAAAGAAACCCAAACTATGGCAATGGCGCAGCCATATCTGGTGAAAGAAACCCAATGTTCGGACTTAGGCATAGCGAGGAAACTAAAAATAAAATCGCAGAGAAGGCAAAACGGGTTCTAAAATGCCCTCATTGCGGTAAAGAATCGAACATAGCTAACGCTCACAGGTGGCATTTTGACAACTGCAAACACAAAGACTCTTAAGCTTCTCCCTCACCAGTTCGATTTACTCTCTGACACCACGACAAAGATTATCGGGCTATGCTCAGGATTTGGTGGCGGGAAAACATTCAGCGCCGCTAGGAAAGCAGTTCACCTTGCAACCCTGAATCCGGGAGTTGATGGAATAGTGACTGAGCCAACATTTCCTCTGCTTGTTCAGGTCATGTTCCCGGAGCTAATGATCGCTCTTGATTTCTTCGGTATCCCATACAAGTTCAACAAAGTTGAGTCGATATTTTACTGCCAGATAGGAGGAAAAGAGACCCGAATAATTTGCGGGAGCATGGAGAACTATAACCGTCTTATTGGTATCAACGCAGCATGGTGTGTGTGCGATGAGTTTGACACCGCGAGGGAAGAAGTTGCTTATGCTGCATACATGAAGCTGCTCGGTCGATTGAGGAAGGGAAATGTCAGGCAGATGGTTATCGTCAGTACGCCTGAGGGATTCAGGGCGATGTATCGAATCTTTGTTAAGGATGCTGACAATTCAAAGCGCCTGATCAAAGCCAGGACGCAGGATAACTATCACCTTCCACGGGACTATATCGATACGATGCGGTCTCAGTACCCTGAAAACCTCATTTCTGCTTATCTTGAAGGTGAGTTCGTAAACCTGACATCAGGCACCGTCTATCCCCAGTTCGACCGCAAACTAAACCACACTGACGATGAGTGGGATGGTGTTGAGCCGGTGCACATCGGACTGGATTTCAACGTTGGTAAAATGTCAGCCATTGCTCACGTTGAGCGCGCTGGTTTGCCTCGAGCCGTAGCTGAGATTTTAGGGGCGTACGACACGCCTGATATGGTTAATTTAATTAAACGCAGATTCTGGAGGGAAGAGTCGCAGGGTGAGTTTAGAAAGCAGTGTGAGATTTACGTCTATCCAGATGCATCTGGCGGCTCACGCAAAACAGTCAATGCTGGGACATCTGATTTGGCTCTGCTTACTGAGGCCGGCTTCCATGTTATGTGCGACAGCAAAAACCCTCCCGTTCGCGACCGCATTAACTCGGTGAATGCAATGTTCATGAATGCTGAGGGCGAGCGGCGCTACCTGATTAATACAAAGCTATGCCCACTTTATACAGAGGCAAGGGAACAGCAGGTTTATAATAAACAGGGTGAGCCGGATAAGGCGCATGACCGTGACCACCCGAATGATGCTGGCGACTATTACATATTTAACAAATTTAGGCTGGCGCGACCTGCTGCAGGCTGGATAAGAAGAAAAAGATAGTGTAGCATTGATGCTCTTAGTTACCTTTTATATGGTGCATCATGAAATCAGAAACGGTTGAATACAAAGGTATGACATTCAGGCGCTACCCTGACGCGGACAGGAGGAGTGATCGCGTTTACTTCAAAAAGACCGTCAGAGGTAAGCCTTGCTATTTACACAGAATGGTTTATGAGGATGCTAACGGTCCTATACCTAAAGGAATGCACATTCATCATATTGATGGAGATGAGGGAAATAATGATATCAGCAACCTTGAGATGCTTACCCCATCTGATCATATCAATGAGCACATGGATGAAGAACGTAGGGAATGGTGCATAAATAACCTTGCAGTCAATGCTAGACCGAAGGCTTCAGCTTGGCATAAAGACCCTGCAAACAGACAGCATCATGTTGAGATTGGAGGAATGGCTTATAAAAACTTTAACCCAGAAGATAAAGCATGTGGAAAATGCAGAAAAATGTTTAAGCCCAAAAAGCTCGGGTCATTAGACAGGTTCTGTTCAAACTCATGCAAGTCAGCCTACAGAAGGGATTCAGGTGTGGATGATATTGAAAGAGAGTGTGGGTTTTGCATGTGTAAATTCACTGCTAATAAGTACTCAAAAACCAGATTCTGCAGCAAGTCATGCAAGATGAAAAATCAGTGGTCAAAAAAATAGTGCCTTCTAGGCGCTAAAGCATCTTCCTGCGCTTTAGTATGGTCACACGATGGTCGACTGATCGCTTGTCACAGCCAACAGCCTCACCAATCTGAGCGGATGTTTTTCCGCTCTTTCTTAGCTCTATCAGCCTCCGGTCTTTATCTGCATCCCACTTGAAATACTGCTTAGCCAAGCTGATGCCGTTATAGCAGGCAACAATCTGGATGTATGACTTCGACTTGCCGGTGAGCTTCGCCATGCCTTCAGCACTATATCGCCCAGCCATGCGCTGAATTTTTGCGGCAAGGATCTGCGGTGACTGGCGTGTCATACCAGGCCCCTTGCGCGATTCATGAGGTGATGGCGCTCCACTGACTTAGCGAACGCCTGGGCAGGCAAGCCCTGCCGATGCAGTGAAATGCACTGCGCATGTGCGCGGCGTGCAAGTTCGATGAAGTATTGTTTGTGCCACATATTAACCACCTAATTAAATTAATCCGTAGATAATTTTCATCCAGAAAAACAAGGCATGGAGGATGTAAAGCCAAGCCTTGATAGGTTTTCATTTGCCTCTTCGAGTACGTCCTCCCATGCTTTCTGCATGTGAGGCTCAATTGACTTAAGGGATAGCTCTTGGTGGCACTTCTCAATGATTTTAATGTTGCTTTCGATCTGTAATTGGAGGTTTTGTGAGTAGCTCATAATTTATATCCTGGGCAATGACTGTTGTCGATCTATGTGTAGTAGATTATCCCTATGGTTAATCTACGTCAACACATTTATCATAAATATTCGCGAAGTAGTTTATTGCTATCTACTCCACTAGGTTATATACTTCACCAAACCACAGGAGGATTTATGAAGCCCACGCCCTACTCGAAAATCAGCGAAGAAGAAAAGCAGCAGATGTTCTCGCTGTCACGTATGGGCGTTGCCGATGCTGCCATAATGACTAAGTACAATGTGGATGAGGATACGCTCCTGCGCTGCCTGGAGGACACTTTTTTTAGTGTGCAGGTGGCAAGAGGGTACCAGAAAATTAACCGTTTTAGTGGTGTGTTGAGGGCGTAGAGATGAAAGTAAAATTACTTAACAATGGCGGGTTCAGGGGTTTTGATGGTGTGGCCCTACCTGTGATTGTTGACGCAAGGGTGGAAGTTGGTATTTTCGTTTCAGCCAGCGAGCTACTAAGGATTGGCTGCGAGGCAAAGTACTTTACTGAAGGTGTGGATTATTGCTTTATTCCTGGTGTTCATGCGGTCGAGGTTTGCGATGAATAAAGAATCAATCATGCAGAAGCACGCAGCGCTGATTATTCAGGCTGAGCAACTAGAGTCACAGGCCGCAAACCTGAGAGCAATGGCAGCTACCGTTAAGTCAGATGCGCTGCAGGCCATGAGTGGTATCACGCCAAATAAAACCGTTATCCAGAATGGAAGCGAAAGGTGGCTTGTTACCAAGCTAAGCTCATACACATGGAAGTTAGGAAAGGCATCAGTGGGTAGAAAAATTAAAAATGATGGCACTCCAGGTATCAGGGAGGCTTATATCTTAAGAGGTGACCATAAGAACGAGGATGTGATTATCGGTGAGTGGGATGGCAAGCAAATTGTGGAGATTGCAAAATGACAGACAGAGAGAAGTTTGAGGCTTGGCTGACCGGTGGCGCTAGTGAATTGCATAATATGCTGCTCATAGATAAATATGATAACGGTGCCTACCGCCTGGCCAAGAGCGAAAACCAGTGGCAAGCATGGCAGGCCGCAATAGCCTCACAGCAACCAGCAGATGATGACTGGGTTGAGTGGGTGGGTGGTGAGAGGCCCGTGGCTGATAACGAGCGTGTCCAGGTTAAATTTGCAGATGGCTATACCGGATTGATTGATCGGCCGCAAGATATCAGGTGGCATACATTAGGCTCTGTTGGCGACATCATCGCCTATAGGGTGGTGAAGCCATGAGCTATATATTCCTGATTGTGGTCATGATGTCCAACACGGCGAATCAGCAGGTCATCCCCATGGATTCAATGGCGCAGTGCAATGCGGCACTTAAGGCAATGGAGCTGGTGAAGGATAAGCGCACTGGCTGGAGAGCGTACAATCCAAGCGTTGATAGCGCACACTGCATTGAGGTCAAGCCATGAAACCAGCACTCTACAAGCGTCTTTTACTCCTTCCCATTTACGTGTCTATCTGGCTGACTGAGCACTTGCTGGGCTTTATTGGCGAGCTATGCATTAACGCAGAGAGAAAGGTTATGGGTTTACGCTGGCTTCTTGATGACTGGTCGTGGGGTCGGGGAGAAGACAAATGACAACCAAGTGCACCGGCCTGATGGGGCGCATCTTCGGGCATAAGTTTGTTCCAGTGATAACCAAGGGGGTGACGCAGATGCCACCTAAATTAACTCGCTGGGATTTCACTGAGTGCAGTGATTGGTTAACCATGGCTGAAAAGTACCGCAGCCAGACCTTTGAGTGCTTAATGTGCCAGCGCTGCGGCGCGGTGACGGGAGAGAAGAAATGACAGTGTATAGAACCATAACATTTTGCAATGACACGCCAGGTGGTGGCCTGAAAACTGGAGTGCAATACCCAATAATCAAGATTAACGGGGAAAAACGTAATTGTTGATGAGGAGGGTCGTTATCACAGCGAACCAAAGGACTCCAGATTTCTTGATTACTGCGAGCCATACTACACGGTGGAGATTGTTGACGACAGGACGGGTGAACGGTTCCGTTAGTGATACGTGGCATTTAATGTAAATGTAAGGGTTGGATTTGATGGGTGCAATGATAGGAACTGCATGGGCCACATTCTGGTTTATATTGTGCGTACAGGCATATGACCCACTACGGCACACTGCTAACTCAATGCTGCTGGCTTGGCTGATTATAGCGCTTGGGCCGATAGCTCTTTATAAGCTGCTTAGCTTGTAATCATGATACAATCCCTCTCATAACCCAGAGGGATTTTTTATGTCCAAAATCGATGCAGTTAATGCCTACATCAAAGACCGCGTGGCGAATAATAACCGCCTGATTGAGCGCGAACGCTGTGGATTTGCGCAGACCGCAGACCAGAAGCACGATCGTATTGCTTCAGAGCTCGGCTACCCCGAAGAAATAACCCCCATCATGTTTCGCCAGACCTACGAGCGCCATCCAGCAGCAACCGCAGGTGTGCATCGCATTCTGGATAAATGCTGGTCTAAATTCCCTGAGGTGCTGGAGAAGGGCAAGGATGACAAGTCGGAAACGCCGTGGGAGACCGAAGTAAACGGTGTAATGAAGCGCCTATGGCCTTTCATCAAGGATGCTGACCGCCGCAATCTGATTAACCGGTACTCCTGCATCATCATGCAGATTAACGATGGCCTGTCGTGGGATAAGCCCGTAGCTGCAAGCAAGACCCGACTTACCCAAGGACGCGCAATCACACGGTTCATCCCGGCATGGGAAGAACAGATGCGTCCGTCTGAGTGGGACAATGACGAGACCTCGGAGAATTACGGCCAGCCGAAGATGTGGGAGTATCAGGAATCATACGTTGATAGCCTGGATACTGATGGCAAGCCTGAGCGCAGCGTGAAGATTCACCCCGACCGCGTTATCGTTCTGGCTGAGGGTGCGATGGATGGCTCAATCTATTCTGGCACCCCGCTTCTTCGCGCTGGATTCAATAGTCTTATCGACATGGCGAAGATTTCAGGCTCAAGCGCCGAAGGGTTCCTGAAGAATGCCAGTCGTCAGCTTAACGTGAACTACAACAAGGAAAACGTTAGTGCGCAGTCCCTTGCCCAGCAGATGGGAGTAACTCTGGATGAGCTTGGTGACACGCTCAATGAGGACGTGGCGCGCCTTAACGAGGCCATTGATGCCGCCATGTTCACAATGGGCGCTGATGTCAAGGTGCTCAGTGTAACTCCAGCAGACCCAGAACCATCCTGGACTGTTGCAGCTAACCAGTTCGCGGCGTCTATTCAGCTGCCATTTACCATTGTATTCGGGCAGCAAACGGGCCGCCTTGCATCCGATGAAGATAAAACGGACGCCGCTAACCGAGCCACTCAGCGCCGCGCTGGGTTCCTGGACTGGCTAATCGCCAGCATCATTGAGCGCTTGGCGAAGTTCGGCATCGTCAGTCCTGCGCCATCTGAAATCGAAGTCGAGTGGGATGACCTGCTTGCGCCTACAGACGATGAAAAGGTAACGCTCGCATCCAAGCTGGCTGACATTAACTATAAATGCACCCAGGCTGGAGAAATCACGGCGTTCAGCGTTGATGAGTTACGTCGCGCTGCTGGTTATGAAGCGCTGACGCCAGCCGAAGCTCAGGCAATGCTGGCTATGCGCATGAAAATGGCGGCAGAAGCGCAGTCGCAACAGCAGAGCGCACCAGATGCAACTGCTTAAAATAAATGCGCGCATTCCGTCGCCTCGCCTGCCAACCTCAACTACAGACCCGGTTGGTGCGAATCGGCGTGTTGGTGCAGCATGGAAAGTTCTGGATGAGAAATACAAGGAGCTACAGCGCCGCATCATTGAGATGTTCGATGGAATTCAGTCTGTACAGGGCAATGCTGAGGGCTACGGCTATCAATACGACTTCAGCGCCCAGCGCGCAGCATCCATCAGTGACGAAATTCAGCGCATTCTTGATGATGTGCTGCTTGATGGTTCTGACTACAACCGGCTGTGGATTGGCATTGACGTTGGCGGCGCGTATGAGTCAGGCATGAGGCTTGCTCAGGGGAACCTGGCTAATATGAGCGCAGATTACGCAGCCCAGCGAACCATTAGCGACATTCTCTACTCAGAGCCTTACATGCGCCGCCTGGGCATTGCGTACTCATCCACATACAGCGACTGGAAAGGACTGAGCGACCAGGGGCGAGCGCAACTGGCAAGCGTCATCACTGAAGGTATCGCGGCTGGCAAGTCACCCACTGGCGTCAGGGGTGACATCGTCAAGCGCCTGGATGTGAGCCACAGCTACGCTAAGCAACTGGCACAGACCGAAATCACAGGAGCTTTGCGCAAGGCAAGGCAGGATGAAGCGACTGAAGCTAATGTGCTTCTTGGCCTGAACACCAGGCTACTATGGTCATCTGCCCTGCTGCCTACAACCAGGGTTACTCATGGACGTAGGCATGGAAATACATACACGCCAGAAGAGGTTGCGGATTTCTATTCTCAGGATGGCAATAAATTTAACTGCCATTGCGGATTGACGGAGGCTCTTGTGATTGATGGCGCGGTTCAGATGACCGAGCGCGCGAAAGAGAGATATGCGGAAGCGAAATCAGCGTGGTTCGGTAACAGGAAAAAATAAAGCCCCAACATAGGGGCTTATTTTAGGTGATACTCTGGGAAGGCTACTATTTGTCCGCAATGAATGATGCCAAAATTTTATTTCCGTGTCGATATGATGCTATCAACCCAAGTATTTATGCCAATACCACCAGTAGTCTCTACCGAATCACCGGGGAAGATTATCTTTGGTAACGGCCCTTGCCAAATGTATCCATCGCATCTTGTGAGTCTGTCCTTTATAATCCCGCCAGATGCAAATGATAGCTGTTGTGGCCAACTTGATTCTTTGATCTCCATAAATCCTCTTTTAATTAAAATAAACCCGCACATGGCGGGCCTATCTAAGCAGACAGCTTTACGGTGTCACTCAATAGTTGATGCCAATTCCCGGAACCTTGCCCTCGGCTATGGCGTCATACAGCTTGCTGATGTCATCAAAGTCTCTGCCGCCGTTTGGGAAGTATTCCTGCATCACTGAAACCGCGCCGTCTTTCTTCTCGTCGATGTAAGCCTGCTCAATGTCTTTATTCATCCCATCTCTCCTGTAGTGGTTACTGGCCCAATGCCTTTTTGATGACGTCGTTAACCTTGTCCATTAGCGCCATATAAATGGCGCTACTGTGGCCAAGCTCCCCTAAATAACCCGCGCATATCTGAAGCGCCTCAAGAAGCTCAGGTGCTGAGGCTATCAACTCAAGGTCGCTTTCATTTCCGTGAACAAGGTCGGCGGCCATAACGATGTATCCGGCGTCAGAAAGAATTTCACCATCCATTCCTACGCACCAATTACCAAGCGTACCATTAAATCCACTCATACATTCCCTCCTGCTATAAACCCCGGCACCATCAGCACGCCAAACACAAACCAGCCAAATGCATAATCAGACGTGCTTAACATGGTGCCTCCAGATATGAAAAAGGCTGCGGGTTAGGCAGCCTGTTGTGCCTCCCGGCACTGCCGGTTCAGCTTGTTGAATACATCCCGGAAAATGGGGTATTCGTCTTTTGAAATCTTGCTCAGGTAGCGATGGCCGATAATTCCGGTCTTTTCATCGAGAACAATTCGCGCACTGTTTACGCCAACCACAAAGAAGAAACGCGGGTGCTTTCGCCACTGATTAATCAGGCCATCATTAATCGCCTGCTGAAGATAGGCGGGTAGTTTGACCGGGCTTACATTCGCAATCTTTGTTTCTTCACGTTCGATTGCAACCTTGGTGCGTTGAATGCTGTTCTGCAGAGCCCTCAGGCCATCACTCTGCTTATCCCACTTATTCAGCGTTGCGCGACCATTGCGCTTGTCGTTGAGCGGCTGTCCATTTGCCTGAGCTACGGTGTCAAAGTGGTTTTGCAAGCGCTCATCAAACCACGCCTCCTTCTTAGCTAGAGACGCTTTCAAAATCTCAAGTCGTTTACTCATGCCTTTACCTCCCCGTTACGATGTCTTTTGAGTTGCGATAGCCAATAAAACTTAGCTATCACTGTTATTTACCATGCTGGATCTGAATCAGCGTTTCGTGGTTCACTGTTACTGCTTTGCGGTGGTCAGATTGGTTAACCAGCCGCCAGAGATATCCGCATGCCAGAGGTATTACATTCCAGCGTGAGCCTGACCAGGTTACGGTTGAGGTTTTCATTTCTTGCCAGTTCTCGCCATGAGCTGCCAGTCAATTGCATCATCAGCGGCAGTGTCGCCATCAAAAACCTGATTATTTGGGTCTGATTTCTGAATGTATTTTGGTCGCTTCTCATCCATAGCATGGAATCGCCAGTGAGATTCGGTTTCTTCAATAATTCGACCGCCAACTAAAAGACCGTTTGTTTTTGCATGAATTGCCATTTTTACCACCCTCCGCAGCACCATTGCCGCTCTATGTGTAGTAGATTAGCTATGTGCGGAGTAGATGTCAACAGGCCGCAGTAAATATGGTAGAATTATTTTAAATTGAGCGAGGAGTGAGCGATGAAGATTTCACAGAAGGGCATCGACCTGATTAAGCAATTCGAGGGAGTTAGCCTCAAGGCGTACCCAGACCCAGGAACGGGCGGCGAGCCGTGGACGATTGGTTATGGACATACTGGCGGCGTGAAGAAAGGCGACGTGGTCACTCAGGCTCAGGCCGAAGAATTGCTACATAAGGATTTAATTAAATTTGAGGCTGGAGTTAGCAATGCGCTGACCGTTGAGACTACGCAGAACCAGTTCGATGCAATGGTGTCGCTGGCATTCAACATTGGCCTCGGCAATTTCACCAAATCAACGCTGCTGCGCAAGCATAACGCTAAGTGCTGGCAGTGTGCAGCTGTGCAGTTTGGCGTGTGGCGCAATGCAGGAGGAAAGGTAATGAATGGCCTGATTCGTCGCCGTGCTGCTGAACGTGAGCTCTATTGCTCATGAGGAGGATGCGCGCAACTCTGATGTGGGCATGGGCAGCCCTGATGGGTTACTTCCAGTATGATGCAGGCCAGTTTATTGCCTTGTGGCATTCAATCCCGCAGGATATTAAGGACGTAATGCCGCCATACGTAGCCAAGACAATTGGCTACTCACTGCTGATTGGATTCTTCGCTGCTGGTCGCCACATGGATAAGAAGAAGAGCAAGCAATTGGAGCGGAAACTGGATGAGGTGCAGAAAGATGAATCTGCAACTTAAGCTCATTTCCGCTGGCATCGTTCTGGCCCTGCTGGCTGGCTCTCATCTTTACTCTTATCGCGCTGGCTGGGCTGAACACTCTGATAAGGTTAATCGTGACTATGCTGATCGCAAAGCCAAGGCCGATGATAAGCAGAATAAGAGCAATGCAAAGGCCGAAGAGGTTCGGGTTGTCACCGAAACCAAATACCGTACCGTCTACCGGGATGTGATTAAATATGTGCAAGACCCGAATCGCACTGTGTGCAAGTTTGACGATACTGCTGTGCAGTTGCGCCAGCAAGCCATCGACGCTGCCAACTCCATCGGCCTCAATGCTAAGTGAACCATGCAAGCTGGTAGCTGCCGGTACGGATAGTGATTCCGACTTGCAGGCCGATGTGGATAACGCGAAGTGTGCGGCATCCCTGAGGCTTCAGGTGTATCAGTGGCAGGATTATTACAGAAATGCAAAATAAAAGCCCCGGAAGGGGCTTTATTTCATGCGTTTTCATACTCGTCGAAAAGACCCAAATCAATCTCGCACATCTTTAACCCTCGCCAAATCCAACTTCATGCTTGGTTTTATCATCCCACTCATCGCGGAAGGCTACCGGACGATCAAAGCCTTGTGTTGCCATGTTATTTACCCTCGCCTGTTGTTGATTCGATAATGCGCACCAGTTCCGCACTTACTTTGCCATCGGCGTAGTCGCCAAGTTTATAATAATTGCTGCCGGTGCTGAGTAGCACGGGTTTTGCTTCTGCAAGCGACAGGTTGTTGACCAGATAGCTGATGGTTGCGGCACCCACCTTAAGTGATGCGTCTCCGCTGATGTTGATGGATTGCAGTGATGCACTGGTGTCGGTGATGACGCTGTAATCGGATGATAGCTGTGCTTTTGTGAGGTCGATGAATGGCATTTATTTGTTCTCCATCTCAATAGCTAAAAGAAAGATGATACAGCATGCGCAGTGGGCAAGGTGATGAAACCCTGATTCCTGGTCATTGCGCTCACCTGACCACCATGCTGACAAGTGACGGTGTGCTGCATTGAAATAACGCTCACGCAGATTGTCAACCTTGCGCCAGTTATCAGGCGCGTACTTCTGAGCACCAAATTCCAGCACAGACAGAATCTCATTCAGCGCGGAAGCTGGCAGCAGGCTCATGCGCAGCTTGCCGCCGTCAAACTTTTCTCCACTCATTCCTCAACCTTAAGCGTAACTTTATTCTCGCCATCCACGTCGAAATTCTCGCGAACGAAGTCATACATCTCTTCGCGCGTCCACTGCTTCATTGCTACATAGCAGGCCGCATACTGGCGCACACCACGCAGCGTTACGGGCTGGCGCTCGGTGATAATCTTGGTTAATGCATCAATTGGCTCGCTACGTTTCTTTCCCATCACATCCTCTCAAAATTAAACTTGCGCTTATGATGACGTAGATATAGTATCAGGTCAAGCGATGAAGTAGATTGTATCACATAGAGGAGTAGAATTGTGGAACCCGGTATCGGCACCATAAAAGCGCACTCAGTTGAGTTCGCCACATTCCAGCTTAAAGTCCACGGCGCAGATGAGCACACTATTAACCATGTGCGCCAGTCAATACTCACGTGGGTGGAGGCAGCATATCGCAATGGTCAACTCGACAGCTACGAAGCGTTTAGCAAGAAAACCACAGAGCAGTACGCCGCTCCTGAGAAGATACTTCCTGGTGCGGGAAATTCAGTTCTGTGATGAAGATAACTACCTGGCGCTGGAAACATTAGCACTAAAATACTACGGGAGAATGAGCAAATGGCAGCACAACCAGTACGAAGCGATGACGAAGCAGAAGAGGCGTGGTTGATTGCGAAGCTTGATGATCTGGATAAACAGCGCAATGCGGTGCAGCAGCAGCTGCGTGAAGTCAGAAACCGCATGGGCCGCAACAAGCAGAGCATGGTTTCATGGCCCGGCACGCATCCGCATGTTGACCACGTTAATTATAAATATCAGGGTGAGCAGAAATGAATTACAGCGAAATGAGTAGTGCAGAGATAAACAGGAGAGTTGCCTTGGTGGTTTATCCTGGAGACCAAGCCATAACCCCATACTCTCACAGAGAAGATGTGCAGATTTTCCACAAAAACGATTGCTATACGTTTAAAGATTTCTGCAACTCTTGGGCTGATGCCGGGCCTATTATTGCCGAGCAACAAATAAGTATTATTTTCGATGCTGACTCAACTATTGATCCTCCAGCTCATTGGGTTTTGTGCCGACATGTAGATAGCAATGGCAGGGTCTCTGAGCATTATGGGCAGCCAACCGCCCCGTTGCGGTCCGCAATGATTGTCTTCCTGATGATGCAGGAGGATAAATGCAAAAGCTAACCAAAGAAAAGGCGCAGGAGCTTCTTAAGGGGCTGCAGTATTCAAAAGCGCGTTGCGCTGGCCTTTCTATCAGGGAAGAGTATTACAAACAGGCGCTGGAAAAACTGATTGAGATTTGGGATGAGAATGAAGGAGATAGCAGTGAAAAAGCCAACCGCTGAACTTGTAAAGAAACTTAAATCAGCAGCGCATGAAGAAATTATGTGCCGTGAATCATCTGACGCTTCTGATGATTGGTATGACCTGGCTACTCCGAAAAATATCCTGCAACTGATTGAGGTTGCACTCCCCATACTGGAGCAGCAGGAGCGGGGCGAGAATAAGTGGTTACACTGGAATGGTGAGATGGCACTTCCACCAGTGGATGTCCACGTAATGGTTGAAGTTAAACTGCGAAACGGAGTGACGGTAATTCCACGGCAGGCCCAGCATTTCGCATGGCGCAACGGCCCAGCAAAAAACGGATTCGACATCATCGCCTACCGCATTATCCCGGAGCGGGCCACCAAGCAGAACGGAGATTAACTGAGATGGAAAAAATGACTAAAGAGCAGCGGGACGAATCCATCATCCAGATGATGACTCATGCCCAGCGCATCAGAGAGATCGTGCTTCAAATGCAACTCCTTAAAATCAGAGTGCAGAGCATGCCGCCAGCCAATCAGAACGGAGAGCAGTGATATGGGTGACTGGATTAAGTGCTGTGAGCGGATGCCTGAGCTTGAGGAAAGCGTATGGAGAACTCCACTTCCTGTTCTGGTGGCGAGTGAGATAGGTGTTATTCCTGCTTATTATGCGAGCTGCTGGCATGAGGGTAAGATTTGCACTGGCTTCGTCGAAACCCTTCGATACGGCGACAGAAAAGGGCACAAACCAGAGGAGCAAGAAAATTCTTTAATGGCTCATGTCACCCACTGGCAACCGCTCCCATCGCCACCGGAGGATGTATGAACAACGCAACCCCCTTAAAACGCTCTGAGCACGTCATATCACTACTGGAGCCAGCATGAGTCAAGCTAAATTTCCTGAACTGCCAATTGAGGTACAAGTTGCCCTAATCAACGCAGCATCTAATATGGCCGCTGCTAAGATATCTGGAATTTACATGAAAGACAGCCCGAATATTAAATACGACTTTTTTAAAGTTGAATATGAGCGCATATGTGATGCTATCTACAATGAGAACAGGGGTAGAGATGAGAAGATTAATAACTTTAAATTTCGCTGAAAAAATCACATGAGCAAGCTATTCACCGCTCTATCTGCATATGCCGCCATCCGCGCGGCATTCTCAACCGATATGCCACATCTTCTGGCATACTCGGTTCTTTGTGCAATGGCACTGTATCTTGCAGCAACTGGCGTAAACGCAGATTGCGATAACGCGGATTAGTCTCATTGTCTTAACTCAAATAATAGTCCAGGCTTTCACTAACGGAGGAATCCATTATGAAAGCCTTGTCTATTTCTATGACATCATTCTTTGTTGCATGCTTCCTGGTTAACCCACTGGGTCTGTTCCTGCTTGCTGCTGCATCTTGGGTGCTGATGCCGTTTATCATAAATAAAACGTGATACAATCATGCGCATTAAATGCACATGAGGCTATTACCATGATTGTGAAGATTGACAAGAAATGGGTGGTTAAATCTAAGGATGGCACCCAGTTTGACTCATTCGATACCGAAGAGGAAGCCAGAGCCAGGCAGGAGAAGGCCGATAAATTTTCCAGCGCCAGCAACAAACTTCAGGTCAACGTCCTGACCACCATCAACTCCGCAAGCAACATCAGCCGACAGATTATCGATGGAGACTCACATATCGTTGTGCGCGGTGTTGTGCCGGTAGTCGATGACATTGTGATGAACGGAATTCTTTATCCGGCTGATGAAATTCGCAAATCCTATCAGGGCCTGAATGGCAAGCCTGCACCATATGACCACCCGCAGGTTGATGGCAAGTATGTTTCAGCCAATGAGGTGCGCGCCGTCAATCAATATCACATTGGAGCTTGGGTGGAGAATGCCTCCCATGACGGCTCAAAGGTGCTGGTTGACATGAAGGTTAACGAGCGCATCGCATCATCAACTGAAAAAGGTCAGGAGCTTGTTTCTCGCCTTGATGGGCTGATGACGAATGCGGAAGCGGAGCCTATTCAGGTGTCAACTGGCCTTATGCTTAACAAGGTGCAAAAGACTGGGACATCAAAGGGCAAGGACTACAAGTGGGTGGGTGCTAATTTTGAGTGGGACCACCTTGCCAATCTTCCACCTGGCGTAGTTGGCGCGGGAAATCCATCCGATGGCGTTGGCATCTTCTCGACAAACGGTCAGGAAATTGAACGCATTACAGTTAATTTAAATGAGTCGCAGGAACCTGACCGGAGCGCAAACAAGATGAGTCTATTCAAAAAAGCTACAAACTTCCTCACCAATAAGCTTAGCTTTGACGATATCACCAGCCAGATTCGCAACCTGATTAAAGCGGAGAATCCAGGTAAGGATTCATGGCCGTATATCGTTGCTGTGTATGATGATCGGTTTGGATTTGAGATTGACGGACAGACCTATATGCAGCCCTACATCGTACTGGAAGATATGGTACAATTCGTCGGTGAACGGGTTAAGGCCGTTTATAAGACCGAGCTTGAGCCGGTTGAGACTAACAGCGAGGAAACAGGAATGAATGCAGAAGAAATGAAGGCGCTTTTAGCTGACGCGCTCAAGCCGGTGCAGGAGCAGCTTACCGCTACCAACACTGAGCTGGCGGCGGTTAAAGCGCAGAACGCTGAATTGCAGTCACAGCTGACCGCAAACAGCAAGAAAGAAGAAAGTGAAATGCGCGCGGCTATCACTGCCGAACTCAAGTGGCCCGACTCAGTGGTTAACTCGCTCCAGGGCGATGCACTGCGCGACGCCTTTGCGCAGACCACTAAAGCGGCCCCGCTGAATTCAGGCAGTCCTCAGACTAACTCCGATAAATCACAGTGGGATGGTTACGACCTGAACGCACTGATGGAGACTAAATAATGGCTAACGTAATTTATCGCGGACCGGTAGAGCGTGAGCCGGAAACCATCAACATTCAGGTTGTTGGTGCGTACCTGCCAGGCATTGCTGTTAAGCGCAACTCCAGCAACAAGGCTGAAGTAGCAACTAACGCAACTGGCCGTATCTTCATTCTTGGCAACCGTCGCTTCTACGGTCAGACCATCGACACTGCTTATGCAGCCGATGAAACTGGCGTGCAGTACCGCGTTGAAGTTGACCAGGAATACTACGTTCGACTGGTTGCTGCCGCTTACACCGTTGGTCAGGAGCTGACCGTTGGCGCGGGTGGTGTATTTAAGGCTGCCGCTGCTGGTGATGTCGTGTGTGCTGTTTTCGATGAGAAAACAAACCGCACTCTGGCAGCTGCTGGCTTCGGCGATGTTGTCATTGTTAACGCTTACGTGAAAGCGGCATAAGGGGCAATCATGTTAAAGTTTTCACAGGAACAAGTAGCCCTTATCGTCAATGAGCGTAAGAGCTATGACGCCATGCACACACGCATGGCAAAAAACTTCGCAGGCATGACCGGCAACGCATCAACCCTGCCGAAAGATGTCTGGGGCGTCTGGGACCGCACTGCAATTGAAATTCAGCGTGATGTTCTGGCTGTTTTCAATGACGTGTCAAGTCTGTCAGCACCAATGCCGATCGGTAAGCTGCTGCACTACTTCCAAACCGTCAGCGACTCAGGCGATATCAACATCTCCCTGGATGGTCGCGGCAAGGCGAAGACTGACCAGCCTGTTATCGATTACCACGGCACACCACTGCCAATCGTCGATTCTGAATTCAGCTTCGGCTGGCGTCAGATGCTGGCTGCGCAGTCCGAGGGTTACTCTCTCGATACCGCAGCAAGCAACAACGCCATGCGTAAAGTTGCAGAGAAGATGGAAGACATGGTGCTGAACGGCGATACCTCAATCAACGTTGGCGGCGCAACAATCTATGGCCTGCGCACCGCGCCTAACCGCTCTACCGGTACTCACGGCCTCACACTGGCTACAGCTACCGGCGCTGAATGGGTTGCGGCATTCACTCAGGCTATTGGCCTGCTGCATGCCAAAAACTTCTACGGCCCGGTAACGTTCTATGTGAACTATAACGACTGGTTCTCTGCATCAGTTCGTGACTACTCCACACAGTACGGCGGCACCATCCTTGATCGCATTCGCGCAATCCCGGGCGTGGCTAACGTTGTTCCGGCATCTAAAGTGCCAGCCAACGAAATCCTGGGCCTGGTCAAGCGCTCCGATGTGTTCCAGCTGTTGAACGGCATGCCGATGACTACTCGTGCGAAAGTTCGCCAGAACCCTGAGGATGATTATGTCTTCACCGTAATGGCAGCAATTGCGCCAGAGTTCAAGTATGACGCCAAAGGTCAGGCCGGTTACGTGCAACTCACCCAGGCTTAATCGCCTGCTATAATAAATGGGCGCTTAGTGCGCCCTTTTTATTAATAAGGATTTGAATATGAAATGGGTACTGACACACGACAGCAACGGCATGAAGGCCGGTGATGTTTACGAAGGCAAGGAGATTCCTCTCTGGCTTGCTGGCAAAGTTAAGGAGTCACAGGAAAAGACCCTTGAGGTTGCCACGCCGAAGGAAGATGAAGAAAAGAAAGCAGTTCGCAACAAGAAATAAATTTAGCCCTCCGTGAGAGGGCTTTTTATTCCCGCCAGATTAGTGCCACTCATATCTACTTCCTTTCGGCGTGTTACAATAACGTAGATTAACACACCGAGGAAAGCAAATGGCTAGCAGGCACTGGATTAACGGATCAGACTCAAATCTCCTGCCCGTAACGGGCGCGGTTCAATACGAATCAAAGTCACTTGGGGCTGACAGCTCACAGTACGACATCTACATGCAGTTTCTTGATGCGAATAAGCGGCCAGTAACACCCACGGCTGGAACGGTCAGCGTTTACGGCCAACCATTCGAGGAGATGCTCCTGGAAGCAAGCGGGTCGCCACTGACTGCATCTGATGTTAGCACCGGAGTAAGCAAATATACCCCGCCGTCAATTACCGGGCTGTGCGAAAAAATCACGGTGAAATTTACCAGCGTTACTGGCGCGCAGTTCGCTAAAGTTTGCATTTACAAGAAGGGATAACAGATGCCATATCCTAAGAAAACCACGTCTGCAGAAGTTGACTCGAAGCAGGTTGAAAACCTCGTAACGCCTTTAGTTTCTTCAGCCGCCGCAGCACAGGCGCAGGTTGTTGTTGATGCTGTTGCAGGTGGTATCGATACATTCGCCGCCCTGCGTTCGCGCGCGCCGCGCTTCAATGGAGAGAGAGTTTATATTAAATGTCACACCACGCCTTCAGTTGCGGCAATGATGGCTGGGTGTGGGTCAGGCTGGTTTACCGGACGCATGACTGCTCAGGCTGATGACGGTGGCCTGGTGGCAAGCTCTGGCTCAGCATGGCACTGGCGCAGAGAGATTGAACTTGAAGATCTGGACGTCACGCACTTTGGAGCGATTGGTGATGGCGTCACAGACTGCGCGCCAGCCTGCGAAAAGATGTTTGACTGCCTGAACGGCCCTTACGCTAACTCAATCAACCCAAGAGCATCATCACTACCCATTAAATTCCCTGCAGGAACATTCTTTGTGTCGCCGCTCGACCTGTCAGCAAAAGGCAGCGTAACATCCGCAGCGGCATTGAAGCTTGCACGCCAGCGCGTTGCCTGGCGGCTTAATGGGCTTAAAGGCACAGGAATTGCGGCAAATGGTGGTAACGCAGCATCGCCTGATAAAGTTGACCTAGATTACGTCAAGGCTAACAAGCCAGAGCTTTACATGGACTGGTCAGTTCAGGAGAACCACAATGGGCGTAACCCTGTTGGCTTCTTCGGAATTACAGGGCCTGCAGTGCCTTATGGCAAGGCTGTGCAGACCACTATTATCAGCACTAAGCAGTCAAACACTTACGTTTTCGACGTTAAAGCGGGGCAGGTGGTAATTCACGGAATCAGATTTGACGGCCAGAACCCAGACCATCGCAACTGGACTACCGGTTACGGGCCTGCTGCCGGAGCGGCTCCCGACAACACGCAGGGATTCTTCCATAACTGGAAGTCAGAGGCTCAGTACATCAACGTTACATGTTTCCATGCCGACAGCGTGGGCGGTCACTGCTTCGACCTTATGGACACGCTGGATTCTGAGTTCAGCCAGATTTATTCCTCGATGTGCTGGGGCGATGTAATTCGCGCCGGGTGGAGCAACGCAGTTAACGGCAACTGGGACCACGGAACGGCACTAAAACTGGCTGACTGTAACTTCCAGTGGCACCAGGGGATCACTCCTATCCGCATGGTTAAAATCGGTCAGTGCCAGATTAGTAACGTATGGGTAGAGCATTCTCTGTGCCCGGCTGACCTGCATGACTGCCAGGCAACTGTGGACACGCTTTGTGTTGAGTCAAGCGCATATCCGGTTCAGGCTTACGGCTCACGCATCGTTATGACTCAGTATTCAAACCCGACCGGTGTGCTGTTCGATGTCACCACGAAACCATATCTGGACGATGGTTCAAATAACCCTGACTGGCATTCATACTACGAGCAGCCAGATAAATCACAGTTCACCGAGTGGGACAAGTACTACCCAACCCCGCAAGGTTCAAGGATTGAAACCAAGAATAGTGCGTATGAGAATGGATTTGTGCGGCTGGAAAACTTTGGCGTGGAGGTTGACGGTTCAGTTAAGGCCGGATGGTGTGCGGGTCACAGCATCCGTAACCCAACAGATGCAGATGCATGGGTGCTAGTAGGGTTGCTGGAGATGCAGCAGAATGACGCGCAATACACTTTCAGTCAGGTGGACACGCAGGTTGCCATCGACCTGGCCGCATGGGTTAAGATTCGCACTGACGCGGTAGCCGCTGACCAGACTGGTGCGACAAAGCCATACACAGACGCGGAGATAGCGACGAAGAAAGCCAGCCTGCGCGCTGCAGCACGCACTGCTTTTGAGGCCGATAAAAACCTGATGTCTCAGTTTCAGATTGAAATTGTCGGGACGCGATTCATTGATTCCGGCACCACAGACTCAAAGTCAGTCAAGCTGCCAAAACAGCTATCTGGCGTGAATGAAGACAAGAGTGCACTGCAGAACGGAAATCCAGGGCGCGCCAGCATCAACATTGTTCACCTTAAGACGGCTAACTCGACATCAACCAACTCATCCGGTCAGACCAGCGTTTTCTATGAAAATGACAGCTGCGTACTGGAAGTGGTAACTACCGGGTGGCACAGCGTTCCGCAGGTATGGGTGAGACTGGCTCCGCGCACATTCGCGGCATCAGTATTCATCCGTGGTAACGGCGTGTCGAGGTTTCAGGCTGGTTCATGCTCGCGGTTTGTGTTCAATGGGTTCCGCCAGGCAATGAAGCCTGGCGCATCCGGGTCTGTCTCTGCTGATGGTGGAGTGCAGCCGGTGGTCAACAAATGGGCCGTGCATACTGACAAGGCTGGAATTGCTCTGAACCACGATGGTTCAATAACGCTGAAAACCATCACTCCGCCCAAGCTGCCTACATCATTCACGCTGGCGGATGTGGGAGCCTGGGTATCTGTGGTCGGGCCTGATGGAGTCCAGTACGCAATGCCACTAATCAAAATCCCTACCTAATAAAAAAGCCCCGCGAGGGGCTTTGTTTTAGTCTGCCAACTTGAATGCCTTTATCTCTCCAGCAACCACGGCCTCATAAATTGCCTCAAGGAAGGTCATGTCTGTATATTTGGCTATCGATGCACTCATCTCAGCAGTAGCCTCTTCACGCTTCCGCTCTGCTTCGGTAGCCAAAGGCTTGAACCACTTCTCACTACTATGAGAGATGGTGTCGCCATACTGGAAGACGGCTACTGGCTTACCTGAAAATTCCGTGTGGGCCAGAATTTTGCACTCATGCCATGAGTCATCGCCATGCGGCCCAATAGTTAAGCATTTCATGCCAATTGGCGGAAGCTCATCTTCATCCCACACCGTCTGCTTTGATGCGGCAAGTGCTGCTTCGTATTGCTTATGTGAAACATGAGAGTGTGAATTGTCGGTCGCCTTTTGGAGGCATAAACCCCATTGCGTCCAGCTAAAATCTGGAGATGAGCAGTCAGCGGCCCATGTCCCAGAGGTGTATTCTGGCCTGCCGCCTTTATAAAACCACAAGTTTCCATTAAAATCCTGAACGCAATACTCACCAGTATTAGCCCACCCTCCAAGCTTCGGCAATTCCTGCACCAACAAATCAATCAGTTTCATTTTCATCTCCGCGTTTATAATAAATATCTACGACATTTAATCTACGTCATAGTCATACCCATGTCAACATGTGATACAATCTCAGCACCAACTTTATGGAGATTTAATTAAATGGCACAGTCAAAACCGGCAGCACCCAAACCAAAATCAGCACCAGTAAAACCGAACGGAAGCTCTCGCGGACCATCACGCGGCGGTCGTAAGTAATATGCTCAGCCTGGACATCACTGTTGCGGTTATGTATCTGCTTGCCGTTATTGTGACGCGAAGGCTGGCATTCGTTATGTTTCTTCCGGCGCTGCTGATGTCAAATGTGCTGGCTGGTTCGCCACTGGTTGACTGGCTATCCACAGACAAAAACAGCCCGGAATTCATTTACTATCTGGCGCAAAGCATGATTTGGCTGCTGCCTCCAATGCTTCTGCGCAACTCGCCACGCCTGGCGCTGTGTTCACTATCAATGTGCATTTACGAATGGCTGGTTTCGGTTGAGTCATTCATCTGGCAGTACATCACGCCAGTTGAGACACCGCTGCATTCAGAGTACGCATTGCTGGTGGTCGCAATCCATCTTGTTAATCTATCTTCTGCGACCAAATGGGGCGGCGAAATTGGATATCTTAATTGGCCTTTTAGTAATCGCGCTCGCTCTGTGGCGAATCTATAAAGTCTGGTCAGGAATAATCAGCGAGGTCATCAATGAACGAAAGTCTGCGGCAGGCAGCCGAGCAGGTAATAAGCGGAACAGCCGGTCAGATAATCGATAAAGCTGGTTACGCTTCTATCGGCACTGGTATTGGATTGAAGGCAGCAGGAACAGATGTAGTAATGGCCCACGCCACAGGATTTATGAGTCTGTCCCTGACTGAATGGGCAGCTATAGCTTCTATCGCGGGTGCCATTTCTCTGGTTGTGAAAAACATCTTTGAGATGTGGTGGAAAGCTCGCATGGAGAAAAAGTATGGCCGCACCAACGACTGAAGAACTGATTGCTGCGCTGTCCGGGCGCGGCATTACCATGAGTGTGATTGAGGCGACTGGCGTGCTGTGCCTGCTTGGTTCAATCACTGAATGCCTGGAGCTGAATTATCCGGGCGATGAGTGCCGCCAGAGTGCAATCCTGCTCTATGCCGCGCTGTTGCTCTCTACGTCCACATCAGGCCGATACGTCACCAGCCAGTCAGCGCCATCGGGTGCAAGCCAGTCATTCGCATACGGCACTAAGCCATGGTCAGCGCTATACAACCAGATGCGCCTGCTGGACTCTGCCGGATGCACTGGCGATTTGGTAGCTGACCATAATGAAACCGCAAAGCCATTCTTTAAGGTGGTTACCGGCTCCAGGAGATGCTTCTGATGACCAGTATCGCGAACTGGAGTTACACACAACCAGCTACCGTATGGCATCGTCAGGAGCCAGATGAAGATGATCCGATGGCAGTCGAGGGTGGATTCTCTGCACCAGTATCCATCATGTGCGATTACGGATTTAACGGCAAGGTCATGACCGACCAGTCAGGTAATGAAATTGTCGCCAAAGACACATACTGGACTGAATACGTCGGCATTAAAGAGCATGACTACATTGCGCTTGGCATTTCTGCCGAACCAAACCCCCTGGATGCCGGTGCGCAGGAAGTGCTGAACGTTATTAATTATGGAAATACTTTTAACAGGGCTGAACCACCAGACTTTGCGATCATCACGGGGTAATCATGGCTGGTAAATTGATGGGACTACAGAAGGCACAAAGGCATCTTGAGGCTAAATTTGGCGAGATACAGAGCCAGAAAATTGTTACTGCCATCACAGCTGCCTCCATCATCATATCTACTGAAGCCGCCAGCATGACGCCTATCGATACCAGCACCCTGATTAACGGTCAGTTCAGGACCATCTCATACAAGGCTGACAAGGTTACCGGGCGCATTGGCTACTCAGCCCACTATGCTGCAGCCCTGAACAAAGCACCAGGCACACTGAAAGGTCAGCCTCGCGCCCACTTCGGCAAAACCAGCAATCACTCAGAGTTTGGCCCTAAGCAGCAGGTTGAATTCGGTGGCGGTTCTGGTAGCGGTGTTTATTGGGGGCCGCAGGGTGAGCCGCACTTTTTTGACAAAGCCATAGCCAACACCAAAGAGATGGTAGACGCAGCAATCAAGCGGGAAATGAAAATATGATTGACATGACAGAGCGCGTTACTGCGTACCTGAAAGATGCCGGGCTGACTGATGGCTACAAGGTTCAGGAGATGTTCTGGCGCGATACCGGCAAGGCGACGGATAAATTTATTGTTATTCAGCCTGCAGGCGGCACATCGGTTACTTATGACCTGTCGAATGATTACTTCGCAACGGTATGGGTGCTTGGCGTGCAGGGCGGAACTGACCTGAAGGATGTGGTTACGCGCGGGCGTGAAATCATGCAATACGTTAAAGACCATGCGGTTGATTCATGCCTCGGATATGTGCGGCTGCTTGCGCCGCCGCAGAAGCCATACCAGACAGATGAAAAGCGAGTTGCTTGGGAGATTTCATTGCTCATCCGGTACGGAGAATAAAAAAATGCCGCACTAGGCGGCTAAAGGGTGGTGGTGCAGGGGTGATTTGTTGATATCTATCAAGTCTGAATTGCTAGCACAATCCAGAAACTAACATTCCACTCAGAGCAGAGCCAGTAAGGTTATGAGCCGCTGGTTGCATCTTCGATTCCTGCTCGCTATCTCACCTCAGCATTTCTCGTTGGTAGCGAGCATCATGTTTCTCAGTAACGATGATAGCCAGGATGGATAATTAATAGATAACAGATAATAGCACTGGTCTCACTCTGGCACCGGGCGTAAATTGCATGCCATCCCGATGGAGTACCTGCATGCTGCGCAATGCTATTACCTGATTTGGTTGTGATGGATGGAATCGAACCATCTCCCACCGGTGCGCTTCCGGTCAAGTTACGCGCGCCATAGCTCTTCACTATGACTATTCTCTAGCTCGCCATTGAGCTTCATCACAACGGAAAGAGCACTCCGCATTCAGTTCCTTCAAGCTACCACTCTGGGAAATTACGCTCCGAAATTGTGAATGCTCTTGCCTGTTGTGCCCTCGTCTTTCCGAAGCGTCAAACCTAATAGCCAGGCTGGTTAAACCCCATCACAGTCGGTCACATAACTGCGGCTGAGATAAATATACTACGGCTATCTACTGCCGTCAAGCATGACAGATGCTGTGTTATAATCGGGGTGCTATAGCATTTAATTTAACGTTAGAGGATAAGAACATGGCAATTTGCCCTAATGACACTATCAAACTGATCGGGCGTCAATGCACACTCGAACTCGCTGACGGCTGTGCGGATACTCTGCCATCTGAGGCGGAATGGAAGTACGCTGGAGCGCTAACCAGCAAGGGGATTGATTTCAGTCCAAACACCGTAACTTCAGAGGCCGACGATCAGGGCGGGTTCCAGGAGTCGCTGGTAACAAACTCTGACTTTACCATTACAGCCGAAGGTGAAGTCCGCACCAACGACCGCAGCGATGAGTATGGTTTTGGCCGCATGGTTCTGTATTACTCAACAGAACTGAAAGCACGCCGCCAGCCAACGGTCTGGGTTCGCCTTGGCTTTGGCCCGGTAACTCTGACCATGTACGCAACCATCACGGCATTAAGCGGCGATGCGGGCACAAACGACATTGTGACCTTCTCTATGGAACTGCACCCGGCTGACTCAAACACTGTAACCATTGAGGAGACAGCATAATGGCAACTATCACCCCAACCTCAGTGCGCGGAGCTGGTGGCCCTGGCACTCTGACTGTCACTGTGCTGACCGCATCTGATACGCTGGTTTACAAACCAACGCAGTCGCAGGTGCTGATTCTGCGCAACGATACCGGCGCATCTAAAACGGTGAACATTGACGGTGCTAACGCCACAACCATTTCACCAACCGGTTACGGCGGTACTATCAGCGTTGCTGGCGGTAAGGATATCGTGATTGCGGATGGTGCTACTGCATTTGTTCGCCTGAGCGATATCAAAGCATTCCTGTCTGGCGTTATTGCCATTACTGGCGGCACTGGCGTTGAAGCAATGCTGATTGAGCAGTAATAAAAAGGCCCCGAAAGGGGCCTATTTAACTCGTAATTTTTTATAATAATCCGTTTTCTTGCATGCCTTACATGTCACCTGACTTCTCACGAATGAATTGCGGCATGGGAAATCAAGGCCACAAGCTGATCGCGTGCTGAATGGAATTAAAACACAAACTTTCTGTTTGTTACTCATAGATCCTCGCCACTCATCATCTCAACCAGCACACGCGCCTTTTCTTCTGCCTCTTCTTTGCTGAAGCCCTGGTCTACATACAGCGCGCTGTAATACTCAAGGTCAGCCTGAATTTCTCTTTCGTCCATGATTAATCCTCGTAATTGTTATTGCTGGCCCAAATCATAGCCAGCAGCCAGCCAGCACCTGTGCAGCCCAAGAAAAAATTTAAAATAAAGATTGCGCTTCGTTGCTTGTGCTTTGCCTTGTAAGCCTGAATGGTTGGCACGAAGTAAACCAGTACTGCCGCAGTGATAACCAGCCCGAGCAAAAAGTAATTTTCCATCTGTGAATCCTCATGTGTTTTCTGATGAATTGAATCTACGACACCATGAGGCAGCTGTCAAGCGTGGTATAATCGCGAACATCAAAAAGAGGACTCGCGATGCGCACACCAATCACCGAAATTGGCGAGATGATTATCGGATGCAACGATAAGCAATTCTTTCTAAAGCCTTCATTCCGCGCCATGATGGCAATTGGCTCACCCAAAGACATTGTTCACACTTATGCGGTGCTGAATGGGCTGGATGTGCGCAATGCGGTTACTCAGTCAATGAGTGCATTTGGCTGCGTGCCGATGTATGTGGCGAAGGTGCTGAAGACCAAGCATTACCAGCGCAGTATCCTGAGCGCTGCACAGGTGGTCATGCAGGCCTGCTGCGATGAAGATTTATCATTAATGATTGGCGGGTGGAAGCCTGGTAAGCGCGGTATGGTCTACGTGATGGGCGCAATGCCAGTCGGAGATATAGTTAAGCTGGCAACCAACCTCATGGAGCATGGCGTCATCGGAAAATCGCCACTGAAACAGCCACAACGCAGCGCAGATGCCGGGAAAACCACTCAGGAATTCCACGCCGTCGAATACATCTCATCTGCGCGCGCACATTTCGGCATGAGCCGGGAGGATGCCGAAGACCTCACCATGACCGAAATGCAGATGATGATTAAGTCGAAGTATCCCGAGCCAAAAGGCTACACGCGGGAAGAGTACGACTCGCTCTATGAGCAACGAAATAAACTGCGCGCCGAGCGCCTGAAGAAAGAAGCAGAGAAGAAAGGAGCGCAGCTGAATGGCTAACGAAAATGCTGGTGGAATTTATTATGAGGTTGGCGCTGATGTTGCTGACCTGCTGACGGGTGCTAAACAGGCGCAGTCTGCCTTTGATGATATTGGCAGCTCTGCTGACAAAACAAGTTCACGCCTGAAAAACCTCGACTCGGCCTCACGTAACACCGGCAAGGCTGTAGTCCGCACTGCAAATGATAGCTCGCAGGCTGCAAAAACTATGGAGGGACTAGGCAACGAGATTGCCGTGCTGGAGGAGAGAAATAAAAACGGTGCTCGCAGCGCTGCAATTCTATCAGCTGAGTTACGCGCAGGTTCTGGTGCTACAGCAGCGCAGCGCAAAGAAATCGGTCAACTGACAGGCCAGCTTTATGACCTGAAGAATGCACAGGACCAGAACACGCGTTCATCCAGCGGTTTGAAAACCGGCCTTACGGCTATCGCCGCCGCTATCTCTGTCGCTCAGATTGTTTCATATGCCAAAGCATTCCTTGAAACCGCCGATGCCATGACCCAGCTACAGGCGCGCATTGACCGTCTGTCGCCAAGCGCAAAAGAAGGGGCTGCAACATTCCAGTCTCTGGCAATGATCGCATCGGCGAGTGGCTCAAGCCTACAGGAAACCACAAAGCTGTGGGAGCAGCTGACTACATCACTTAAGTCTGCTGGCGCGACCAACGGGCAGGTATTGGCGCTCACCGACACGCTCCAGAAGATTGGCCGCATCGGTGGGTCATCTACTGAGGAAATGTCGAACGCGCTTCGTCAGTTTGGTCAGTCTATCGCTAGTGGCACTATCAGGGCTGAAGAATTCAACAGTATTCTTGAGCAAATGCCGGAGCTTGCACGACAGATTGCATCAGGGCTAGGTATTTCTGTTGGCGAACTTCGTAAACGCATGCTTGAAGGAAAACTGTCAGCTGAAGATGCACTGAACGCAATAATGTCTCGCACATCAGAGGTCAACAGTGAGTTTGAAAAGCTCCCGCGCACCGTTGGTCAGGCCACAAACAGCCTCACGATTGCATTCTCTGAACTTGTTAAGTCCATAAATGACGCCACCGGCGCAAGCGGCATCATGGTCAAGGTCATAGACGACCTGGCATCTGTAATCGACCACTTATCAGGCAAGGCTGCAACAGCAACTCAGCAGATGGCCGATCTAACCAGCACAGGAGAGATGTACGCACGACGCGC
>Ga0209464_10000034_pt1 | contig 47965 bp, 47 predicted proteins | sample DOMMetBare1Fresh_2_FD_187473 | JGI IMG/M metagenome (GOLD analysis project Ga0209464, IMG submission 187473) | Wetland sediment microbial communities from St. Louis River estuary, USA, under dissolved organic matter induced mercury methylation -... | ecosystem: Environmental > Aquatic >...
CCTGATCAGCAGGTAACTGAAATAGTTTAGCTGACTCTTTGCGACGAATTTTCTCGGTATACTCACTAAAAGTAGGAACCGGGATGGCAATATCATCTATCAGATCTTCTATGATTATGGTAATCAATTCGGTAGCACCGTTGCCAATGACCAGGCTGCACGGGTCAACATGCAACACTTCGGCCAGATTGCGTTGCGAGATCATGGAATTACTCGAGGGATATGATTTAATTAGCATGGGAAGTTGCTGTTGGAGCAACTTCAATAGCTTTTTGTCGGGATAATAAGGATTGGCAATGAAGCAAAAGTCCACGATTTTATTCAGCATCTCTTTCCCTACAATGTCAGCCAGAGAGGGGGAATGGGATGTTTCGTAGAATAAATGCCGTTTTATTTCAAGTTTCTTTTTCGTAAACATATACACCTGTGTCGTCAATGATATTTGATGATACTAAGATACGAAAATGTGGGTGACGGGCAAAATATTCAATTTCGGACAGTCAATAAAAAAAGCCTTCGACCCGAAGGCTGAAGGCTTTTAAAGATATCGTTAAGCTTAGGATTAATATTGTCCTGAAGCTTTTGTAGATTTAACGATGATAGAACCGATTTGGTAAGGACAACCGTTAGAAGCCGGACGACGGTCTTCCAAACGACCTTTCCAACCATCTTCTACAGTACCCACAGGGATACGGATAGAAGCACCACGGTCAGATACACCCCATGAGAAGTCATGGATAGATGCCGTTTCGTGTTTACCGGTCAGACGTTGCTCATTGTAAGCTCCGTAAACTGCCATGTGTGCAGGAACGTGTTTACCGAATTCAGCACAGATTGCATCGAATACAGCTTTGTCACCGCAAGTTCTCATTTTACCGTTAGAGAAGTTAGCGTGCATACCTGAACCATTCCAGTCAGTTGCACCAAGAGGTTTCGGATGCCACTCTACGTAAACACCGTATTTCTCAGAAATTCTTTCCAACAAATAACGAGATACCCAGATTTCGTCACCTGCCAGTTTAGCTCCTTTAGAGAAGATTTGGTATTCCCACTGTCCGGCAGCAACTTCAGCGTTGATACCTTCGATGTTCAAACCAGCCTCAAGACAAGCATCGAAGTGCTCTTCTACGATTTCACGACCGTAAGCGTTGCGAGCACCTACTGAACAGTAGTATGGGCCTTGCGGACGATCAGGGAAACCACCTTTAGGGAAACCAAGAGGCATTCTTGTTTCCAGGTCATATAAGAAATATTCTTGCTCGTAACCGAACCAGAAATCGTTATCATCATCATCGATAGTTGCACGGTGGTTAGTTTCGTGAGGAGTACCGTCTGCGTTCAAAACCTCAGTCATAACGATGTAAGCATCTTTACGATCTGGATCCGGACAGATAAACACCGGTTTCAACAACAAGTCAGATGAACCACCTTGTGCCTGGTTAGTAGAAGAACCGTCGAATGACCACATTGGGCAGTCTTCCAATTTACCACTGAAGTTTTCTTTTACGCGAGTTTTGCTTCTCAAGCCTTGTACTGGCTCGCTTCCATCTAACCAGATGTACTCTAATTTTGATTTGCTCATAATGATTTAACTTAAAAATTATACTAGCTGTTCTCGAAATCTATGCTGAGAAATTTTGGATGCAAATAAACAAAATAAAAAGCAAATTGTCAACTGTATAGGGCAATAAAATAGCAATAAATTAGTAATTATTCCATTTATGCCGCAATGCGCCTATAAAGTGCATACAATTGTTCATTGTTTTTTGGAATCTATTTGTAATCCGGGTGATTGTAATATGTGTAATAATGATTATTTCTGCTCAGGATGTATGCGTTTGTCAGCACCCCACATTAGTTTTGTTCGTAATGTGTCGAAGTAGGTGTGGGAGGTACGTTTTACTACGCGAACAGGGAAGTTCGCTTTGCGAATCTGAAATCTGCAGGCTTCAACAGCGTGAGACCGACCGTCAAGAGCAATCAGAAAGTTCCGGTTACGACTCTCAACTTCAAGCGTAATGGTCAGATTATCCGGTACGACAAGCGGGCGAACAGTCAGGCTGTGAGGGGCGATAGGAGAGAGTACGAAATTATTGGCCTGAGGCATCAGGATGGGTCCCCCTACGCTCATGGAATAAGCGGTTGAACCGGTGGGTGTAGCCACAAGCAGGCCGTCAGACTGATAAGTATTCAGGAATTGATCGTTGAGCCAGGCATGGATGGTGATCATGGAAGAGCTGTCTTGTTTGAGGACGGCGATTTCATTCAACGCATATCTGGACTGGCCGAAGCAGCCATTACAGATGTCCACCTCGAGTTGAGAGCGTTCTTCTATGTTGTAATTGTTGTTTAATATCTCCTGAAGGGCTGATTCTATTTCATTTTCCGACACATCGGCCAGAAATCCCAGTCTGCCGGTATTTACACCCAAAATGGGAATGCCTTTGGGTCCTACACGTTCGGCAGCATTGAGGAATGTGCCGTCACCACCTACACTGATCGCCATATCGGCCATAAAGTTGCCATCGTCGATAAGTCCCTCTATTTGAGGTTGAAAGTTCTGATGTGATTTCAGAAACTCATAAAAGTCGCGGCAAACGAAAATTTCAGCATTATATTGATTCAGGACCTGAAACAGTCTCTGTACAGGATGGGATTTTTCGGTTTGATAGGTGTTTCCAAAAATGACAACTTTCATGCGGTGTGGGCCTGAAGCCGTTAGTTTCAGGCAATATATTTACAGGTTTGTAATTGAGAGATAAACAGACCAGGATAGCCAAAGCTACATGTTGATGTAATAGAAAAGCTCCTGTAATCTTTTTTGGGCCACTTCATCTACCACACCCTGTGTCATGTAGGTTAAAACAAGTTTGTAGTGAAAACGTTCGAGGCTGCGGGCAATGGCATCGGCATCTTCCACATTCACCTTGAAAGCGATATAGATGTTACCGGAAGGGGAGGGGAACGAGCTCAGATTGACGATATGAGCGTTATTGTTTTCGACCAGGCGGGCAATTTCGCTAATGGAATAGTCCTGTTCGGATAATTCTATGACAAGTATTGCTCCGGGCTTGCTGGTACCTAATACCATGGAGAGCGCTTCCAGTAGTTTAGCCTGGGTAATGACACCCAGATATTCATTGTTTTCTCCGACAACAGGAATAATCGACAAATGGTTAGAAGCCATTCGTTCCAGTGCCTCCAGCAAGTGTCCCGTAAGTTTCACTGCCGGTGAGAAGTACCACGCCTTACCCAGTTGGGCATCAAGCGATTCCATGCGATAGGCGTCCCGTTCTGATACCAGACAAAGATATTTTCCGTTATCAATAAGAGGAAGGTGAGTTACTTTGAACTCTTCCATCAACGCCAGGGTCGTTTCTCCCGTGTCGGTAGGATTCAGAAACGGGATCTCTTTTGTGAGTAATTCTTTGGTCAGATTCATCATTATTGGTACAATTCTATTAATTTTGCAAGGAATAAAATGGCAACAGAAAATCTCATTTTCTTAGTTCTACAAAGTTTAAAAAAAGAATCGGTTTTTCTAAATAAAATGAAAGGAAAAATCCGCGAAATACAAATTATCCAGGAAAATATTGATCTCAATGACAAAACTAAGTGTAAATATTAATAAGATAGCAACGTTAAGAAACTCACGCGGAGGAAATGTTCCCGATGTTGTCAAGGTTGCCATTGATTGCGAGGCATTTGGTGATGAGGGAATCACCGTACATCCCCGCCCTGATGAACGTCATATCCGATACGCCGATGTACACGCATTGCGACCCGTTATTAAAACTGAATTCAACATCGAAGGATACCCTTCCAAAGAGTTTGTGGATCTGGTATTGAAAACAAAACCGGCTCAGGTAACCCTGGTGCCGGATGAGCCGGGTCAGATTACTTCCAATCATGGATGGAATACAGAGAAAAATTATGATTTTCTGGTAGAAGTGATCGATCGATTCAAATCGGCCGGAATCCGTACGTCTATTTTCGTGGATCCCGACCTGACGATGGTGGAGTATGCCGCTAAAATCGGAACCGATCGCATTGAACTTTATACAGAGCCTTATGCAACCCTGTACCCCAAAAATCGTGACGAAGCCATTGCTCCGTTTGTAGAAGCGGCCAAGTTGGCCCGTAAACTGGGATTGGGATTGAATGCAGGTCACGATTTGAGCCTTGAAAACCTGAATTGGTTTTACAAAAATATTCCCTGGACAGAAGAGGTTTCGATTGGTCATGCATTGATAGCCGATGCGTTATATTCAGGTCTGAAGACTACCATTCAGAAATACAAAGAGTGTTTGCGTTAATCTCTCACTGATTCTCGTATGGACGAAAAACAAAGTAGAATTTACGGAGCTTTAGGTTCTGCGTTTTTGCACCTGCTTATCCTTGCGTTGTTGTGGCATTTTGGTCTATCTCATATCATTAAGCCCAAGGATGAAGGGATTGAAGTGATGCTGGGGAATGTGGAACAAGCCAGCGGCAGTTTTGTTCCCGGACCGATAAAACCACAGGCCCAGGAGGCAGTCGCTATTTCTTCGGCACGCCCGGTTGTGCGGACTCAATCAGCACCTGTTTTGACTCAAAATCATGAAGAGTCAATGGCGATGCTTGAGCAAAAGAAGAAACTGCAGGAGCAGCGTAAGCAGGATTTACTGAAACAGCAGGACGAAAACCGCCTTCGCGAACAGGAAAGAGCCCAACAAGCCGAGCTTCAGCGCCAACAGGAGGCGAAACAGCAGAAAATTAAAGATATAAATAAGAAAATGAGCGGAGCTTTCGGTAGCGGAGGTAACGCCGGCAGCAGTGGTACTGCCGCTTCTGGTAAAGGCTTTATGGGGAGCCCTACCGGTAATTCGACCAAAGGCGCCGTTTCAGGAATCGGAGGTAACGGGTCATCAGTTTCCTATTCGTTGTCAGGCAGAAGTGTGAGTGGCACTTTGTCCCGTCCCAGCTATAATGAGCAGGTAGAAGGAAAAATAGAGGTTGAGATTGTGGTTACTCCTGAAGGTAAAGTAATATCAGCCGATATTGATATAGCACATTCGTCGATTGCCAGTTCTTCTATGCGTCAGGCTGCCAGGCGTGCAGCACTGCAAACCCGGTTCAATAATATCGAATCCAATGAAAATCAGATGGGTACTATTAACTATGTGTATCGTCTGACCCGTTGATATTGCCTGTTTTTTACAAATAAGTAGAACCGGAATCCGGTTTCGGTTGTTTTTCTTTTGATTTTTGAAAATGTCGGCCCCTTAGATGGTTCTGACATTTGGCAACCTTAATAATCAAATGCGAAATGAAAAAATGTTATGTATTTCTAGCTGAGGGATTTGAAGAGACCGAAGCAATCTCCATAATAGACGTTTTGCGCCGTGGAGAGCTGAAAGTGGACATTGTCTCGGTTACAGGGCAAAAAGAAGTGGTCGGTGCGCACGGGATAGTTGTGGCGGCTGAAAAACTTTTTGAAGAAACTAATTACGAAGATGGAGTGATGCTTATTCTTCCGGGGGGTATGCCCGGATCCAATAACCTGAACAATCATGCGGGCCTGAAGAAACTCCTTCAGTCATCCAATGAAGCCGGTAAATACCTGGGGGCTATCTGTGCAGCTCCATTGGTGTTGGGTGGATTGGGGATATTGAACGGCAAGGAGGCAATCTGCTATCCGGGTTTTGAAGATAAACTGCTGGGAGCGACTTTGTCTGACAAAAACACGGTAGTTTCGGGTAAAGTCATTACATCCAAAGGAGTTATCAGTGCCGTTGAGTTTGGGCTGACAATTGTGAAGGAACTTCAGGGAGTTGATATTTACCGTAAAACTGCTGCCGGATTACTGGTTGAGTAGTTAAAATAGAACGATAATTTTAAATTCGTTCTGCAAATCTTTTCTTATTACAATCATTTGTCTATTTTTGTGTGTTGAATCCGGATCAGAATGACTGATGAACAAAAAAAACTGCTGAGTAATTTTGAAGCCCGAGTAAGGCAACTGATGCTTCTTTGCGAATCTTTGAAGGAAGAAAACGCTTTGCTTAAGCGTTCCTGTGCAAAAAAAGAAGAAGAATTACTAGCTGCGGAAAATTCATATAAGGAACTTTTATCCAGATACGACAACCTGAGGCTGGCGCAAGGTATCACTATGAGCGAAGATGATCGCCGTAATGCCAAAGCCAGATATACCAAATTAGTGCGGGAAATCGATAAATGCATCGCATTACTTAACGAATAGATGCAATGGACGATAAAATGACCATCAAACTAAATTTAGCAGGCAAAGAATATCCTCTGCGCATCAACCGATGGGAGGAACAACATATAAGACTTGCCGCTAAGCTCCTCGAAAGCAAACTATCGCAATACCAGGGGCACTTTGATGATAATAAATTGGACGTGAAAGACATTCTTTCTTTTGTCGCCCTACAGTTTGCTTACGAATACGTAAAACTGCAAGAAGATAAAAGTATTGAACCACTGCTCGAAAAAGTTCAGGAGCTGAATACAGACCTTGAATCATTTTTGAAATAAGTAGATTTTATAACCGAGATATTGTACCTGCACTACATTTTGGGTAATTCGTTACCTGAAGTGATAGTGCTTTTTTTATAACAACTAAATACTTAATACACAAATGCTTGAATTATTGATAGGAATTGCTTGCTTAATCGTAGGTAGCGTTGCTACCTGGATAAGCACAAAGTTTATCTTCAAGACTCGCTTCGAGGGGATTCTGGAGGAAGCCAGAAAAGAAGCTGAAGTCATCAAGAAGAATAAATTACTTGAGGTAAAGGAGAAGTTCATCAATCTGAAGGCCGATCTGGAAAAACAAGTTACAGCACGTAATGCTAAAATTCAGTCGATCGAAAGTAAACTGAAACAGCGTGAAACTCAGATTAACCAGAAGCAGGATGAACTGCAAAAGAAAACCTCAGAAGCAGAGTCTCTGAAAGAATCGTTTGAAAACCAGCTTGCCGTAGTTGAGAAAAAGCAACAGGAAGTGGATAAAATGTACCGCGAAGAGATTGAACGTCTTGAAGCTATTTCCGGTTTATCAGCTGATGAGGCAAAAGAAAAATTGGTGGAATCACTGAAGGAAGAGGCTAAAACTGATGCTGCGTCTTATATCAACGAGATTATGGACGAGGCAAAAATGACAGCTAATAAAGAGGCAAAACGGATTGTTATCCAGTCTATTCAGCGTGTTGCAACCGAAACTGCCATTGAAAATGCCGTAACAGTATTCCACATTGAATCAGACGAAATCAAAGGCCGTATCATTGGTCGCGAAGGACGTAATATTCGTGCATTGGAAGCTGCCACCGGTGTTGAAATCATTGTAGATGATACTCCTGAGGCCATTGTTCTTTCAGGATTTGATCCTGTACGTCGCGAGATAGCACGTCTTGCTCTTCACCAGTTGGTGACTGACGGACGTATTCACCCTGCCCGTATCGAAGAGGTGGTGACTAAAGTACGCAAACAAGTGGAAGAGGAGATCATCGAAACCGGTAAACGTACGACTATCGACCTGGGTATTCACGGTTTGCACCCTGAACTGATCCGTATGGTTGGTAAAATGAAATACCGTTCTTCGTATGGTCAGAACCTGCTTCAGCACTCGCGTGAGACGGCTAACCTGTGTGCCATCATGGCAGCTGAGTTGGGCTTGAATGTCAAGAAAGCGAAACGTGCCGGTCTGCTCCACGATATAGGTAAAGTGCCCGATGATGAGCCGGAATTGCCACACGCATTGCTGGGTATGAAACTGGCAGAGAAATTCAAAGAAAAACCAGATATCTGCAACGCTATCGGTGCTCACCACGATGAAGTGGAAATGACCAGTTTGTTGGCTCCGATCGTACAGGTTTGTGATGCTATCTCAGGAGCGCGTCCGGGTGCCCGTCGCGAGATCGTGGAAGCATACATCAAGCGTCTGAATGACCTTGAGCAATTGGCGCTTTCTTATCCGGGCGTATTGAAAACCTACGCAATCCAGGCGGGACGCGAATTACGCGTAATCGTAGGTGCGGATAAGATTGATGATAAAGAAACAGAAAGCTTATCAAACGAAATCGCTAAACGTATTCAGGATGAGATGACCTATCCGGGTCAGGTGAAAATCACCGTTATCCGCGAAACACGTGCCGTGAGCTTCGCGAAATAATACTTAAGACTTCAGAATAAAGATAAAAGACATTAGACTCGGGTCTTTGTTCTATTATCTTTGTTCTGGATATGGGGCTGTCTGGATTTGACAGCGGGTAGAAGAGGTGTGTAAGCATGCAGAGCGTGGGTGGCTGGCTCTATAATATCAGACATCAAAATTATAACTGGCGAAAATAACGTAGCTCTCGCTGCTTAATCGAATCATAGTAGATCAAGCCTAATCCAGGTACAAGGTACCAGGACGAGACATCACCCGGAAGCTGTGGCTTCGAAGCAATCCGAACCGGTGGTGCAGAAAAATCGGAACTAGCTGAAGGCTCTCCCCGGGCTGATGTGAAACTTAAGGGGATAAGGTTCGGGTTGGTGGCTTCGGTCTTGCCCGGGCACGAAAATGAAGGCGAAGATAAGCATGTAGAAAGCATATTGCTTCCTCGTTTGGACCGGGGTTCGACTCCCCGCAGCTCCACTAAAAAGGCGTGAAACCCAAAGTTTCACGCCTTTTTCTTCTCTTGTTTGGCTATATCTTTCCGCTTTTGGCCTTCTTAAGCTGTTTCTCTTTCAGTTTTAGTTCTTTCCGTTTGTTTTGGGCGGTAGAAAGATCATTCTTCACTTTCTGCATTTTCTGGTTATTTACCTCACTCTTTTGTTTAAGGACACTATTCTCTGATTTTTTACGTTCGATCAGCTCGTTGATTTGTCCCTCTTTTTCTTTCTCTTTCAGCATCTCTTGTTCCACAGAGAGCTTTTGTTCATACAGAGAAGGTTCATTAGCTTCATTCAGAGCATTGCTTTTCTCTTTGTTTTTAATAAGCTTGCGGGTATCCTTAATTCGTTTCTGATCACTCTTAATCACTTTGTTTTTTGACTTAAGGAGCTTCAGGTCATTATCGGCCTGTTTTTGGTCGAGCCTGATTCTTTTCTGTTCGCTGTTAAGATTCTGTACTTCGTTTTTCAGGTCACGAATTTCCCGATCAACGTTGGATTGCTCCTCTTTTAACTTAATCATCTCCTGTTCTGTACTTTCAGTTGGAATAGAAGTCTCCTGAGCCTGTAATCCAACATTGAAGAAATAGAGGATCAGGCTAAAGGTCAGGTACCGGAAAGATTGTTTTGTCTTCATAATCTTAAGTGTTGTAAGCCTTTCATCGTAGTGAAGAAAGACACATTTATGGATATAACGATGGGGAACAATCCTTTGTTTAGAAGCGCTTACAATACCTGTTTCCTTTTCAGGAAATACTGCCGTTCTTCTTCCGGAAATTTCTCTATAGCGTAACGCAGCATAGTGCGTGGCATTTGCGTGGAGTATTGCATCAGGAAATCAACCAATACCGATTTGTTACGTTTCCCTATTTCCCGAAGCATCCAACCGATCGCTTTGTGCATCAGGTCGTGTTTGTGATTGAGGAGTTTTTCAGCAAGAAGTAGATTGTCGGCAAAATCGTCGTTGCGGATAAAGGTAAAGGTAGTGAGAACGGCTATGCGCTGTTCCCACATCGAATCGCTATCTGCCAGGCGATAGATTAATGTACGGTCTTTATCCAGCATATATTCTCCCAGGATATAACAGGCTGACGAATCGACCAGATCCCAGTTGTTGATGGATGCCGTATTGCGCAGATACAGATCCACAATTTCTTTGCGGCCTGTTTCTTTCTTTGTTTTCTTGAAACGGTTGACCAGTATAATCAGGGCGGTGAGACGGCATTCATGATAGGGTTCATGAATCAATACCTCTATCTCAGAGAGAGGAAGATCTTTGAAGGTCTTAGCGATGGTCCGCTGTTGCGGAACGGTGATGCCCAGGAAGAGATCGCCTTCTCCATATTCACCTTCACCAGTCTTGAAAAATCCCTGAAGCAGTAATGCTTTTTCGGGGTTGGCAATCGCTTGCAGTTCTTTTTTTACGTCGGATGCTTTCATTTCTAAACAACTTTGATGCGAATGTAGTAAACTCTTTTGGATAGTCAGGTGTTTAATGGTTGCTTTTATGATAATGAAAAATAGGCTACCTTTGCGCCTCGTTTTGAAAGATTATGCAGGTGTTTAATCTGAAATACTTGCAAAATGTAAGGCTGATGTAGTCTTTTTAAACACGAATTCTAAACATTCAAACCCTAATTTAAGTATGAAGAAAATCGTTTACCCATTTTTACTTCTGTTTATTACTGCATTTGCTGTAAATGCGCAACAAACTTCAGAGAATGTATTGAAGTTGCTGGCCAAAAAGAATGTTATCTCCGCCAAAGAGGTTGATTCATTGATTGCCGTTGAGAAAAAGGCAGTTCCGGCTAAAACTTTTTATCTTTTGGATAAAGTGAAAATATTCGGATATGCTCATCTCGGATATAATTATACCGATAATGCAAAAGATACGGTTAAGAATGCCTTTGGTGTAAGACGTATCATTACCTTTATTGAAGGTAAACTGACTGATAATATTACTTTCCAGGTACAATCTAACCTCGGACCTACACCTGCTTTGGTGGAATACTGGATGGAATATGCTCCGAAGACTTACTTCAAGTTGAAAGTAGGTCAGATGAAACTTCCATTCTCTATTGAGAACCCGATTTCACAATCGATCCTGGAGAACGTAACCAATTCGCAGGTGATCAATAGCCTGGTGGGTGGTTCTACTGATGTACTTAAAACAGCTAACAGCGGTGGGCGTGATGCCGGTATTCAAGTGGGAGGTAGTTTCTTGCCATTTGAAAAAAGAAACTTGATAGACTACCAGGTAGGAGTTTACAATGGTAGTGGCGTGAATAACATGGATTTGAATCGCAAGAAAGATTTTGTAGGAACTTTATCGGTAAATCCTCTTTCATTCCTAAAGGTTTCAAGCTCTTTGTATTACGGTAGTGCTAAATATCCCAATACGGCGATAGATCATATCCGAAACCGTTGGGGAGTAGGTGCAGAAGTTACTACCAGGTACATCTATGGTCGCTCGGAGTATATTCACGGCAGAGATGCAAGCACGAACCGTGAAGGTTACTATGTTTTGCTGAATGGTCATGTATGCCCCAAAGTTGACCTGATTGGTGAATATGATTTTTATAATAAAGATGTCGTTATAGACGGTCAGAAAACAACCAACTACCAAATCGGTATGCAATGGAACTTCTACAAAAGAAGTCGTTTGCAGTTGCACTATGTGTACAAGGATAATAACGACGTGACTAAACCTTCTGAAAATGCCGTATTAGCACAGCTTCAGGTTGGATTCTAATACTGATTCATCATATAACAAGAAAAGCCGCATGACCTGCGGCTTTTTTTGTACCCTGCCCTGTCATTCGAAGGGATAGTCTAAACAAAGTTTTTATCTTTGCCTTTCGTTTGTGAATAAACCATTTACCGGCATAGTAACTACACAAGAGATAAACCATGGCATTGAATTATATTTTTGTTGCATTCATCCTGATTGCATTTGTCGTCGCTCTGATCAAAGCTATTTTATGGGGCGACCTGAACGCTTTTTATCAGGTAATGATATCTACCTTTGATACATCGAAGACCGCCTTTGAGGTTTCGTTGGGATTGACCGGGGCTCTTTCGTTATGGATGGGGATTATGAAGATCGGAGAACACGGGGGGATGATTAAGTTCTTATCCCGACTGATTAGTCCGCTGTTTGTTCGTCTTTTTCCCGAAATCCCCAAAGACCACCCGGCGATCGGAGCCATCTTTATGAATGTATCGGCCAACCTTTTAGGGCTGGGGAATGCCGCTACTCCACTCGGATTGAAGGCTATGAAGGAGATGCAGGAATTGAATAAAGATAAAGAAACGGCTTCGAATCCGATGATCATGTTTCTGGTGCTGAATACGGCCGGACTAACTCTGGTTCCGGTCAGTATCATGGTGCTACGGGCACAATTAAAGGCGACAAACCCCTCGGATGTGTTTCTGCCCATCTTAATGGCTACATTTTTCTCTACAATGATCGGTATTCTTTCGGTTGCCCTTATCCAACGCATTAATTTGTTCAATAAAGTCGTCATGGCCTATCTGGGCGGACTGACACTGATTGTTTTTTCCATTTTATGGTTTTTCTCTCAATTGCCACAGGATAAAATCGCCTTATACTCCAATTTCGGAGCCAGTTTTATATTGCTCAGTATCATTGTCGGTTTTTTGGCTGCCGGTATACGCAAGAAAATCAACGTCTATAACTCCTTTATTGAAGGAGCCAAAGAGGGTTTTCAGACCGCGGTGATGATCATTCCTTACCTTGTGGCAATTCTCGTTGCAGTAGGTATGTTTCGGGCATCAGGGGCTATGGATTTGCTTATAGCAACGATTAAAATGGGATTTGATGCCATCGGGGTAAATTCACAGTTTGTCGATTCGTTGCCCACCGCACTGATGAAGCCGTTGAGTGGGAGCGGGTCACGCGGGATGATGGTAGATGCTATAAATACCTTTGGTGTGGACAGCATTATCGGTCGGATGGTTTCTGTGATTCAGGGATCTGCCGACACTACTTTCTATATCCTGGCCGTTTATTTCGGTAGCGTAGGGGTGAAGAACACCCGCTATGCCGTAGGAGCTGGTTTGCTGACCGATTTGGCCGGTATTGTGGCGGCGATTTTGTTGACCTATCTCTTTTTTGGGCATTAAGAAGCTTTCTTGGCTACTCAGAAGAAGGATTGAAGTAGCCTATTGTTGATAAGCTGAAGTAAATGTCTTTCCCCTATTGGCTTTTAGATGATTCAATAGGGCGAATTTCCTAATTACTATGTCAACAAGCAGATATCTTGCACATTTATTCCTCTCGCGGCTTATTAAAAGGAAATTGCGTTAAAGTTTTTTCAGGTTGTGGTCGTCCGCGATGTAGCTGAGGGTGACCCCGGCTGTGCTGTAGTGATTTATATTACCCCCATATGGTGGAGGTACATTGCTGCGAAAGTAATGTTACTCACTGATATTTTTTGGGTTATATTATAGCGGTGGATGTTCACAGTGGTATGTTTTATGCCTAAGATATCTGCAATTTGCTCACTGGTTAGTCCACGCTGACTATATCTGGCAATTTCGAGCTCCCGTTTCGAGAATTTAGTCCCTTTTTCTTCATATACAAACTTCTGCTTCAGGATATCTAAGATATAAATACCCCGCGAGGGATATTCCGTTTTCGCGCCATCTACCGGTTTCATAAACAATAAAACCTGCCCCCGTCGCTCCCCGTCATCCTCCGATATCATTACGTATTTAAACATCACTCTGCGATATATCTTTTTGTTGTCAAGAAGACGGCATTCCAGGATCAGGGAATAGTTCATCAATTCATCGGTCTCCAGTTTCTCCATAAAACCGAATGAAATTTCCCAAGCCTTTACGAAGTGTTTCAAATCATCCTTGTGCATAGCTCCAAAGAGCTGCCCGACGCTTACTTCGCCTGTAAAAAGATGGCTGAACTCATCACAACAAGAATTGAGAAAATGGTAATCATTGCGACCGGCATTGCAGAGCGCCAGAATCTGCCGGTTAGCCAGCGCCATTTGCCTGAGATTCTCGGCTTTGGCAGCGGGCAGCACATATTGGGTATCCGCAAACCGGGGGTGTTGGCGTATAAATTCCTGATAGTGGGCATCTATTCTTTCTATTGCTGTCATAACGCGCTAATGGTAGGTTATGGATAATATTTCCCGTATTGATTGTGTGTGCTTGTGCGTATTTATTATATATTAACTATTTAAACACACAAACTAGTAAGTGTTTACTATTGTTTGGGCTAATTAAAGCCAATACTTTTGCCTCATGTTCATTCTTTATCAATAAAGGTCTGCAAATATAAAACTCTATTTTGATAGCTGAAAATTATAAACCATTTAAATGCTTTCGATTATGACTACAGGCACAAGAATCTCCCGCTCGATTGAAGACTTTAACCGTTATTCCAAGATAACTGCAGCCTATCTGGTGGCAGGAACTCCTGATTCTAATGGTATTCGTCTGAATCTTACCCAAAAAGAGATTGATGGATAGCTTGCTTTTGAGCCGATATGGACTCTTCCTTTACTTGTCTTCCGATGGTATAATACCAAATATCCGGACTGGCCGGTCCATGAAGTGATTGGGAGTATATTACCCCAATGATAAACCCAAGATAGGAAGTTCAGGGTTAATTATTAAAGAAATAGCAGATAAAAGGTTGTCAAATGTATATAGTGGAGGTGTATCTCCCCCAGTCATTTAAGCAGAATCTATACTTCTCCTGATCAATCAGAGAGTATATGCGTAAGAACTTTTTCAATTTTCCTTTCGATAATTCAAAACCAGAGTAAGGGGCGGTAATAGTATGTTTTATAGGGTTTAAGAGAAAGCCGCCCCGAACTCTTTCTTTATGATTAAGCACTTGTTAATGCTATCATTAATAGATACTTTATGATACACTCCATGAGCCATATAAAATGGCAAGCTTTGTTGCTATTAGGATTATTAATGATTAGTTGTACCAATGAAGATGAGCCAAAAGAGATTTCACTGAAGGTTGCTGATCCTCAATTGATATATCAAGGCGAGATTTCAGATAAATCGGGTTTTAAAGTCAATGTTGAGAATGATACGGCGAAATGTCTGGTGAGAACAATATTTATTATGCAAGGCGATACATTAAGTTCTATTAAAGCCACATTGCTTAATGACAATCTTTCGATTAATATTATCACTAAGCCTTATGATATACTTAATTGGGATGATATAAGCCAATTGACGAAGGTACATGATGTCAGGTTTGATCTTGTTGGTCTCAAAAAGGGTACATATACTATCCAGCTTTCTGTGAATAATGCAGGTGGGTCTAAGAGTGGTTACGTTGTAAACTAGGTGGATGTTAGTTGATGGTGCATTTTTCTTTGACAATGCCTGTGTGTTGTACATATTCATCAATATTAGATGTATTCTCCGAAAAAGCAATTGAAAAAGCAATAAACGATGAATTGTCAAAGACGAATTAACATAATTATATTACTCATTATATTGTTCTCTGGTCTTTTACATGCTCAGAATTATACCATTTCCGGAGTAATTACAAATGCAGAAACGGGTGAGGTAATAATAGGAGCAGGAATTTATTTTGAGAGTGGTAAAGGTGTGGTCTCCAATACATATGGATTTTATTCGATCTCAACGAATATGAAAAATGAGTGCCTGAACTATTCTTATATAGGATTCAAGAAAAAGATTATAACAATAAACCTTCATTCCGATACGACTATCAATATTACCATATCGCCTGAATTAAACTCATTAAAGGAAATTGTAATTACAGGAAACGCCCGGAAAAATATCCTTGCAAATGAGATGGGATCTCAAAAGATTAGTATTGATGAGATAAAAAAGATGCCTGCTCTTGTTGGAGAGACAGATATATTACGCTCCTTACAGTATTTACCTGGTGTAAATGTTGGAAATGAAGGAGCTAATAATATTTCCATAAGAGGTGGCTCTTATGATCAAAATCTTATCATGTTGGATGAAGTAATGTTATACAACCCGAATCATGCACTTTCATTTTTCTCAACGTTCAATCCCGATGCTATCAGTGAAGCTGAAATTATCAAATGTGCGTTTCCATCTAAATATGGAGGCCGGTTATCTTCTGTAATTAATGTAAGAATGCGTGAAGGAAACAATCAAAGAGTCAAAGTGAATGGAGGGATTGGACTTATCTCTTCAAGACTCTCGGTGGAAGGTCCAATCAATAAGGGTTATTCTTCTTTTATTCTATCCGGCAGGTATAGCAATGCAGGTAGCATTGCCAACCTGATAAGTAATATGAAATCAGTTATTCCCGAATTGAATGATTTCAAAAAAGGGAATGAAGTCAATTTCTATGATCTGAATGCAAAAACTAATTTTAAATTAAGCAATCAAACTCGTTTGTTTATATCTGGATATTTGGGAAAAGACCACTTCTACTTGAAGAATTTTAGTGATAATTTCAGTATTGATTGGGGAAATAAGGCTTCTACCATCAGGCTAAATCATATCTTCACACCCCGTATTTTCTCAAATACTACTTTTTCCTATAGCTATTATTCCTATCAGTATTACCTCAAAGCAGATGTGCGAAACTTTCTCTGGCAGGCAAATATGGCGAACTACCATCTAAAATCAGATTTTGAACATTCCCTTTCAAATGAAACAAAATTGAAGTATGGTCTATCTTATGGTTTTCTACACACTTTACCTGGGAAAGTAACACCTTTTGGAGAGAACTCAGTAATTAAACCATCTGCATTACAGAAAAGAAATTCCGTGGAGTTGGGTGGATATATAGAGAGAGAGATGCAACTATCGGCTTCTCTGAATCTGAAGGCTGGTCTCCGTTTCTCATCATTCTCAGAACTGGGACCGATCACCAAATACTCTTATTTACCCGAATCCAATCAGATTAGTGATTCAGCAACTTATGTGTTAGGTAAAATAGTAAAGACTTATAATCATTTAGAGCCAAGACTGCTAATTAATTATATTCTTTCTGGCAACTCTTCAGTTAAAGCATCTTATAGCAAAATGCATCAATACCTTCATTTATTGTCCAATTCGTCTGTTGGACTTCCTACTGACATCTGGATGCCCTCGGGAAGTTCTCTATCGCCTGAATCTTCGGATCAATTCAGCCTTGGATACTTTTATAACTTTTCCGATAACATGTTTGAAACATCAGTGGAGGCTTATTATAAAAAGATGGATCATATCATTGATTTTGTTGATAATGCTAATATATTCATGAATCAGGATATTGAATCTCAAATACGTAGCGGCAAAGCAGACTCCTATGGTATTGAGTTTTTTCTCAATAAGAAATCCGGAGTCATAAAAGGATGGTTAAGTTATACACTCTCTAAAACATCAAATAAAATAGACGGAATTAATAACAACCGCTCTTATTCCGCCACATACGACAAACGGCACAATCTGAAACTAATGTTGTTCTATGAATTGAGTCAGAGGTATACATTTTCATCTTCATTTTCCTATATCTCAGGTAATAACCTGACCGTACCCATGGGATCTTTTGAGTATTACGGTTCATCTTTTAACTATTACACAGAACGGAACGGATATAAGGTCTCTCCTTTTCACGAACTGAATTTGGCATTAACACGTCATTCTTCTAATAAACATAAATGGAATTCAGAATGGATATTTTCTATTAATAATGTCTATAATCGACATAATATTTTCTCCATCTATACCAGACAGGATGACTATAACTTGTCAAAATCCAAAACATATAAACTTTATCTGTATGGTATTTTACCTTCAGTCACTTATAGCTTCAACTTTTAGGTACTAATTCACAATGAAAATAACCATATTTATACTACTCACATTATTCACTCTTTCATGTACTGAAGATTTTGCCATTCGCACCAATGAAAGCGATACCCGCCTCGTATTGGCAGGTGCAATCACAAATGAAGAAGGTCCATATTTCTTCAGGGTGAGCTTAAGTGAACTGAACTCTGCGTCCTCTCAAGTCAAAGCGGGAATATCCGATGCCTTAGTCATTATATCTGACAATAAAGGAGTCGTGGATACGCTAAAAAGCCTCAATCCTACAATAAAAATTCATCCATTCTGGTATTACTCGTACATCACAGTACCAAAATATTCAGGTACAATGGATACGATCAGTAGTGTTGGATATGATTCTACTGTTTTTAAAGGTATCTATTATACAACCAAAGTTCAAGGAAAGCCTGGAAATACTTATACTATACAAATCAAATATAGGGAAAAGATCACACAAGCTTCAGATCAAATGCCTTTACTGCCAGCTATTGATTCGATTAAATTCAATACTAAGAAACTGGATAAAGATGGTGCCTCATTTTTAGTTCCTTATATTTATTTTAAAGAGCCTCAGGATGAGATAAATTATTACATGTTTAATTTTGGAGGTGATGATTTAAAGAGTCTAATTTTCGGAGGATCACGAGTTTGGCGTTTTTCTATTATTGACGATACATACCTGACCGGAGATATAAATGGATTAAGTATTGATGATGGTGCTAGTCCTGTAGGAAGTGAAGATTTTTATTACCCAATTGAAGGCGACTCAACTAAAATACGAATGCTTTCCTTATCAAACTCCGCCTATCAATATTATAAGTCGATAATATCCCAGTTCGAAAATGATGGAGGGGCCTATACTCCTACACCATCAAATCCTCCATCTAATTTATCAAATGGCGCATTAGGATTTTTCAGAGCCTCTGCGGTAAATGAAAAGCGGGTTATTGTAAGAAAATAATTCTGAATTTAATATTAATCTGACCTTTTTGTTTTGGCTATTTATTAGAAGATGTATTAAAACAATGGGTTTGGACAAGGTGACAAATAACGGTGTAACACTCTAAAATGCAATTATATACATTCTCAATAAATATTTCACTCTAACTTTTCCTTAGAGAGTTCTGGTAAATCAATAAGACCAGAACTCTCTTTTTATGAACTGATGAACAATGAAGCTATCTAGTCTTATATATTCAATACTAATTCTTTTGTTACTACTTCAATCTTGCACGATTAATATCAATGATGATATTCTCACACAGAAAAACAGTCGTATAGTAGTAAATGGAATTTTCCAGAATGACAATCCGTTTTCAGTTCATGTCAGTAAATCAACAGCCTTAAGTGATTCCAATATAGATATTATATCAAATGCAAAAGTGGAGTTATTTGCTGATTCACTAAAAATAGATGAGCTGTTATTTGATGCTTCGACAGGTTTTTATATCTCTAAAAAAAAGCCAGTTTCGGGTATTCTGTATCGGTTAAAGATAACAACCCAGGATGGAGAGATCGTCTCTGCGCAAGACTCATTACCGAATGCTTCTGCTCTTTCTAATTATCCTGTTTTTCAGGCTACCACACATTATGATGAACTTAACGGTCCATCCGGACAGGTAGAGTTTTCAATTGCTGATATTAAACAGACCAAAGATTATTATGAAGTTGTTGTTGGTTCTATGAGTAAAATTAATGATGGAGTCAACTATATAGATAATGATAATTCAAATTGGTATCAGGAAACAATATTATTTCCTGATGAAAAAATTAACGGTAAGGAATATCATATGATAATACAACTCAGTAATAACAAGGCTCCTGAAATAACAATTAAACATATCAGTGAATCCTATTATAAATACAAAAAGGCAGTCTATAGCTATCAAAATTCCCAAAATGAAGATGGCGATTGGACTCCTTTTCCTCACAATCCCGCTTCGATGTGGGGTAATATTGAGAATGGACTTGGAATATTTGCCGGGGTTAATATCTCAAAATACAATAGTGTCACCCGATGAGAGGATATATTATGATCTTGTTTTTGACTGTGAATCTGATAGTTATTGCACAGAGTAAAAGGATTGACGGTTTTATCTATGACCAAAAAAGTGGTGAAGCTTTAATTGGCGCTAGCGTGCATTGTCCTATGTTGAATTTATCTGTTATGACAGACAGAAACGGTCATTTTTTCTTCACAACATCCTCGCTTAATAGTTTTAAACTCCGAATCTCATATATAGGATATATTCCTAAGGAGTTTTCAACTGATTCCATAAAGGATAATATGAAGATTTATATGACCCCCTCTGCAATTAGTTTACATGAAATAACCGTTTCAACGGAAAATAAGATCGGGGCTAATGAAAGATTAAGCATTTCGCCACTTCAAATCAAAAATATGCACTCTCTCACTGGTGAGGCCGATGTGCTGCGTGCTTTGCAGACATTGCCTGGTGTATTGATGGGCTCTGAAGTGTCATCCGGCATACATGTGAGAGGTGGATCACTCGATCAGAATTTGTTTATTCTTGATGGCGTTCCGCTCTATCAGGCCAATCATTTAGGAGGATTCGTTTCAGCCTTCGAAGCAAATACAATCAGAAAGATAGAACTGATAAAAGGGGCATTTCCGGCTATGTATGGAGGTCGGTTATCTTCTGTGGTGGATGTCAGGCTAAAAGATGGAAATCAAAACCATCATGAAAACGAACTGATGATCGGAACGCTCAACTCAAAGTTCTTCTCTGAAGGTAGGATAAATCAAAAAACAACATACATGGTATCCTTACGAATTGGAAATCCGGGATGGTTGTTTGCATTGAGAAACTTATTAGCCAGGGATGAATATGAAAATATCTCTACAGGTTTCTATTTCTATGACTTTAATGGTAAAATCACCAAGCGATATTCTGACAAAGACAAATTGTCTTTGTCACTCTATTCAGGAAATGATAATCTCTATTCAAAAAGTAGTTATAGGGAAAGTAAGTCCTCAAAGGTGTCTATCAATAAATCATCCATTAGCTGGGGTAATAAAATGGTTTCGTTATGTTGGAACCATTTTTATTCATCTAATCTATCTTCAGAGATATCGCTGGCTTACACGCAGTTTCTCAGCCGTAATAGTGGAAAATCTAAAAGTGATAACACGTCGTACCAATCACTTTATCAGGCTAAAATCAATGATCTGATTTTACGATCAGATTTCACCAATCAGATCAATAACAACATTCAACTTTCCTTTGGGAATGAAGCAATACTCCATCGCTTTAATCCGGGATCGATTGACATTCATCAAAAAACAGAGATAGAAACCATTGATACTAGTTTCTGTAACTCTAAGATTAGCAGTCTGGAGACGAATCCTTATGTTGAAGCTATTCTACATCCAACATTCGCTCTGACTATCCGCACAGGATTTCGCCTATCTTCCTGGATATCAAATGGGAGATCATATGTAAATCCCGAGCCACGCATATCTCTTGCGTATAAATTAGCTAATCAATTTACCATTGAAGGTTCTTGTACCCGAATGACTCAATATGTTCATATGCTGACGAACTCCACCTCTAACATACCCAATGATATATGGATACCTTCTACATCCCGGATTGCACCGGGAAATTCAGTACAAACAAGCATTGGTGTCAACTGGCTCCCAACATCCGACTTTTCTCTATCCATTGATGCTTATAGAAAACGAATGAGGAGCTTGACTGACTATTCGACTGCAGAGCCGGGTATGCTCTATAGTGACTGGGAGTCATTAATTGCAACTGGGGGGACTGGGAATATAAAAGGGCTGGAATTCCAACTTGAAAAGAAAAATGGAAAACTAAACGGCTGGTGTAATTACACGTTATCGAAAAACACACGGCAGTTTTCATCTTTAAACAATGGAGATTCTTATCCATATGTATATGATAACAGGCATGTTGTTAATCTTGTTTGCAACTATCTGCAAACTGAAAAAACAACCTATACATTCTCGTGGACATATAAAAGCGGGAATCATATTACGCTCCCTGTTGGGAAACGGTATTCCGATAACGGAAGCCAAGTGGTATATATTTATACCGGAATCAATAATTTCACAACCCGTCCTTATCATCGTTTAGACATTGGTCTAAACTATAAGAAGAATGATAAAACGACCTGGCATCTGGGTATTTACAATGCATATAACAGTATGAATCCTTTTTATTATTTTCTAAGTAAAGTGAGGAGATCGGATGGTGAAGTTGTATTAAAGCTAAATTATTACGTATTACTGCCTTTTTTACCTTCAGTATCTTATTCACATCGGTTTTGATTGAACCTATAAAGCCAATATTAATATGCGACAGCTTAATTGTTACTTCTTGCCTTTATATCAAATATTTTCTAGGTATAGAATACTAAAAGGCGAAATAATATAAGAAGTAGAACATTGCATTCATCTGTTTACAGATCAGAAAGGATATGTCATAAAAGAACTGAAAGTTCAAGTTGATCACGTTCATCTTCTGATTGAGGTTCCTCTCAAGGAGTCTATTTCAGACATAGTAGGCATCTTGAAAGGACGAGCATGAAGAACGCTCCTATTGGGGTAATCGTTTCTGGGTTAAGTAGCGATATGGAAGCGGAGTAGATACAGTAGGTATATCTACAGGAATATTATACTTTAAGATTATAATTCAAAACAGCGGAATGGGACAGGGTGGGGTTAATCTCTGCATTAATTTCTTTCCTGTGCAATTATTTAGTAATGGACTTACCAATTTTTATTTTATGAAACAGTCAATGAGTCTGATAAGATGGAATATTTTATTTCTAATGGGGATAATGATTATAAGTTGTAACTATGACGATGAACCTAAAGAAATTTCACTAAAGGTAACTGATGCCCAGCTGATATATCAAGGCGAGATTTCAGATAAATCGGGTTTTAAAGTCAATGTTGAAAATGATACGGCGAAATGTCTGGTGAGAACAATATTTATTATGCAAGGCGATACATTAAGTTCTATTAAAGCCACATTGCTTAATGATAATCTTTCGATTAATATTATCACTAAGCCTTATGATATACTTAATTGGGATGATATAAGCCAATTGACGAAGGTGCATGATATCAGGTTTGATCTTGTTGGCCTCAAAAAGGGTACATATACTATCCAACTTTCAGTGAATAATGCAGGTGGGTCTAAGAGTGGTTATGTTGTAAAATAGGTGGATGTTAGTTGATGGTGCATTTTATTTGGCAATGCCGGTGTGTTGTATATATTACGTCTCATACATTGTTTGTTGATTCTTGCCGGGAATAAAGCCTGATATCTCGCGCTTATCACTTGTATTTGCAGGCATATAGGATTGGAATAGGGGCTTGGATATGACATATATCCTGACCTACTTCCCAATGCCTATAACCAGCGGGTGGTTGCATGAGGAGTTTCATAGAGCAGTATTCACCAGACATGGCGGTTATAGTTATAATGAAATGAATTCTTTCCTAATTACCAAATCATTGATCAGTGTGCTTAATGATAAAGATCTGATTGCACTAAAAAGAAACAGTCCGCAAGATATGGTAAGGATGGCCGAAGCTGGCATTGAAGGTGAATATGTATTGGCTAATCAGATCAACAAGACGGCATTTTATCACAATGCCAAATCGGTCTCAATCATCCCAATTTTGTCCACAATCAATAGTGCAGCATATGTTATCATGTGTTCCGGTAAAAAGATTGATCAAGATAACAACGGCATGTATGAAGCCGAAGGCAGCATCATTAGTAAACGAAACCTGCTTGGTCTCGATTTTTTATCCTGGGTTTACGACTTATACCGGCCAAACGAACCGTATGAAAGCAGAGGAGCTCACCCATCTGGTGTAGGCATCAACCGATACATCAAGCGTTCACAATTGACTCATTCGGAATTGTCGTACCTCCGGCAGCAAGGCTTCCTGCAACTAATCGATCTAGCCAATCCTATGTCGTTCTGGTTTACTTCGTTTACTCTCAAAAGGAATGAGAATGGTGACGATACCCGGGCTCACCTCTACTTCATTCACAGGCTTTTTCCTTTCGATTTTGACATATCGACGACTGGATTACTTCATTATAACAGACGTAATTAGGCCTTCTCGCTTCACAACTATGCCAATTATTACAAATGCTTTTCCGGCGTGGAAGTAGAGACTTATTATTACCAGCTCGGAGAAGGTAAATGGAAGCACCGCTTACTCTTCACGGCAAAAGCGATGCTATGGGTTCAGCCCGAGAATCAACTGTTTTTCTCAAAAAAAGGTACTCTGGGCGGATACATCTTAGCTAAACTCCACTATCCAATCAATAAACAACCTCAACCTTATGTGACATTCTCTGCCAAAAAAGCTGGATGGGTACGGGGAAATGTATATCTCGAAAAAAAGATGAGTTGCTGTGTTGGGCTCAGAAGTTTTTTTTGAGGGTTATGCAATATTTACTCATCAGTTTTCATCATTTGCAGATATTCCAATGAAATTATTTCCCAAGGCTTTACGAAGTGTTTCAAATCATCCTTGTGCATAGCTCCAAAGAGCTGCACAAATTGGGTATCCGCAAACCGGGGGGGATAAATTCCTGATAATGGATCTATTTTTTCCTATTGCTGACATAACGAGCAAATGATAGGTCATGGATAATATTTACTGTATTGTTTGTGTGTATTTATTGTATGTTAACGCATAAGATGCACAAACTAGTAAGTGTTTACTATTGTTTCGGCTAATTAAAGCCAATACTTTTGTCTCATGTTCATTTTTTATCAATTGGTCTCAGATATAAAACTCTATTTTGATAGCTGAAAATTATAAACCATTCAGTACTTTCTTTAAGAAACAGTCCTTGAGCCTTATAAAATGGCATGCTCTGTTGCTATTAGGATCCTTAATGATGAGTTGTTTCAAAGAAGAATCGAAAGAAATTTACCTAAAAGAGGCAGATTCTCAATTGATATATCAAGGAGAAATTTCTGATAAATCCGGCTTTAAGGTCAATTGTGAAAATGTCACAGCGAAATGTATAGTTAGAACCGTATTTATTATGTTAGGCGATACATTAAGCACACTGAAAGCCATACTCCTTTAAAACATCTGTCATAAATATAATCACGAAACCATATGATATATCCAGTTGGGATGATATTAGTCTACTGGCTAAGGTCTATGATGTTAAGTTTAATCTGATTGGTCTCAAGATGGGCACATATAATATTCAATTCATGGTTAATAATGCCAGTGGTTCTAAGAGCAACTTTATTGTATATTGATCTTCCATTATACTCCATCATTCTGGATATAATAAAGATATGATAGACATAATAACTTTTTCAATTTTCCTTTCGATAATTCAAAATCAGGGCAAGGGGCGGCAATAGTATGTTTTATAGGGTTTAAGAGAAAGCTGCCCCGAACTCTTTACAATCATTCAGACCAATAGTATTACATAAATGAGAAGTGAATTTTTAGCCATTATCTTTTTAGCCATGCTTTTTACAGCATGCGAGGAGCATGATGTATCTTATCAGCTGAATAAAGATGTAATCAATACCACAAGTAAGGATTTGGCTTATGTCGTAAAAACAAACATAGAATCCCGATCTGCAACGATTGGAGATCATGATAGCTCCGGTGTTTCATTTATTCAATATGGGAAAGAAAAATCCGGTTTATTCGGTTGCTGTTATCCGATTGTAGAAGTCTATATTGATTCAACTGAGTCTATCTATAATCTATCTGACACTACCAGTTATATTTTTAATGCCAGAAAAGTAAAGTGGGATTCAAATGATTCTATCTATATGAACCAGCTAAAGATTATTGAGCATTCCGGCAAAGCATATGTCAGAACAGAGAAGCTGATTTTCACAGAATGCCTTTATTCCATCATGCAGAAAGATTATTCCTTACTTGATAAGTTCAGGGATTATTATTCTATGAGCAAGTAGGCTTTCTGAAAACAAAGTATTATCCTGCAAATGAATCATGTATTTGCTTTTATCTTTCTTTTATTTTTTCAATGCTTCGGATTTGTCGGAACTATTAAGGTTCAAAAATGTTCATCGGGGCAGATTGAATTCCATCTGCTAAAACAGGGCAAGGATTCCCGATCCTATATATAAAGAATTTATTAAACACGATATAACTAACTAAGATTTCAATTAAAAGTAAACCGTAATGAAAAAAGTAATCATTATTTGTCTCTCTGTTTTATCTCTGGGGATAGATGTTTTTAGTCAGGAGAAACAAACAACTTCTGATCGTAGTCATGACAATAATAACGAATTGAGATTCAATATTCCCACAGCCATTGCCGGACTGCCTGAGATAAATTATGAACGTATTATTAATGATAATATGGGTGTAGGTTTGGCTCTGGCGGCCTCATTAGAAAAGCCGGTAGATATGAATCTTCGTGCTTTAGCGATTCCTTATTGCCGGGTCTATTTTAGTGAGAAAAAAATGGCGTCCGGTTTCTTTATTGAAGGCAATATGGCTGTTGCAAGAGAAAAAGAGGTCAATTATTACTATGATGGTATGTATAATAATAGTTATGACATTATTACTTCAACACAAAAAACAAGCTCAACCACCAGTGTCGGATTTGGAGCTGCCATCGGCTTTAAATTATTGACACGGAATAATGTGGTCGGGGAGGTTTATCTTGGGGGAGGCAGGCTGTTTGGAGATACTTTTGCAGAAGGATATCCGAGGATTGGGATTTGTATAGGGAAAAGATTCTGATTGTTGCAATATGCTAAATCGTTTAAGATCATGAGACGATCAATTTTATTCATTGCATTTATTACTGCTTCTGGATTGTGTTTTTGCGCAAATTCTTTTCTTTGAAAGACTAGACGTTAGAGCCGATTTTACAGTTACTCCATGTAAGATATCGGGTCAGCAGACATTAGAGAGGATTATCAGGGTTGATTACCCGGTCTCTAAAAAATATCATTGGGAATACAAAGTGGATATGGGGTATTCTGTTCATTAGCTATGGGTTCAAGCTATAACATTTTAATGCAGTATTAAGTCTATACTTCATTCAATTAATTCTTTATCCATTAGAATAGATAGGAAGGAGCGAATATTTTAGGGTTTAATATCCGCTTAAGACCGTCTTATCTTAGCACCACGAGAAGATGAAAAAACAAATTGTATTTTATATTCTATGTATACCTACCTGTCTCATTGCCCAAGTGGAAAAAGGGCCTGATTTAGACCTGAGATTTATGTTGTTAAATCATTTTTGCCAGTGGGGTATTGAAGGAAACTATAATATATCAAGATACGTAGGATTAGGACTGGGGATTGACTTGCAATCAGATTTTAATAAATCGTATAGCGGTACACTCCCCAAAGATAGAACAACATTTTGGGAAGCCACAGAAGAATCAGAGAAGGATAGAAATCTGGTATTACGTCCATTTTTACGCGTAAGAACTCCTTATCTGAAATTCAAGAAATCATCGTGGGCCGTTTTGGCTTCTCCTGCCTTACTTATCTATCCGCTTAGCGGAGATATGATAAGTATTCAGTTTAATAAACCAATTCAGGGAAACAGATATCTGACCTGGACTGAAAATTACTCATCCTCTTATTGGCCGATTCGAGTCTATGGCGGGATACAGATAGGGCTGGAATATCGTATTAAAGATTTTGCATTTGTGGGAGGTCTTGAAATCAGTAATCAGGACTTCTATTCCGGAAGGCGTCGTATTAAATTCGAAGGTGTAGAAATGGATGATCATCTGCCGGCAAAGACAGCTCATGCAGCAGGTATATTTCTGGGAATCCGGTATTTTCCGTGAAATAAGAATTTAGGATAAGGAATCCAATATGAATAAAATATAGAAGTATTTGATTATGAAAAAGTCATTAGTAGTATTATTGCTGATTTTAGCAGCAAGCACAGTCAACGCCCAAAAGGAAAAAGAAGTAGGTTTAATGTTTTCAAGCCTTGATAACTATGGTTTGGTTTATAAGGTTGGAACGCAAAAGGGATTGTTGCGATTCTCTTTACTTTCAGCATCATTATCTCATAGTAATGTCAATAGTAGTGAGAGTAATTGGGAAGTTGGTACAAGTATAGGATATGAATATCGTAAGTTGATAGCCAGGGATCTCAAATCATAATTAGTATGCGAAAATTTAATCTGTTGTTATTAACGTTTCTGGCTTTTGCATCCTGCACAATGGATGACGATGCTATTTCCCCTGAAGTACATTGCATCAAGATAGATGAAGTTTATAATAATGAAAATGGAATATCAATAAATCTGATTCAACAGGATTGGCATTTGAGAAGCAATGCACTAAATGGTGTGGACGTTGGAGTTAGAATCACAGGTTCGATTCAAGGAGACAGTGCAGTCATTAGAAGTATTGGTGATGGCTTAATCTCTGATAGTAAGATTGTATTGAATGAAAAAAAACAATTTGATATGGATTTTGGGATATTCTTTACCTCTTCGCCTTTATCAGAGAAAGAGATTACGGCAAGTACTACAGTTATGGTGTTTAAAGGCCAGGATACATTGAAAGTAGAGATCAATAGTTGTCCTCTGCAGAATCTTTCATATCAGGGAAATCAGGAATAAAATTCCTTTTTATGGATTCCCTGGCTAAGAGATTGCCTTTAGAGGTATTTATCTGTAAATAGGGATTGAAAAACATCGCATTACTACCGTTGTCCATTCATTGCTATGGTTTATTATTTCATTTTGTGTATATCCGGTTTTTAGGTTATACATTCTAAGTCACGAATTATTTGATTTGTGGCTTTTTTCATTTGGGAGCTTTCGATTATAGATCTGTCATCATAATATATTGAGAACTATTTGGATTGTAAATATTCAGGTTATCGCAATTTCAACCGCCCAATTTTCCTCATTCTTTTCCTATATGCCTGAATTTTATTACCTTTGCATCGTTTTTTAAGGGTCTTAAATACTCCTCATTTTATGAAAGATACCGTACAACAATTTGAGCATGTCATTGCTATTTGCCGTTCACTTTATGCGAAGAAGCTGAAGGATTATGGTCCTGCATGGCGGATTATGCGCCCGCAATCCATTACCGATCAGATATATATTAAAGCCAATCGCATTCGCAGTATTGAAATCAAAGGGGTATCGCAGATTGATGAAGGCATTCGTTCTGAATTTATCGGCATTGTCAATTACGGTATTATGGGTATCATCCAGCTGGCTTTGGGTTTTGCTGATAACTGCGACATAACCGAGCAGGAAGCGCTGGGATTGTATGATAACTATATGACGCAAACCAAAGAGTTGATGTACAAAAAGAACCACGACTACGACGAAGCGTGGCGCAGTATGCGTATCAGCTCCTATACTGATCTTATTCTGATGAAAATCCATCGTACCAAACAGATCGAAGATAACTGCGGTCAGACCCTGGTGTCGGAAGGCATTGATGCCAACTACATGGATATGGTAAACTATTCGCTGTTTGGATTAATTAAACTTGAATTTGGTGAAGAAGATGGAGAGGCTAACTAAAATTCTATTGTTTGTCAGTCGCCTGATTATCGGAGCGACTTTCATTTTTTCCGGTTTTGTGAAAATGATAGATCCGGTAGGAACATCGATAAAGTTTCAGGACTATTTTGCAGCCATGCACCTCGATTTTCTGGTGCCCAATGCATTGGTGTTTGCCCTATTGCTCGCCTGTGTAGAATTTCTCCTTGGGGTAAACGTATTGCTTTCCCTCAGTCCCCGGCATACTTCCTGGTATGTGCTGTTCTTCATGTCGTTTATGACGATACTTACATTTTATCTTGCCCTGGCCAATCCGGTGAGTGATTGCGGATGCTTCGGCGATGCGGTGAAGTTGACAAACTGGCAGACTTTTGGCAAAAATATCGTGTTGATGGTCTTCACGCTCTTCTATTTTGTCAACCGAAAGAAAATACCCTATCTCTATCACGCACATTTCCACTGGTTACCGTCAGTTATTACATTTGTTTTTGGCGTCATGGTGGCATTGCACTGTTATTTTCATTTGCCTATAATCGATTTCCTTCCCTATAAACTTGGAACCAATATCCAGAAAGGCATGGAGATTCCTGAAGGCGCGCCTACCGATGTCTATGAAACCTCTTTTATTTACCAGAAAGGTGGAGAGAAGAAGGAGTTTACTTTGCAGAATTATCCGGCTAACGATACGACCTGGCATTTTGTAGAACAGAAATCTTCGCTGATCAAAAAAGGGTATGAACCACCTATTCACGATTTCTCTCTTACGGATAAATCGACGGGTGAGGTGATTACAGAAACAGTGCTTCAGGATACGTCCTACGCCTTTCTGTTGATTTCGCCAAAGCTTGAAAAAGCAGTAGATGCGCATATTGACCAAATCAATGGCATTTATGATTTTGCACAGGATAAAGGCTATAAATACTATTGCATGACCGCCTCTTCCAATCGGGAAATTGAAGGCTGGATAAATGCCACGGGAGCTGAATATCCGTTTTGTTTTACCGATGAAACGGCCCTGAAGACAATTATTCGTGCCAATCCGGGATTGGTTCTGCTTAAAGGCGGAACGATAGTAGGAAAATGGAATTCGGGTGATATTCCGGATGAGAAAGGCATCTCGGAATATATTGCGAAAGTCAATAACGGAACAGCACTGAAGGAAGCCGACCCGAATGTGTCGATTATCTGGAAGTCATTTATCGGTTACGGGCTGATTCTTCTCCTGTTGTTTGTCTTTGAGAAAACAGTGATCACGATGATCAACGCCACCCGGCGTTTTTTCAAGATAAAGCAAAGGAGAACGGTACCGACTTCGCATGAGAACCCCGCTGATTATGATCAAATTGATATATAACATAACACTAACATTTAATTTATTATGAGAAAAAAAATCGTTGCAGGAAACTGGAAGATGAACAAAACGCTTCAGGAAGGCGTAGAGTTGGCAAAAGAATTAGACGCAGCATTGGCTGGTAAAACTATCAACTGTGATGTTGTTGTAGGTGTACCTGCTACTCATATTGCAAGCGTAGTGGCTGCTGTTGATTCTAAAGTAGGCGTAGCTGCACAAAACTGTGCAGATAAAGCTTCAGGTGCTTACACCGGCGAAATTTCTGCAGCTATGGTAGCTTCTACCGGTGCTAAATACGTTATCCTGGGTCACTCTGAGCGTCGTGCTTATTATGGCGAAACGGCAGAGATCCTGAAAGAAAAAACATTGTTGGCTTTGGCTAACGGTTTGACTCCTATCTTCTGTATTGGCGAAGTGTTGGAAGAGAGAGAAGCCGGCAAACAAAACGAAGTGGTAAAAGCTCAGATCGAAGAGTCTTTGTTCAACCTGTCAGCTGAAGATTTCGGTAAAATCGTATTGGCTTACGAGCCAGTTTGGGCAATCGGAACAGGTAAAACTGCTACTGCTGCACAAGCTCAGGAAATACATGCATTCATCCGTTCTATCGTTGCTGCTAAATACGGTGAAGCGGTTGCTGATAGCACTTCAATCCTTTACGGTGGTAGCTGTAACGCTGCTAACGCGAAAGAATTGTTCTCAAATCCCGATGTTGACGGAGGTTTGATCGGAGGTGCTTCATTGGCTGTAGCTAACTTCCTGCCTATTATCGAAGCTTGGAGCTAATAACCAGAATTCTATATCTGAAACACGGCATCATTCATTGATGCCGTGTTTTCCTTTTTTTAAACAAAGACTATCCAGGTTGTGTTGTTTACATAAACTATTTTCAATGAGAAAGATTGTTATTCTGCTTTTCATACTTGTGCAGGTAAGCGCGTTTGCAATCAAAGCGACAAACGATTCTATACCGACTATAATTAAGTCTCTTGAAAGTGATGATATCGGACAGGGAAAAGTAAAAATATATCAGGACAGCCGAATCTTGACTCTGATCGGCAAAAAGAAAACCGGAACCCTTGCGAGAAGCAGTTTTACTGTGGGTAAAGGATTCAGGGTGCAGATTTATTCCGGAAACAATCAGAACGTCTCTAAACGCGAAGCATTCCAGCGAGAGGCTACTATTAAACGGGATTTCTCTGATATAGAAACATACATTACCTTCAAATCGCCGTTCTGGCGTTTACGGGTAGGGAACTACCGCTCATATGAAGAGGCATATGAAACCCTGCGAAAGATTAAAGAGGCCTATCCTCATTTTGGCAAAGAAACTTATATAGTAAAAGACGATATTAAGATTTATCATTGATTATCGGCCTTTTCATCATTATATTACAACAAACTAAGAACCATCGAAATGGAATTCTCTCAAAACAGATATCCGGTTGACGAGCAAAAAACCGAAGAATTAGCAAAATGCTATAGTCGCATCATTGAACTGTTAGGTGAAGATGTAGAGCGTGAAGGTTTGCTCAAAACACCAACACGAGTTGCTAAAGCTATGCAGTTCCTGACCCAGGGGTATCATATCGATCCTCAGAGCATCATTAAGAGCGCTATGTTTCGCGAGGACTACCGTCAGATGGTGATTGTGAAAGATATTGATTTCTATTCGATGTGTGAGCACCATATGCTTCCGTTTTTTGGTAAGGCACATGTGGCCTACATCCCGAATCATTACATAACCGGCTTAAGTAAGGTGGCACGTGTGGTGGATATTTTCTCCCGTCGTTTGCAGATTCAGGAGCGTTTGACTACACAGATTAAGAACTGCATTCAGGAGACGTTAAATCCGCTGGGTGTGATGGTTGTCATTGAAGCTCAGCATATGTGTATGCAGATGCGTGGTGTAGAAAAACAACATTCAGTGACAACTACTTCTGATTTTACAGGCATATTTAACCAGGCTAAGACGAGAGAAGAGTTTATTTCGTTGATCAGAAACAAATAAAGCTGTTCAGTATTAAGATACAGATCAGGACATTTTAGACTTATAACACGGGCATGATTGTATATACAGTCGTGCCCGTACTGTTTGTTGGTAGCCTATTCAATAAGGAATGAGCAATTAATGAGAAAAAGAGAGCGGAAAAGCTGAATTGTCTTGAAAAAAGTATATATTTGTGTTAAGTGGTAACATCCCCTTGATAAATCATAGGTATCACACATGACCCTGGCGCTTTTTATAAACATTCTGGCGGTACTTAACCTATTCCTTGTAGCGTTTATACTATTTGTGAAATCAGGTAATTTTATACACAATCGCCTCCTGGCACTGATATTAATTATTCCGGTGTTGTACTATCTGCGCTATATTTTAGAAGTTTCCGGTTATTTTCATATCGAACGTTTCATGTTGTATCCTGCGCAGACGTTGGTTGCTGTCTATGCTCCTGGCATTTACGCTTACACCAGAATAGCTACCGGTGACTGGAGATGGCGTCATCGGTTCTTGTTTCCGTTGTCTGTCCTACTGATCATATACGATATCGTCTTGAGTGTCTATTTTGTATTATTGCTCAATAGAAATGAACAGGTTACTTATATTCAGGGCATTCAAGATGGATGGCATTCGGTGTGTTACATGATTTCTTTTATATCCGGTGCCGTGTTGCAGTTCTTTTATCTGTTAGGTGCATTTATTCAGGGGAGCAAAATCAAATCGGGGTGCAAATATGCGACACTTCAGGAGAAGCGACGGCTGCTTTTTGTTTATCACTTTACCCTGTTGCTCTTGATTCTTTTTCTTATACAACTTCCCCTCTATCTGGCATTCAACCACAATATGATTAATGGTGTGTTTGTGCCTTTCAAAGGAGTGCTGATATTTCTATTTGTTTTTTACAAGATGTTTCAGGAGCCGGAGATCTTTGTGCCAATAGTAGAAGAGCTACCACGAGCAAACCCGGCAAGTCGTGATCAGGGGCAAGGTGATCAATACAATATTAGTACCCCCAAAGTAGGGGTGGCTCCGGAGGTCCTGGATGCTATTTTTCTGATTTAGAGAGGCTCATGGAGGCGGAGAAGCTATACCTTGATCCCGGTATATCATTGAGTAATCTCGCTGATAAATTGCAGATATGTACCCATAAGCTATCCTTGTCAATAAACGCGAAGTCTGGTAAGAATTTCTTTAACTATATCAATGGTTTTAGGCTCGAAGAAGCAAAAAGGCTTTTGGCTGAATCGGATAGAAGCTTATATAATGTGGAGGATATCGCATTCATGTCGGGGTTTAATAGCCGGGCCGCTTTTTATAATGCATTCAGAAAACATCTGAATCAGACTCCCAAAGAATACATCACTCATTTAAATAAAGATTAGACCAAGCGAAAGTATGAACATAGTTCTTTTAATTAATCAGTTTACGATTGTCAATTTGACGATTCTGGGAGTAATCCTTTTGTTGAAGCGTCCTTTAGGATTACAAAACCTGGTGTTGTCACTACTTGTATTAATACCGGCAGTGGCCATTTTGTTTAATACACTCCTCTTTTATGAACTGATCGGAAAATATCCCATTTTTCTGTTTCTCACCTTCAATATGAATATGCTTTGGTCGCCGGCTTTTTTTCTGTATGTATTATTGATGACCGGCACAGAGTATAAGCCCAAATGGAACCATTTGATTCATTTAATTCCTTTACTGATCAGTCTAGCGGTTATTACACCGATCCTGTTTTTGCCCAAAGAGGCCTTTTTGTCGTTTGTGAAGAACTCCACGATAACCCTTCCCTGGCAGTTTAACCTGGTTAACCTTATGCTGGCTATGCAGTGTCTGATTTACGTGACCCTTTCATATATCAAATTGAGAGCATACAATAACGAAGTCAAGAATCTGTTTTCAGATATCCAGAAGATCTCAGTCTTCTGGTTGCAAGGGCTAATAACAACGGCATTAGTTTTGTTTGTAGCCATTTTTCCTCCCATTATCTATTTTAAGAAGCTCGAATATTTTCTCTATTTCCTTCCGGTCGGATTGAATTGCATTTATCTTTTTCTGGTGTTCAAAACTTTATCAACTCCAATTTTATTTACCCCGAATATCCGGGACGTATTAAAACTCAACAAGGAGATTGGCAAAAGACTGAAGCGCGGAGAGGGCAAAACGAGTGCCAAAGAGGCAGATCCACAATTGGTGCAGATAGCACAAAAGGTGATACGTTATTTTGAAGAATCGAAACCTTATTTGAATCCGGAACTTAATATCAAATTGCTCTCTGACCAAATGGGAATTCAGATACATCCGATAAGCGCCGCTTTGAATCAACAGATCGGACAGAATTTCTATGACTTTGTCAATGCTTATCGAATCAGATATGCTATTGTGTTGCTCCAGAGTGAATATGGCGAGAAGTATAAAATTGAATCTTTAATCACAGAATCGGGATTTCGTTCCAGGTCTGTCTTTTATGCGGCATTCAAACGGGAAACAGGTTATACACCATCCGAGTTTAAGCAAATCATTCCGGAAAGAACATAATTCCAGTGAGTACAGGAGGTTGTATTTGTGTCCGAATTTATAAAGTTGGACAAAATGGAGGCGAAGATAGGAATGATTATGTGAAAATGTGTTGGTGAATTAAGTGTATTTGTAAAGTTGATTGGGATTTATATGATGGGAAAAGCTTGAATGGAGCCCATTTTGTATTTGTAAACGTTTGATATGCAGTATGATTGTGTATTTTGGATTTGAATAGATATCATTTGCTCCTGTATTACATTGTTGAAAAGACGTTTAAGCATTCATAAAACAATAAAAGTCTAAGATAAACTTGTCCGAATAAAGAAAGATGGACAAATGAGACCTCAAAATAACCGAATTTCGCAGGACTATTTTAAGTCTGGGTAGACTTAATAAAGTTCTTCCTATAAATAATGAGAGATCAAGTGAGTGAAGGGCTCAGATTGAATCTCCGCAAAAGGGTTATTAGAAGTCGCAGTTCGGGAGAATAGCGGCTTCTTTTTTTTCTGTCCAAAAACATTTTAAGCAATCTAAAGCAGGTTGTTTAAACCAAGCATTAGGATCGTGTGTTCTATGAAAATAAACTGTTATTAAAGATAAATCTTATGAGAATGAAACTACGAATGGCATATGCCGCCATAGGCATGGTACTTTCTGGTCCTGTAATGTATGGACAAAGTGATATTGCGAATTTATTTAAAGGCGGAGTAAATGACTTGAATACTCTTGTAGAAGGTTACATGAAACCGGCTGGCCAGGGGTTTGCCGCAGGGCTAGGATCCAATTGGTACAATACGGCTGCCACACATAAAGTGCTGGGATTCGATCTTACGGTAGGCGTGAATGCTGCTTTAACGCCGTCGGCAGATCAATATTTTGATATTTCCAAACTAGAAAACCTAACAGCACCGGGAGGAGAAACCCGGGCTCCGTCGTTCTCGGGTTCCGGCAAAGGAGTTCCGTTGCAACTGAAGCAGGACGGTAAAGTGATCTCCAATTTCACAACACCCGATGGAGTTACTAAATTGGTTCCGTCGCCCTCAATGCAGTTGACATTTGGTTTGCCTAAAGGAACTGATCTTTCAATACGATTTGTTCCTTCAGTAAGTGTGAAGGGATTCGAAACCAATATGGTTGGATTCGGTATTAAACACGATGTCAAGCAATGGATTCCCGGGGTAAAGCTATTGCCTTTTGATGCTTCTGCTTTTGTCGGTTTTACGAAGTTCAAACTAAACTATATGTTTGATGAAGAAGATAGAATTACTCCGGATAAACTATTCTCAAGTGGTGTGCCGTATAATGAACCGGCCAATACAGATTATTCCGGCCAGGGCTTTAATATCGATGCAGATGCTTTAACGGCCAATCTGATTGTCTCCAAGAAGTTGGCATTTTTCACACCTTATCTTGGGTTGGGAATTACCAGAACTAACTTTAAATTGAACTTTGCGGGTAATTATCCGATCGCAGGTGGGATTAATACCTCAAATCAGAAAGTCGATGTAGATATAATGAAAGATCCGATTCATGTCAGCTATCATGAAGTAATGCCGGGTGCCACCGTTGGTTTCAGATTGAAAATGCTTATGGTGATAGCAGTGCATGCTCAGTACACCGTTCAGAAATATCCGACGGCTTCAGCCGGTTTTGGTATAAACTTCCGATAAACAGATTCTCTATATAAGCAAAAAAGGCAGAAATTTCGTCATTGAAATTCCTGCCTTTTTTGCTTATAAATTATCTATTTCGTCTAGCCACATTCTTGAAGACGCATCGCTGGGCATCCGCCAATCTCCCCGGGGAGAGAGGTTGATAGAGCCCACTTTAGGGCCATCAGGCAGGCAAGAACGTTTGAATTGCTGATTGAAGAAGCGGCGAAAGAATATCTTAAGCCATTTGAGAATAGTGCTATCCGGGTATTTTCCGTTGAAAGCGTATTTCGCCAGATCATAAATCTTGGACGGGCGGAATCCGAAGCGTACCGTGTAATAGAGGAAGAAGTCGTGCAACTCATAAGGGCCCACCAGATCTTCGGTCTTCTGGGAGATCTCGCCCTTTTCGTCGGTCGGTAAAAGCTCCGGACTAACCGGTGTGTCCAGAATGTCATAGAGCGTATTTTGCGCGTACGACTGGATTTGCGAATCGGCCACATATTTTACCAGGTAACGAACGAGCGTTTTCGGGATTCCGGCATTTACGCCATACATCGACATGTGATCGCCGTTGTAAGTAGCCCATCCCAATGCCAATTCCGAAAGATCACCCGTTCCCAATACCATGCCGTTGTGTTTGTTGGCAATGTTCATCAGGATTTGTGTTCGTTCGCGGGCTTGTGTATTTTCAAAGGTTACGTCGAGCATGTCGGGGGAGTGGTTGATGTCTTTGAAGTGCTGCTCGCAAGCCGGTTTGATGTCAATCTCCTTTAAAGTGACGCCGAGGGTTTTGATCAGATGTACCGCATTGTTATAAGTGCGGCCGGTGGTTCCAAAGCCCGGCATAGTAATTCCCAGTATATTTTCACGGGGGATATTCAGTTTGTCAAAGGTCTTCACACAAACTAACAGAGCCAGGGTCGAATCGAGTCCTCCCGAAATACCAATGACGACAGTTTTACATCCGGTATGCACTAGGCGGGTGGCCAAACCACTCACCTGGATATTGAAAATCTCCCCGCAACGGTCATCCAGCTCTTTGCCAACAGGTATAAAAGGGAAAGAAGAGATGCTTCTGGTCAGAGAAAAGGTAAAATGGTGATGTGCATCACATTCTACTATGCGATATGCAGAATTGCCTCCGGTTTGTCGGTTACCCAACTGAAAACTACTGTTTTTCTGACGATCGGTGGATAGACGTTCGATGTCGACTTCGCTGATGATCAGCTGTTCTTCGAATGAAAACCGTTTGGATGTAGCGAGCATTGATCCATTCTCGGCAATCAACCCATTTCCGGCAAAAACCAGATCGGTAGTCGATTCGCCAAAACCACTGGAGGCATAGACGTAACCGGCGATGCAACGCGCTGATTGCTGTGATACCAGTGATTTCAGGTAGTCATGTTTTCCGATATTCTCATCGCTGGCCGAGAGGTTGAAGATCAGTTGAGCGCCGTTGACTGCATGTCGGCTACTGGGGGGAACTGCTACCCAAAGATCTTCACAAAGCTCAATGGCGAAAGAGGCTTTCTGGTAATTTAAAAGGATATCTGTGCCGAATGGAACAGTCTGACCGCAAAGCTTCACCTCTTTGGTTTCTGTATCGAGCGCCGAGGCAAACCACCTCTTTTCGTAAAATTCGTTGTAGTTGGGCAGGAAAGTTTTGGGGACAACCGCTAATAATTTTCCGTTTTGAAAAACAACTGCCGAGTTGAAGAGCTGATTCCCCTGCCTTACCGGTAGGCCGACAATGCCAATGGTATGCATTGCGGCATTATCCTTCAGCAGTTGCGCCAACTCCTTTTCCGCCTCTTCTACCAGTAAAAGCTGGTGAAACAGATCGCCACAGGTATATGCGGTCAGGCTCAGTTCGGGAAAGCAGACAATCTCCACCTGTTGCTCGTAAGCATCTTTCAGCAAGCGATCGATGGCTTCGCGGTTGAAACGACAATCTGCCACCTTTACAGCTGGAACGGCAGCGGCTACTTTTATAAATCCGTGTTGCATGATTCAGAAGTTTTGCGGGAATATAGGAAACGATTTAACACAAAGGTAACGATTCTGACAGGTATTTACAAGGAATTGCTGAATAGCTGGCGAATGTTTGACAATAAGTACAGTATAGGAGGTGTTGTTCCGGAATGCGGGATTCGGAGTGTTACCGTGCGGTGGTTTCTACATGCGGAAAGCGGTTTCAGATTCTGAAAAATGCGAGAGAGATACTGAAAAACGCGATAGCGGCACTGAAAAATGTGTGGGAGGCGCTGAAAAATGCTTCAGAGTTACTCCGAAATACGAGGGCGGCACTGAAAAATGGTCGGGAGACTGACTCCTTCGCATTTTTCAGTGCCTTGTATCAACATCATTGCCTTACTTTTGTTTTAAGCAGAAACTCAACCTCATATGTCAGACCGCATCACCTTACTCAATAACTGTCCCGTTGCAGACGGCAAGCTGGTCATCTACTGGATGAGCCGCGACCAACGTATGCGGGACAATCACGCCCTGTTGTCAGCAGCCCAACTGGCGGTAGAAAGCGGCAAAAAGCTCCGTGTGCTCTTTTGCCTGCATGAGAAATTCCCGGGAGCCAATCTGCGCTCGTTTGATTTTATGTTGCGGGGACTGGAGCGGGTAGCGTTAGAGTTGTCGGAACTGGGCATCTGTTTTGAGCTATTGCGGGGAGAACCCTCCATTGAGATTGTCCGGTATATAAGGGAAAAGGACTGCGCGGCATTGTTTTCCGATTTTGATCCGTTGCGGGTAAAGCGACAATGGAAAGCGGCTGTTGACAGGGAGATTCATATAGCCCATTACGAGGTGGATGCGCACAATATTGTCCCTTGCCGGGTGGCTTCACAGAAGCAGGAGTATGGCGCCTATACGCTTCGCCCGAAGATCAACCGGCTGCTTCCTTTTTACCTGCATGACCTGCCGGAGCTTTCGGAGCAACGGAAACTTTTAAAGCAGGCTGGTGAAGCTGTCGTAAAGCCGGCATGTTTCGCTGAGACACTTTTAGGGGAGATGCAGTTGGATCGCAGTGTGCCGGCTTTGTCCATTCCATCGGGAGAAGTGGCGGCACTGAGCGCCTTGCAACATTTTATCGCCCATAAGTTGACCGGGTACGACAAGCTGAGTAATCTGCCGGATCTGGATCATCAATCCGATTTGTCGCCTTATCTCCACTTTGGTCAGTTGTCGGCGCAGCGACTGGCGCTGGAGGTGCAGAAGGCTGATGCACCTGCGACTGACCGGGATGCTTTTCTGGAGCAACTGATCGTTCGCCGGGAGCATTCGGACAACTTCTGTTTTTACAATCCCGCTTATGACCAGTGGGAGGGTGCTCCTAAATGGGCACAGGAAACGTTGCAACACCATGCGATGGACGAACGGGAATATCTTTACGGGTTGTCCCAATTTGAGAACGCAGAGACTCATGACCCGTTGTGGAATGCGGCCCAGGTGCAACTGCTTCGTTCGGGAAAGATACACGGATACATGCGGATGTATTGGGCCAAAAAGATACTGGAATGGACAGCTACCCCACAGGAGGCGCTACGTATAGCCATTTTGCTGAATGATAAATATGCGATTGACGGACGTGATCCCAACGGGTATGTGGGTTGTCAGTGGGCTATTTGCGGAGTGCATGACCGGGCGTGGACAACGCGCCCTGTCTTTGGTAAAATCCGTTTTATGAATGACAAAGGATGTAAGCGGAAGTTTGATGTGGCAAAATACATGCAGTTGTGGGAGTAAGGAGACTTTGGTTGTCGGTGTAGAGATTCTCAATCCACCCGCTTCCACATCAGGACTGACTTTACACCGCGCCCGATGCCATAAAAGGCAATCAGCACCAGAATGATAAATGCCCCCGAAGGCACATTGAGAAAGTAGGAAATAAATAATCCCGCCAGACAGCCTATTACCCCGATAATGACGGAGTAGAAGATAATCTTGCGAAAATCAAAGGTGAAAATATTGGCCGTGATCTGTGGAATGGTGACCAGTGACATCAGCAGCACGATTCCCACCAGACGAATGGAAAAAACGATGGTCGTGGCCACGAAGAACATCATCAGGTATTCGATAAACTTGACCGGAAGTTTCTGTATGCGGGCATACTCTGCATCAAAGGCTGTGTAAAGAATCGGGCGGTAAAGTAACCAAAAGGTCACGATAAGTGTTATCGCCAAAGCGGCAAACATCAGGATATCTTTGCTTGTGATGGTGAGGATATTTCCAAATAGGAATTCGCTCATTCCCACTGTATAGCCCGGTGTGAGGAACATGAAGAGGATTCCCAGCGCCATTCCCAGTGCCCATAGCACCGCAATGGCGGAATCTTCGCGCAGCTTATGTTTGGTGGATAAATATTCTACGCCAAAGCCTGACGCAATGGCAAAACACCATGCCGTAAACACCGGATTCAATCCCAGAAACACCCCCAGTCCGATTCCCCCGAAAGAGGCATGGGTAATCCCTCCGCTGATAAAGACCAACCGGCGGACCACAATATAGGCACCCACGATGCCGCAGGCAATGCTGACCAATATTCCGCCGATCAATGCGTTTTGGAAGAAATCGTATTGGAGTAGTTCGATTATATTTGACATAGGTGGAATCGGTTGTTTAGTATGCAATAACAGGCATTGGGCTTAATTGTTTGCCAGTGCCTCTATTTTCTCCGCCAGGAGAGTCACAATCCGGTCAATGTCTTCACGGGTGTTGAGTTCCGAGGCGTCAAATACTATTGTGGCTTTTTCATAGGAGGGCTCACGCTTCGCCAGTGCTTCGGTGATAAAGGTAAGAATCTCATCGTCTGTCTTATCCTTCAACAAAGGGCGCGTATGCCTGGCCTGACAAAGGCGGGCCGACAACACTGCCGGACTGACTTTGAGGTAAATGGAGATACCTTTTTCACCCATAAAACCGATATTATCGAAAAAGCAGGGCGTACCACCACCTACCGAGATCAGTGCATTTTCAAATTCGGCAACCTCATGCAGCGCCTCTTTCTCTATCTCACGAAAGCCTGCTTCTCCACTGTCGGCAAAGATTTGATTGATGGTCTTGTGGTGTCGGTGCTCGATAAACCAGTCGAGGTCGGTAAAGGAGAGATTCAGCCGCTCCGCCAGCTTTTTGCCCACGGTAGTCTTGCCGGCTCCCATGTATCCCATGAGGAAAATTCGTTTCATTGTCTTGTATCTTTTTGGTATCACAGAGAGCCACAGAGAGTATTTTGTGTTCTCTTTATATCTCCGTATGTAATAATTATTCTTTTACACCACAAAGCCGCAGAGTTTTTCACAGAGGATCGCAGAGTTATGTAAAGAATCTACTCTGTGGCCCTCTGTGCCGTTCTCTGTTTTTTCTGTGATACACATCCGGGTCCGGCAAAATTAGCTCTTTTTGTCGCCAGCCGGATAAATATCTCTATTTTTGTATTCAATAATCAGCAAAAATGAGCAGTAAAGGTACGAAATATTATGTCGTATGGGAAGGACACGATCCCGGCATCTACCACAGTTGGGCCGAATGCAAAAGCCAGGTGGACGGATACGAAGGAGCGAAATACAAATCTTTTGCCACCCGTGATGAAGCCGAAAAGGCTTTTGAAGCAGGATTTTACCAAACCATTCGTCAAAATAATCCCCAAAAAGCGGCTATTCCTACCGGCAACAATCAATACATCATGGAGAGCATTGCCGTGGACGCTTCCTGTCTTGGGAATCCCGGTGTGATGGAGTACCGCGGCGTATATGTGCGTAGCGGGCAGGAGATTTTTCGCGTTGGTCCGTATGAGGACGGGACAAATAACATCGGGGAGTTTCTGGCCATTGTACATGGACTGGCTTTACTCAAACAAAAAAAGAGTACGCTACCCATCTATACCGACAGTATCAGTGCCATTGCGTGGGTACGCAATAAGAAGTGTAAAACACAGCTGGAACGAACTTCAAAAAACGGAGTGATCTTCGACCTGATCGAACGCGCAGAGAAGTGGCTTGCCACCAATCAATACACGACAAAAATCATGAAGTGGGAAACCCAGATCTGGGGAGAGATACCTGCTGACTTTGGGAGGAAATAACTATGCACTACGCCATCATCGCAGCGGGAGAAGGTTCCCGGCTCAAAGAAGAAGGAATCACTTCACCCAAGCCACTGGTGAAAATCAATGGCGAAACCTTACTGGAACGGTTAGTCCGTATTTTTCTGGATAATCATGCCGAATCCATCAGCCTCATCATCAATGAAGAGATGAAAGATGTGCAGGAATTTGTTACCCGAATGCAACTTCCGGTACCTTTTCATTGTGTCATAAAAAGTACGCCCGGTTCAATGCACAGCTTTGCGGCACTAGCTCCTTATCTCCATTCGGGGAAATTTATTCTTACCACGGTCGATACTATCTTTCATGAAAATGAATTTGCCAAATACATCAGAAGTTTTGAATCCGATGACGCATTGGACGGATTGATGGCGGTAACAGACTATATTGACGATGAAAAACCTCTGTATGTGGGCACTGATGGATCCCTCTCCATAACCGGATTCTTTGATCAGGAATATCCCGATTGCAAATACATTTCGGGGGGGATTTATGGATTGACACCCAAGGCACTGACGGTTCTGAGCCATTGTATGGAAACAGAAAAGCTCCGTATGCGCGAGTTTCAGCGGGAATTGGTTTATGCCGGATTGCGGTTGAAAGCAATGCCTTTTTCCAAAATTATAGATGTGGATCATGCCGGAGATATTGAAAAGGCGGAAGCTTTTGGTATCTAGGGCGTAAAAGGAGTTACATGGAGAATAGAGTTATAGCAGGAATTAAGCGCCGGAAGGAGTTTTCTCCCAATCATGTGGATAATGATGCGGCGATATTTGCCTTGTGTGCCGATGCGTTGCGGGAAAAAGGGTTTCAGGTCAATGTATATGAGGAAGAAGAATTTCTGACTGATTATGCCGGTGAGCAGTTGATTTTCCATATGGCAAGACATCAAACGACCCTCCGTAAATTGAATGCACTGGAGCAAACCGGCTGTCGGGTGATCAACTCAATAGAGTCGATTGATCATTGCGGAAGGGAACATATGACCCGGCTTTTTGCTGAGAATCAAATTCCGCAGCCCCGCTCGGTTATTCTTTCTACTGATTTACCGGCGCCTTCTTCTATTCCATTTCCCAAACTGTGGCTTAAACGGTGTGATGCGCATACCCAGAGTGCTGATGATGTCTGTTTTGTGGAAGAGGAGGACTTTCATCGAAAACTTGCCGGTTTTGCTCAACGCGAAATTCCCCGCGTGGTGATTAATGAACATCTCGAAGGTGATTTGGTGAAGTTTTATGGTGTGACCGGGACTTCGTTCTTCTACTGGTTTTATCCCAATCATCATCAACATAGCAAGTTTGGACAAGAGGTGATCAACGGGATTCCACGTGAAATCCCCTTTTCTGTAAGCCAACTGAAAGAAGTTTGCCACAATGCCGCTCGGTTATTGCAGCTTGACATCTGGGGCGGTGATGCAATTATTTCACCGGATGGGACTTTTCGCTTGATTGATTTTAATGATTTTCCCAGTTTTGCTCCTTGTCGGAATGAAGCGGCTCCGGCAATAGCCGACAGGATATTCTGTTTTGTTGATAAGTGATTTTAAAGAACTAAAGACCTTTCTGTTTCTGCAATCCTTTTCTGCCCACGCCCTGAAGAGCATGACAACTATAAAAATATGACAAAACCCACATTAGAATCTACATTAAAATCAGCCGATACCGAAGAGTGGCTCGATCTGGTTTTTTACCGTCCTATCGGATACCGCTGGGCATTGCTGGCGCAACGATTAGGTATTACACCGAATGCAATCACCATTGCCTCTATGTTTATCGGAACAGCAGCGGGTTGGTTTTTTTATTTCTCCGACCTGAAAATGAATATTATCGGTATGTTGCTGTTGATGCTGGCCAACTCGTTTGATAGCGCCGATGGCCAACTGGCCCGCATGACCGGACAGAAAAGCCCGTTGGGACGTTGGTTGGATGGTTTTTGCGGTGATGTGTGGTTTGCGGCGATTTACATTGCCGTTTGCCTGCGCTTTCAGCATGAAGGTGGGTCGGCAATGATTTGGGTGCTGGCTGCTGTAACCGGATTTTTTCATTCCAAGCAGGCTTCCATGGCAGATTATTACCGCAATTTCCATCTCTTTTTCCTGAAAAATAAAAACGGAAGTGAGTTTGACCAAAGTGCGGATGTTCAGCAGAAATATGAAGCATTGTCCTGGAAAGCCGACTTCGTCGATAAACTGGGGCACTATATATACATCGGCTATACGCGAGGTCAGGAACAATTATCGCCTAAGATGCAACGCTTTGTGGCGCTATTGAAAGAGAATTACAACGATCAGCTTCCCGAAAGCCTGCGGAGTGGATTTCGCAAGCAAAGCAAACCGTTGATGAAATATACCAATATCCTTTCGTTTAATACCCGGGTGATCGCACTCTTTATTTCTTTATTTATAGGAAAACCCTGGCTATACTTTGTGTTCGAGTTGACGGTGTTGAATTCGCTACTAATGTATATGGTGGTAAAACATGAATCAATTTGCAAACAGTTTTTTTCTAAAATACTTCGGGAAGAATTTTAGAAACTATACATTTGTACCCTTATGATAAAAGCATTATTGTTTGATTACGGAGGAACGCTTGATACCAATGGTCGCCATTGGGCGGAAGTATTGTGGGACGAATATCTGGCCGAAGATATCCAGGTCACTAAAGTGCAATTTCGTGAAGCTTATGTTTACGGAGAAAGAACCCTTGCCCAAAAGCCGTTGATCTGTCCTGAACACAATTTTCTGGATGTATTGCGTATCAAATGCCAGCTTCAGACCAACTATCTGATAGAAAAGAAATATCTTGTCTGTCGGGTGGAAGCAGATCGTCTTGCCGAGGCCGTCGCTCTTCGTTGTTACCAGATAGCCCGTAAAAATACAGCAGCAACACGCGAGACTCTTGGATCATTCAAGAAAAAATATCAACTGGCGTTGGTGTCTAACTTCTACGGAAATTTATCGTCAGTCTTGCGCGATTTTAATTTGTACGAGTACTTTGACAAGATCATTGAATCGGCCCATGTCAACCACCGTAAACCGGATCCTCAGATTTTTAGGATTGCTGTAGACGATCTGGAGCTTGAATTTGACGAATGTGTGGTGATCGGAGACTCCTACACCAACGATATACTACCCGCTCAAGAGATCGGGTGTGCAACCATCTGGCTGAGAGGCATTGGTTGGGATGATAAACCGATGCTTGATGACAATGCCGTGGACAATTGTATCGCGGTAATCACCCATTTCAACGAACTTGATTATTACCTAAAATAAAATTGCATTATGAAAATCACTGAAATAGAAAAGGCCGAAGGAAAACTGGGCGTTTTGATCGTAGGTGTCGGCGGTGCTGTGGCTTCTACCTTTATTGCCGGAACGCTGGCATCACGCAAAGGATTGACAACGCCAATTGGTTCAATCACACAGTTAGCGCATATCAAACTGAAAAAGAGCGAAGGAGTGATCAATCCTAAAATAAAAGATATTATTCCTCTAACCAACCTGAGCGATATCGTTTTTGGCGGCTGGGATATTTTCCCCGAAAATGTCTATGATTCAGCGCTTCACGCAGAGGTTCTTCAGCAAAAAGACCTTGATGGCATTCGCCCGGAACTGGAAGGGATCAAACCCATGAAAGGTGCTTTTGATTCAAACTATGCAAAACGTCTGAACGGAACTCATACCAAAACCGGAACACGTTGGGAGATGGTCGAGGAACTTCGTGAAGATATCCGTTCATTCAAAGCAGCCAATAATTGCAGCCGTCTGGTAATCATCTGGTGCGGAAGTACTGAAATATTTACCGTACCTGGAAAAGCTCACGAATCATTGTCGAACCTCGAAAAGGCTCTTAAAAATGACGATCATGACATCGCGCCAAGTATCTGCTATGCGTATGCCGCGATTGCCGAAGGAGTGCCCTTTATCAACGGGGCACCGAACCTGACTATCGACTTCCCGGCCATGATGGAATTTGCCGCACATCAGGGTGTTCCCCTTTGCGGTAAAGATTTCAAGACCGGTCAGACGATGATGAAAACCGTCCTTGCTCCAATGATCAAAACCCGTATGCTGGGACTTGACGGATGGTTTTCGACCAATATCCTCGGGAATCGCGATGGCGAAGTGCTGGACGATCCGGATAACTTCAAAACGAAAGAGGAGAGCAAGCTCTCGGTTATCGATAATATCCTTGATCCGGAACAGCACCCTGAACTGTATGAAGATATTTTCCATAAAGTGCGCATCAACTATTATCCTCCGCGCAAGGACAACAAAGAGAGCTGGGATAACATCGACATCGTGGGATGGATGGGTTATCCGATGCAGTTGAAGGTGAATTTCCTTTGTCGCGATTCGATTCTGGCTGCACCGCTTTGTCTTGACCTGGTGCTGTTTACCGATCTGGCTCAGCGCTGCGGTTTTTCAGGGATACAAAACTGGCTATCGTTCTACTTCAAAAGCCCGATGCACGATGCTCAGTCTCAACCGGAACATGACCTGTTCACTCAGTTCATTCAACTGAAGAATACGCTCCGGACGATCATCGGTGAAGAGACCTTTGATTATGTGGATGCGATGTAAATCATTTGCTTTATCATATACGGAACAGCCAATACAAAGCCCAAAAGGCTGATGTATTGGCTGTTTTTTTGTAGTAGTGGTTATTACTTCCGAATGCTTATCTTTGCAGCGCGATTCTGCCAATAACACAATCAGTCTGAGAATAAGCTGATTTCAAAAGCCTGCCCCGGTAGCTTATATGGAAGATGAGCATCCGTTTTGCATATTGAATTTTTTAAATCCTATAATTAAGGTATTGTGCAGATGAAGATACTATATGATTCGAATATTTTCCTGAGCTATAAGGCCGGCGGAATATCCCGATATCACTATGAGCTATATAAAGGTATAAGCAATAATAGCCATCATCAAATAAGGATGGCCGGCAAATTTATAAAAAACGATTATCTGCGAAGCGTCCGGCAATTCAGGAACAAGTTTATTTACGATCCTACGGCCACATTTGCGTCGTTAAACCGGTATTTGGTCAAAAGGGTGTTGAGAAATGCAGATTCATTTGATCTTTTTCATCCGAGCGCACCCAACTATTATGAGGTCAGTGACATTCCCGCCGAAAGTAAGGTGGTATTCACCATTCACGATTTGATTCTCGAAAGGGAATCGATCGATCTCGGAAAGAAGAAGCTGGAACTAGCCAACCGCGCCGACAAAATAATTGCGGTTTCACAGGCCACGAAAAATGACATCATTGATCTTTTCGGGATTTCCGCAGATAAGATTG
>Ga0209464_10000035_pt1 | contig 47722 bp, 75 predicted proteins | sample DOMMetBare1Fresh_2_FD_187473 | JGI IMG/M metagenome (GOLD analysis project Ga0209464, IMG submission 187473) | Wetland sediment microbial communities from St. Louis River estuary, USA, under dissolved organic matter induced mercury methylation -... | ecosystem: Environmental > Aquatic >...
GCATGAAGGGCCAGGTCGAGCTCGTCGCGATGCCCGGCTTCGAGCAGTACGAAGAGCTGCGCATCGTCTACATGGATCGGGGCGAGAAGCGCATCGCCGGCAAGCGCGAGAGCTGGCAGCCCGTGACCGAGCCGCCGAAGAAGCTCCGACCCGAGGAGATCCAGATGGTCGCGATGGCTGCCGACCGGCAGCTCCGGGCGCTCGACGAAAACGCGCCCCTGATGTGGTGGGCGCCCCAGCTCGAGCGCGTGCACGACGGCGGGCTCGTGAAGGTCATCGCCGAATACCTGCTCGCGCGAGGCTAGGATGCTCGACAGGTCGCTCTACTCCCCGAGCCCCTGGAGCTCGAAGTACCACGAGGCGACCGCCGATCAGGTGCTCGGGGGAGGAGCCGCGGGGCCCGGCAAGAGCTTGACCCTGCTCTGGGATTCCATCGCCACCCAGGCCGTCATCGAGCAGGCGCGCATGACGGGGCAGCTGCTCGATCAGTTCCCCGAGTGGCTCGCAGACCTCTGCAGGAAGCACCCCATCCGGCAGGGCGAGAGCGAGGGGCACACGCTCCACATGCGCCGCACGATGCCGCAGCTTCAGGAGACCATCGACCGCTCGATGCGCATGTTCCCGAAGTTCGACCCGCACGCGCGCTACTCGAAGGAGCTGCACCGCTGGGAGTTCGCGACCGGCTACAAGTACACGTTCGGCCATTGCCGCGAGAGCAACAGCCACGAGGACTACCTCTCGAAGCAGTACACCGCGCTCGATCTCGACGAGGCCTACCAGTTCGAGGAGAAGCAGTTCGAGGAGCTCGACGGCCGCGTCCGCACCGCCGACCCCGTGCTCCGGCACTTCAAGCGCACGCGCCTCATGAGTAACCCCGCGCCGGGCTGGCTCAAGGACACCTTCGTCACCCCCGAGCGCAAGGGCAACACTCTCCTCAAGCGCAAGGTGCTCGACCCGCTCACGGGCGAGTTCGAGTGGAAGACGCAACTGTTTCTCCCTGCAACACTCGACGATAACCCCGACAAGGGCTTCGTCCGTGACTACAAGTTCAAGCTGCTGAGCAAGCCCGCCCACATGCGCGCGCGCTATCTCTACGGCGACTGGGACAGCGTCGAAGGCGGCTACTTCGAGGACGACTACAACCCGGGCGTGCACGTGATCGCGCCGTTCAAGATCCCGCGCGACTGGCCCAAGTTCCGCGTGATGGACTGGGGCTTCAAGACGCACGGCGTGTGCGGCTGGTTCGCGCTCGACCCCGACGAGAACCTGTATCTCTTCTACGAGTTCAACTTCCGGCTGATGAAGGACGCCGAAGTCGCCAAGCGCATCATTGAGATCGAGAAGAGCTTCGGGTTCTGGGACAAGAACGAGAACAAGAGCCGGCTGCTCTCGTCCGTCGCCGACACCCAGCTCTGGGAGGAGCGCGGCGACTCGGGCAAGAGCAAGGCGCAGGTCTTCGCCGATCACGGCATCTACTGGGAGCCCGCCGACAAGGCCTCGATCCAGCGCAACGCCGAGCGCGTGACGGAGCGGCTACGCGACTACGACGAGCGGCGCCCGCCGGCGCTGCTCATCTTCGAGAACTGCAAGAAAACTACCGAGATGTTCAGCAGCATCAAAGTCGACGAGAACGACTCGCTCATCCCCGACAAGAAGAGCCCGCTCAAGCACTGGTTCGACATCGTCGCCTACGGAGCCGCGCGCGCGAGCCGCGGGCGAGGGAGCATCGTCATGGAACTGCACGAGTTTGACAGGCCCGACAACGACAACTCCGACGAGGCTCTGCCCAAAGCGAGCGGATTCGGGTACGGGAGCTGATATGACAGAATCTGTCACACCTCCGGATCCGCCTCTCGTCGACCCCGAGACGGGCGAGACGCCGCCGCTGTCGCCGCCTCGCATGCGCCCGGACCCGCTCGCGTGGGCGTACAAGCTCGCGATGGAGAACGATCCCGAGTGGCAAAAGATCCTCGCCGAGCCCTCCGAGGGACCGGCGAGGTGGTGGAAGCCAGAGGAGGAGCTCGTGCCTAGCGGCAAGTACGTGACCGTGCAGTGGGAGCCCGACGATGCCGCGTGAAGAAGAGACCCGCGAGGGGATGGAGGCGCCCCCCGAGGCGCAGAAACCGAACCTGTTCGAGCTCGGGCAGGACACGCCCGCGGGCGACCCCTTCGAGTACGACCCCGACGCGGTCAATCTCGTCACCGAGTTCAAGGCGCACCCCGAGGGACGCGCGGCGCTCAAACGCATCAGCCACAAGTGCCTCACCGAGTTCGAGAACGCGTGGGCGGCGACGGAGAAGTTCAGGAAGAACAACGCCGACGTCTGGAAGCTCTTCAGCGGGCTGCTCGATCCGAAAGACCCGCCGTTCGATAAGATGGCCAACGCGCACGTGCCCATCCTGATGGAGAACACCATCCGGATGACGACGCGCCAGGCGTACGAGCTCTTCGGCAACTGGACGAACGTGTTCGGCGTCACGCCCATCGGGCCCGACGACGAGAAAACGGCGAAGCTGCTCTCGCTTCACGGCAACTGGCAGATCCGAAAACGGATCAAGGACTTCAAGCGGCAGATCGGCCACCGGGGCCTCTTGATGTTCGATCTGTTCGGCGACGTCGTCTGTCACAGCTACTGGGATCCGCAGCACCGGTGCAACAGACACGAGGTGCTCTCGGCGAACGAGTTCGTCTGCGCCAACGCGCACGTCTCGACCATGCCCGACTTCTCGGATGTCTCCTGGGTGGCGAAAGTCATCTTCATGGACGCCCACGAGCTCCGGAAGATGGAGGGGACGTGGGAAGATCTCGACACGACGCTGAAGAACCTGCCCCCCGACTGGGATGATGCGACGCTCACGCAGGAGCTCCGCGAGCAGGTCGACAAGAGCATCGGCGTCGACTCCTCCGCCTACCAAAAGGGCCAGTACCGCATCATCCAGTACGAGGGCTGGGCGAACCTGCCGCCGTCGACTGCGATGGACGCGCAGGGCGAGCCGGCCGAGGCGCGAGACCGCTACTGCAAGATCATCATCGACTACCAGACGCAGACCGTGCTCGCGCTCTCGATTCACGAGCGGGTCGATCCGTACGAAAAGCGCCGGTTCGAGTTTCAGATGCAGGAGCTTCAGCGCTACCAGGCGGGGCTGCAGGAGATCCAGGCGTTTCAGCAGGAGCTGCAGCAAACGCAGACCTCGGCGATGGAGCTCGCGCATTCCTTGCCCGCCGACGGCGACGGCCCGGCGCAGGCCATCATCATGGCCCGCTCGCTCGGCGACATCCAGCCGCCGCCCGAGCCCACCATGCCCGACTGGATGCAGGGCAACCCCCAGGCGCAGCCGCGCCCGCCCGAGAGCGTGCCGATCCGCATGTTCAGCCACGGCGTGAACATCGAGCCCTTGCAGGGAATCATCGGGCTCGGCACGGGCATGATCCACGCCGCCCAGAACAAGGCCGCCAACATCTCGCTCTCGGCCTTCATCGACCAGGCGACGCTCGGCAACTTCAAGAACTTCGTCGTCAAGGGCGGGGTGAAGTTCGCCGGCGGCGACAAGATCGCGATGGCGCCGGGCAAGCTCCACACCGTGCAGGGCGCGACGGACCTTTCGAAGGACATCCTGCCGCTCGACTTCGGGCAGGCAAACCCGCAGTTCCTGCAGCTCATCGAGATGCTCGTGCGCTTCGGCAACACCGTGAGCAACACCCCCGAGGTGCTCTCGGGCGAGAGCGGCAAGAGCGGGGAAACCGCGCAGGGCATCAGCGCGCGCATCGAGCAGGCGACGAAGATGCTCTCGGTTCCGACCCAGAAGTACGCCGACTTCGTGACGCAGGTGCTCATCAACAACGCGCTTCTGAACGCCATCTTCCTCGAAGACGTCGAGTGGTTCAGCGTGAACAACCACGACCCCTCCGTCGGAGCGATGGGGCGGCAGACCTTCTCGGTCGGACGCGAGATGTACGACCGCCCCTATGACGTCGAGATCAGCGCCGACCTGAAGTTCACGTCGACCGCGCAGCGCATCCAGGAGGCGGACGCGCTCGTGCAGATGCCGAACGCGGTGCCCGAGCTCGCGGGCAACTTCGCCTTCAAGCACATGACCATCTCGAAGAGCCTCGAAGCGCGCAACCGCTACGATCTCATCGGGCTACTCGGCGCCCCGCCCCAGCCCCCGCAGCAGTTCGGCGTGCCGACGAGCCCGCCCATGCCGCCGCCGGGGATGGCGCCTCCGGGCGCGCCGCCAGGACCGGGGGGTCCGCCGCCAGGCGCCCCGCCGCAGAAGCCGCCGGGGCCGCCGCCGGCGAACCAGCAACAGAAGGGAGCCGCGTGATGCATGCGTGACCTCGACCTGCTGGAACAGTACCTGCTCCGGCTACGACAGGAGTTCCTGCAGGCATCGCACCGCGCGCTCATCGGCGGCTTCGAAGACATCGCGCTGCGCGAGGCCCGGGGCTACGCGCTGCAAGCCGAGCTCTGCGACCGCATCCGCGGCTCGCTGAAGGAGCTCACGGACGACCCGGCGCAATTCATCAAGGTGTACCTCTCATGACAGCACGACCCATCTATTCCTTCCCCGAGCCCGAGAAGACGAGCTCGTGGAAGCCCGAAGACCGCGGCGAAGTCCGCATCGAGCTGCGCGACACCGAGCGCGACGCGGCCACCAAACGCACGGCGCTCATCAGAGCGCGCATGTCGCCGCCCGAGGTGCTGAAGCTCAGCCCGAAGCTCGAAGCCGCGCGGCAGAAGTGGGGCATCCCCGACGGCTTCTTCAAGTACGCCGCCGGCTTCGACCGCATCTTCGTCTTCCCCGTCGATCCGTTCGACCAAGACGACAAGCTGCCGAACTCTTTCCTGTTCCGCGCGCAGACCACGAAGCAGAAGGACCTTCAGGAGGGATTCCGCGGCGTGCTCATCAGCGCGGGGCTGACAGCGATGGATCGCCTCATGAGCCACGGCTACGAGCTCGGCGACATCGTGATGACGAACAAGAACGTTCCCTTTGCTCGGCGCATGGAGCTGCTCGAAGGAGAACCCATGTTCGTGCTCGTGATGCGCGACGGCGACCTCGCCGGTAACGAGACGCTGCAGGCGGACATCCTCGCCGGCAGGCGCCGCGTCGTCGATGTCGGCGGCGGCGATGGCTACGGCCACCAGCTCGCGGAGCCCTCGCCCGAAACCCCCGGCGAGTGGATCGTACGCAAAAAGCAATCCGTCTACATCAACGACACGTGGTGACCCATGAGTGGCTATTTCCAAGGCGATCCCGATAGGCAGTCCGTCGTCGTCCCGTTCAGCGACGACGAGAGCGTCCGCGACGACGAGCTCATCACCGAAGAGGACAAGCCCACCGACACCTTCGAGGAGCGCAAGACTCGGAAGGAGAAGCGGCAGCAGCGGCTGCAGGGCATCATCCAGCAGGGGCGCAAGACCGCCGAGGAGCTCGAAGGCGAGAAGAAGGCGAACGCGGAGCTGCGCGAGCGGCTCGCTCGCCTCGAAGGCGTGGTCGGCGCGACGCAGAGCCAGCGCCAGGCGGCGCCCGCCGACGGCAAGGACGAGTTCGAGCGCGAGCTCGACGACATCTACCAGACGCAGCAGAACGCCTACAAGGCAGCTCAGGCCGAGGTGAAGGCGGGCACACTCACCGAGGAGCGGCAGCGCTACTACGAGAAGATCGCGCGCGACATCGAGGCGCGCAAGAGCACCGTGCACACCCGGCGCGTGCTCGCGCAGACCGAGCCCGTGCGCCAGCAGAACCAGGCGCAGCAGGTGTGGGTGCAGAAGTACCCGGACGTCTACCGCAACCCGAACGCCTTCCAGTACGCGCAGGGCAAGGCGCAGCAGCGGCTCGCGCTCGGCGAGCAGATCACCGCCCAGGTCGTCGACGAGATCATGGGCGAGACGATGACGACGTTCAAGCTCGGGCCCAAACCCGCGCCGTCGCAGAGCGAGCGGGCGAAGCTGTCCGGCATCGCGGCGAGCGGCGGGGGCGGCGGCGGGCGCTCCGACGCCGGCGTCGCGCTCACCCCGGCGATGCGACAGATGGCGATCGCCGCCTACGACCACCTGCCGGAGGCGGAAGCGATCAAGGCGTGGACGAACAAGACCGGGAAAAGACTGAGGGAAAAGAAGGTCGTGTGAGCGCGCGCCGGCGCTCCAATGAATTGGAGCGCGTGCCAATCTATTGACACGCTGCCGGCCGTCTGCTTCCCTGTAGCGCGACAGTAGCCCGGCAGCCCGTCACCCACGACGCGCCTGTCTGAACCCGGTGGGAGTTCAGGCGGAGCAGTGGTGGCTGAAGCGACGGAGCAGGTACAGGGCAAAAAGGGTGGGATGCGGCGTGAGGATCCTCCGCCGCGCCCTGTCGAGCAGGTCGCCAACCGCGGCTTTCTCGAAGGCTCCGACGGGACGAAGCACTTCGTCTGGGTAAGCGAAGTCAACGACCCGACGCTGAACGTCGGATCGTACCTCGCCCAGGGCTACAAGGTCTCGCAGTTCGACCCCGACGAGGCGAAGCCGACCGTCGGCTACAACGAATACAAGCAGGGGGACCCCATCAAAGCGATGGGCATGGTCCTGATGGAGATCCCCGTCGAGAAGAAGCGCGCTCTCGACGAGATCGGCTGGAAGCGAGCCGACGCCATCCAGGAGACCATCCGGCAGCGCGACATCGATCCGCTCTCGAATGACGAGGCGGCGCGGTTCAAGGGCATCAAGAGCGTGCGCGCCGACAGCGACGATCGCCGCAAGTGGCAGTTCTGAAGTCCATGACCTTCACCATGAGGTTCGACGACAATGGCTAACACCCACCGATACGGCATCCGGTTCGTCCGCAGCATCAGCGGCAATGACACCCCGCAGATCTTCACCCACCCGATCGCGAGCGGCTACGCGCCGGTCACCGTCGTGGGCGCGGGATCGAGCGTGAACCTCAACATCGGCGACCCCGTGAAGTTCGCCGAGGATGGCACGCTCATGCTCACGCAGACCGGGCAGGACAGCTCCGGCGCGAACGCCGACAGCGACGACTATTCGTTCGGCGTCATCGTGGGGTTCCCTCGCGTCATCGTCGGCGGCTACCCGCGTCCGGGCGGCTTCTACACGTCGGGCACGACCTACTCGGGCGGCATCGGCGGCGACAACGCCCCGCTCGTTTCGGTGATCCCCGTGGCGGGCAACATCTTCGAGATCGACGCCAACGCCGTCATCGGCGCCGGCACGAAGAACGCCGCGATGGCCGTGGTCGGACAGACCGCACGCATCGCCTACAGCGTGCTGTCGAGCGGCAACGGGCAGCCGAAGGCAAACCCCCGTCTAAACGTCGCGGACCTCGCCGCTGGCGGCGCCAACCAGCTTCAGTTGCTGGTCGTTGGCCTCGGCAAGGCGGGCGACGCGATGGACTTCTCGTCCAGCGACGTAACCCTGCAAGTGATGTTCACCGCGCTCGATCTGGCGCAGCAATCCGACCCCGCCATCTTCGGCGCGAACGTCGAGTGAGGAAGCGACAATGAGTGAGATTTTCACCAGCACCGCGGCGCTCGCGCTGAAGGACACGCTCGAGGACATCGACACCGACGAGCACGGGTCCGAGGGCAGCAAGGCCGTCTTCAACAAGTGGTGCACCGTCAAGAACATGACGGACAACTACATCGAATATTACGAGATCGCCGGCGGCGGTCTCGCGGGTGAGAAGCCCGAGGGCGAGAGCATCCCGGTCGGGACCATCATCGAGGGCCCCCTCACTCGCTTCAACGCGCGCACCTTCGGTCAGCGAATGATCGTGAGCGAAGAGGCGATGGAGGACATGAAGTACGACAAGGTCATCCAGGCGGCGAAGCGCAACAATCGCTCGCTCTGGAAGCTCGTCGACTTCGACGCGACCCTGATGCTGGTCCGCGCCACGAGCACGAGCTACGTCGGCGGCGACGGCCAGCCCCTCGCGAGCACGACCCACGTGCTGCCGGGCGGCGGCACGTACTCTAATATGTTCCCCTCGGCGCAGTTCTCCCCGAGCAAGGCCGCGCTCGTCATCGCGCAGGCGCAGCTCATGCAGCAGGTCGGCCACGACGGGCTCATCGACGGCGTCGAAGCGAAGAAGGCCGTGTTCCCGGTGCAGCAGTGGGGGATCTGGCGCGAGCTGCTCGGTTCGAGCTACGACCCGACCCCGGGCGCGTTCAACGCGATCAACGTCGTCAACCGCGACATGAACCTGACGCCGGTTCCGGTGAAGTACTGGAACACGACCACGACGAACTGGGGCCTCATCACCGATGCGGAGCTCGGCGTGATGTTCTTCTGGCGGCGCAAGCCCAAGAGCAACACGTGGGTCACCGAGGACAAGACGATGATGAACTACGGCATCACCGCGCGGTGGAGTCGTGGCTGGGTCAACCCGCGCGGCTTCTTCTTCTCGAACGCCTGAAGGTCACACGCCATGGCCAAGTCGAAACCCATGCCGGTAGCCAAACCGGCGCCCAAGCCCCCGAAGGGCACGAAGAAGGGTAAGGGCTGCTAATGAGCACCACTCCGAACTTCGCCGGCAACTTCCTCGGCAACACGTCGCCGTTCCTCTCGAACTTCGCCGCGGTCGCGAGCCCGTGGGGAACGTTCGTCAAGCCTGGCGGGCGCGTCGCCGCCTACGTGCGCTCGACGGGCGCGCAGGATGGCGAGGACCACTTCGCCGCCTCGGGCCTGCTCGTCGCGACCATCAACGAAGGGCTCAAGCGCTGCCGCTCCGGGCAGAACGACATCGTGTTCGTGCTGCCCGGCCACACCGAGACGTACTCGACCACGGGCGCCGTGTGGGCAAACCTGGTGGCAGGCGCGCAGATCATCGGCGTCGGCTCTGCTGGCGCGACGAATGCGCCGACGCTGAACCTGACGCACGCGGGCGCGAGCATCGCGCTCAACGTGGCGAACGTCACGCTCGCGGGCTTCAACATCGTGGGCGGCGTCGCGACGGCGACGGCGTCGATCGTCATCACCGGCGCGGGCGTGACCCTTGCCGGCAACTTCCTGAACTTCAGCGGCTTCGCCCTCGGCGCGAACTCCCCCATCGCGGTAACCGGCGCGGCAACGTGCTCGATCATCGGCAACAACATCGTTGCCGACTCGACCGCGACGATGATCGCCATCACGGGAGCGGCGAGCACGAACTTTCTCGTGCAAGGCAACATCGCGCGCCAGGCGCAGGCCACGAGCGGCGGCGGCTTCTCGTCGACGGCAAACACGAGCGGCATCAGCGGCCACTACTCCGACAACTACTTCAAGACGGCGACGACCTCGACCGGCGGCGCCGGCGTCATCGTGCTCGGGGCAGCCACCATCACCACGGTCGGCAATCACGAGAACTACGGCGGCGAAGAGACGGCGGCCGCGAGCCTCCTGGTCACGGGCGCCTGATTCATGGAGAGCAATGAGCCGGAGCGTCCCGCGCAACATCGACAGGAAGGGCGAGCACCTATCGCGTTGCGACGTGTGCGGCGTGCCGTTCCTGCGAAGCGCGCTCCGGCGGGGCCGCGACGGCCAGCTGCGCTGTGAGAACGACCAGCCCGGGCGCGACGAGCTCACGCTCGCCGAGCTGACCGCAAACCGGGCCTCCGCGCTCAGCCAGCGACTCGGGATGACGGCGCCTGCCGACGGCGCCGTCCCCGATGTCGACAGCGCGGGACAGCCCTCCTCCGCCTCCTCCTACACCGGGCCGGCGCGGCGCTTCACCGCGAGCGACGTGTTCAACGGCACGCCGCCGACGGGGTTCTGATGACGATCGCGACTTCGCCCTCGGCCCCGGTCAGCCTGAACGAGCTCATCCTGCTCGCGTACAAGCGCGCCGGCGTCTTGCCCGTCGAGGCTCGCCTGTCGGGCGCGAACATGGTGCCCAAGCTCGAGCACGGGCGCCAGACCCTGAACCTCATCATGGACGCGCTCGCGACCGAGGGGTTCATCGCGCGCACGACGGGGTTTCACGATCTCGCGCTCGTCGCGGGCGAGCCCTACTACACGCTGCCGAACGACATCCTCGACGTGCACGAGGATGCGATGTACGTGCCGCCCGAGAACCCCGACACGAAGTTCACGACGGGCGAGCTCGTCTGCAAACAGATCGATCTGTTCAAGTGGAGCACGCTGACCGTCAAGGGCAGCATCTCGACGCGCCCCCAGCTCTACTGCGTCTTCCGCCACGGCGCGCTCGTCAACGTGCGCTTCTGGCCCGTGCCGAGCGAGGCCGGGGTGATGCGGCTCAACGTCACGCGGCTCTTCGGGTCGAGCTCGGACGGGACGAAGAGCGCCGACCTCGAACGCTTCTGGTACGACTGCCTCTGCTGGCAGCTCGCCTACTACGTTGCCATCGATAGCTCGATGCCGTCCGATCGGGTGAGCCTGCTCGCCGGCATCGCCGAGTCGAAGAAGAGGCAGTGCGTCAACTTCTCCTTCGAGCACACGAGCGGCCCCCAGGTGGTGCTCGACTACACGACGCAATGGAGCGCGTGAGATGTGGCGCGCTTCGGAACCGACCGCTGCGGTAGTTGCCTCAGGGAGCGAGGGCTAACCGTATGCCCACTGCCCCCATCCCCTTCGGGCCAACGCTCGAGACGAGCGGTGAGCCGATCAGCGGCGCGTCGAGCGAAGCCTTCAACGTCATCCTCGACGCTCGCGGAGTCCTCCGAAAGCGCCCCGGCCTCGTCGCCTACACGGGTGTCGCTCCCGCTACTGCCGTCGACGCGGCCGGCGTGCTCGGGCTGTACCTCACGGAAAGCAAAGTAGCCCACACCTCCGGCACGCACACGGTCAGCGGTACGCACCCCGGCGTGCTCTACGCAGTGGGCGCCACGGTGAACGCCTCGGGCGGAGGGCACAATACCGGGCGCAACGTCTACCGAATCGCCGGGGGGACCGCGACCTTGGTCGGTACGGGCGCAGCCAATGAGGATCGTCTCGCGACTCCTGCTGCGATCGCCACGACGCGGTTCCCCAGGCCGGTGTTCGCCGAAACCGAGGCATTGCTCGTCATCGCAGGTGGCGCGGAGGTTGGGAGGATCGACATCCGCCCCGAGACGTTTGCGGCCCCCGACTTCACGACGAATGCCGACTACCAGGAGATGAAGTTCCTCGGCGGCTGCCCGCCGCTCGCGAGCCACATCCTCGGCAACAGCTCGCGCCTGCTCGCCAACGACACGCAGCTCGATCAAACGAAGCTCCGGTTCAGCGACATCACGCAGGGCATCGTCGACGTCACGGGGCACGAGACCTGGGCGCCGTCGCCCGGCAGCGCGGGCTTCTTCACGGCGGAGGCGCGGCCCGACTCCATCGTCGCCTGCGCCGAGAACACCAACGACATCTTCGTCTTCGGCAAGACGAGCCTGCAGCTCTTCAGCCCCGACACGAGCGTGACGTTCGCGCCGAGCATCACGCGCGAGGTCGGCTGCCTCGCAGCCTACAGCCCCGTCAAGGTCGACGACCGCTTCGTGTGGCTCGACCACCTGACCCGCATCGTCATCAGCGACGGGCGGGAATGGGAGGACGTCGGCAAGCCCGTGCAGGCGACGCTCGACGCGCTGACGACCCCGAGCGACTGCTACGGCTACCGCTTCAGCGAGAGCTTCGCCGACGCGGTCGTCTTCCGCTTCGAGACGGACGAAGAGACGCTCGTGCTTCAGCCCGGCATCGGCTGGGGCCGCTGGGCGCTGCACACGGCCGCGACCGACACGTTCACGATGTTCCCGGTGCTGAGCCACCTCTGCCGCCAAGACGGCGGGCTCAATGTCGTTGGGCTCTCCGACGGCACCATCCGCCTCCTCACGCTCGACGCGGAGACGGACCTCGGCGCGGCCATCGTGGCCTACTGCCGCACGGGCTTTCTCGATCGGGAGAGCAACAATCGCAAGCGCACGACGGCCGTGCATCTCGCCTTCAAGCGCGAGCCCGAGCTGAGCCGCGACGTCGTCTGCTACCTCGAATGGCGCGATGACCTCTCGCCCGAGTGGAACGAGATCGCCATCGAGCTGTCGTGCGACGACGGCGACTTGAACCCCGTCATCCCGCTCTACTCGCTCGGCGTCTACCGCCGGCGGCAGTGGCGGTTCCGATTCCCGAGCGAGAAGGGCCTGTTCCTCGTCCGCGCGCTCGAAACGTTCGAGGACCTCGGCAGCTGAAGGAGTGAGCAATGGGATTGTTCGACATCATCGCTAGCGGGATCAACCCGATCCTCGGAGAGGATACCGTTGCGCGCCTTCCGGTCGTCAACGGCTTGCTCGGCGCGGAATCCGACTCGCAGAAGGCCCTGATTAAAAAGCAGGAGCAGCTCGATGCCGAGGCGAAGAAGCGCGAGCAGCAGAACGTTCAGGCGCGCATGCGGGCGCTCGGCCAGAGCATGCTCGCCTTCAACCCGCAGAACCAGATGATGGCTCAGATGTTCGGGCCGCAGGCGGCGTTCAGTCCGCAGCAGTTCGCTCAGATGACGGGCGACCCCGGTGCGCGCTCGGAGGCCGAGTACAAGCAGGCACACGCCAAGGCGCTCGAACAGCCCTGGGCGGGCGACAGGCGGCTGTCCACGCAGGGCTGGAGTGCCGCGGACATCCAGCGCATGCAGGAGAACGAGAAGCGCAAAAAGATGATCGCGCAGCAGATGACGCCGCTCGGGCCCGGCCCCGCGCCGCTGAACCTGCCGCCGGCAGCAGCCGCGAGGAGGTATTGACATGCCCTCGTATTCTTGGGATCTCGACCCCCAGTCGAACTACATCCAGCCCCCGCCGAAGCCCACGAGCAACACGGGTTACTACGATCCGCGCATGGGGGCGACGACGCAGATGCAGACGTCGGGCCCCACGGCGCCGCAGCTGTCGACCGTCGACCGGACGGGCGCCGCCGCCGCGTTCGCTCCGCGCGATCCGATGCAGAACCCGGGCAACAACCTCACGAATCCCGGCTACGACGAGCAGGCGTTTCTATACACGCAGAATCGTTACTTGAACGATCCGAGCGCGGGGCTGCTGCAGGACCAGTACAACAACATGCAGAACCCGACCCAGGGTGAGCAGTTCATGAACGACAACCTCGGCACCCTGATGGGTCCGGGGCAAGGCGATCAGTATTGGAACCAGGTGCAAGGCCAGTACATGAACCCGATGGCGGGCGAGCAGTTCGCGCGCCAGGCGACGCAGAACTTCGGCGCGCAGGGCCCGGCGAGCGCCTTCTACGACCAGGCGATGGGGCAATACGATCAGTTCACGGGCTACACGGGCCCGCAGAACGCGCAGGGGCAGTACGGCCAGAGCGCGGCGAGCCTCGCCGGCGGCACGCAGGGCGAGCAGGGGCTCGGGCAGCTCGCGGGGCAGTACGGCGCCATCGGCCAGTACCAGGGCGGCAACAATGCGCTAGGGCAGTACCAGCAGAACGCATCGAGCGGGCCGCTCGCGGCGCAGTCGTTCTACGACCAGATCGCCGGCAGCTACGGCTCGATGGGGCAGTATTCGGATCCGAACCTCGCCGCGGGGCAGTACGCCCAGACGCAGCAGTCATTCGGGGCGCTACCGACGCCCGACTCGGCCGATCCCTTCTACGATCGGGCCATCCAGCTCGGTACGCAGAAGTACAACAGCCAGGCGGCGGGGCGCGGCGTCTACGGATCGAGCGACGCGCTGTCGGGCGTCGGCAACATCATCACCGACCTGAACGCCCAGCGCGCTCAGAACCAGTTCGGTAACGAGATGAGCATCGCGCAGGAGAACCGCGCGCGACAGGAGCTGCTCGGTAACCAGGCCCGCATGGGCGACCTGTCGAGTCTCGCGGCATTCGGCGCGAACATGCAGGGGCTCCAAACGTACGGCGGGCTCGCCAACGCTGCCGGCAACCAGACGCTCGGGCAGCAGACGATGCTCGGTAACCAAGCGCGCGCTGCCGACCAGACCTCGCTCGATGCGTTCAACAGTAACCTCGCTGGCGTGAACACCTTCGCGAACGTCAACAACATGCAGGGCAACCTCGAGCTCAACAGGAACGAGCTGCTCGGCAACATGGCGAATAACGCCGACAGCCAGGCGCTCGGGGCGCAGCAGGCGAACATCTCGGGGCTCAACGCCTTCGGGAACCTCGCGAGCTCGGCCGACAGCGCGGAGACGAACCGCTACACCGCGACGACCTCGGCGATGAACAACGCCGACCGGACCGCGCTCGACCGGATGAACTCGGGCGCCGACATCGCCTTCCGCGGCGACGAGAACCAGCGCGCGAACTACGACAGCTCGATGCGGACGGCGGAGAGCGCGAGCCGCCTCGGCATGGACCGGAACAAGACGAGCGCCGACATCGCCAACACGCTCTCGAACAACGACCTGAACCGGCTCGACTCCTTCAACCGAGCGGCGAGCGGCGCAGAGGGCTCGCGGCAGGCGCGCCAGCAGGCCGCCATGAACGCCATCAGCGGCTACAGCCAGCAGGTGCAGGGCGCCATCTCGCAGGCGCTCAATGACGTCATCGACGGCAGCCAGGCCGACATCGAAACGGCATGGCAGACCGACGTGCTGCCTGTCCTGCAGCGCGCGCAGCTCGACCAGAAGCAGATCGATCAGGTCTACGAGCTGGTCAAGGGCGTCGCCGAAGCCAAGGCGAAGGGCGGAGGCTGAGCGATGCCCCTCGACTTTGCGAGCATGCTCCTGCAGCCGACGAAGGCGTCGCCGTGGAATCTATCCCCGGACGGTAGCGGAAGCGCCCGCGAGCAGCTCAAGCTCGCCCGCGAGCGCTTCGAGGAGGAGAAGCGGCAGAACGATCGCGCGGAGGAGCTGCGACGCATCGAGGAGGCGGGGCGCAACGCGCGCTCCGCGATGGAAGCGCAGCAGGCGCGCGCGGCGGCGGAGGCCACGCGGCAAGCGGCGCTGCTCAAAGAGCAGCAGGGCGCGATGCAGAAGTTCGGCGAGCTCGCCGGCAGCGGCAAGGTGCAGCAGGCGCACGCGATGACGCCCTACCTCGAGCAGCTCGGCATCGACGCGAATAACCTCGGCACCGTCGGGGGGCTGCCCGTCTTCCAGCTGCAGAACCGCGCCGAAGAGGCCGCGCGCGCCAGCGCCGAGTGGGAGCGGCAGCCGCGCGCCATCGACAGCGCCGACGGCACCGAGAGCGCGACCCAGTCGCTGAGCCGCATGGACGCGCTCGGCTACCCTACGAACGAGCGCGGCACGCTCGACGACCCGAGCGCGACGCGGGGGCCCTCGTCGGCCGAGGGCGAGCTCGGCTTCGAGGCGACCGGCGCGCTCGACGAGGCGACGACCGACGCGATCACCGCGGGAGAGGCGGACCTTGCGACCGCGGAGGAGTTCGCGGGCGATGGCGTCGCGGAGGTGAGCGTCGGGCGAGGCATGGTGCCGGCGTCGCTCTCGCGCGGCGACGCCTTCGCCCAGGCGCTCGCCGCGAGCCAGCACGCACGCGACACGAACAAGCCCCTGCGCGGCCCCGACGAAGAGGACTTCCAGGGCGCCGTCCCGCGCAACGTCATCGACTTGCCGGCGATGGCGGCCGAGACGAACGCGCGCCTGAGCCCGATGCTCAAGAGCATCGGCGGGTCGCTACCGACGCGAGCACTCAGAGACACGGCCGAGGCCGTCGGCAAGGGCGCCGCGGGGCTCGGGCTCGAGGCGACCGACGCGCTCGGCGAGTTCACCAAGGGCATGGCCCCCGCGCTCGACATCTACAAGAGCGAGCAGAACATCCAGGCGCAGAAGGCGAAGGGCAACGAGCTCGGCCGTATGGAGCGGGGCACGCTGCGCAAGTGGGGCGAGGACCGGGGTAAGACGCTTTACGGCGACCGCGCGATCGATAAATCGATCAACTCGATCAACAAGGCGGACGAGGTCGATCGCGTCCTGAACAACAAGAACCGCGAAGACGACGGCATGGTCGCCAACGCCGTAATGGAGGCCCAGAACCTCAAGGGCGCCCCGAGCAACACCGACCTCGAGTTCGCGTTCAACATCCCGAAGGGCGATCTGGTCACGAAGGGGTTCGCCATCATCCAAGAGGCCGTGCGGGGCGGGATGAGCGACGCGCAGAAGGCGGCCGTCAAGAGCTACATGCAGGCTGTGCGCGAGACGCAGCGCCGAAACCTCGACGAGTACCTCGACAACGCCTTCGACACCATCGACAACGACCGTTCACTCGATCCGGAGGAGCGCGCCGGCTTCAAGAGCTACGTCGAGCGGTCGGTGCCGGCGTCGGTCTATAACCGGTACTGGGAAGAGCGAGAGAAGCGAGAGAAGGCCTCGGGCGGCGCGCGGCGCAGCTCGGGTCAGGGCGCGACCGCGCCGGCCTCGGGCGAGGCGGGCGCGGAGCTGCAGCGCCAGGCCGACGCCGCCGGCCTCAACGGGCAAGTGCTCGGCCAGCTCATGGGCGGCGAGAGCGGCGGCGCGACGAACGCGGCGAACGACAAGTCGAGCGCAAAGGGTGTCTTCCAGCTCATCGACGGCACGGCGCAGCTCATGGGCTACAAGGACGCCGCCGAGTACGCGAGCGAGCCGCTCGAAAAGCAGATCGAGGTCGGCCTCAAGCTCTTCAAGAACAAGGGCATCACGAAGGACAGCCCGCCCGAAGACTACGCGCTCGTGCTCGCCGCGCCCTCGTTCGTCGGCAAGTGGAAGAGCCGCGACGACGTCGTCTACAAGAAAGACTCCGACGAGTGGAAGGCGAACGCGCCGTGGCGCCCGGCGGACGGCGGCGACATCACGGTCGGCAGCATCGCCGACTACTACATCAAGGGCGGCAAGGCGCCGGCGAAGGCGGACGCTCCCTCTCCCGCGCAGGCGGCGCCGAACGACCTCGGTCTGCCCGAGCCGAAGACGGCGGCCGAGAAGCGCATCATCGAGCTCTTGAAGAAGCGAGGCGGCTAGGATGGCGCTCACCCCCGAAGAAGAAGCCGAGCTCGCGGAGCTCTTGAAGGCGCACCCCGAGTTCGCGGCGGCGGCGCCGAAGAAGGGCGCCGTCATCGACCAGAAGCCGACGCCCGGATCCGAGGAGGGGCTCGGCGGCATTCAGGCCGTCTACGGCAAGGACTGGACGGCGTACGGCCAGGGCGGGCAGCCCATCGCGCAGACCCCGGACGATCGCGCGCGCGACGACGCCGCGGTGCAAGCGGAGGCCGAGCGGGTCGCGGGCATGCTCGATCCGCGCTTCTCGCTCGTGCCGCAAATCCTCGCGCTGCAGCCGGCGACGAACGACCCCCAGGGAGATCAGGCGGCGGCGGCGAAGTACCAGGCGGGGCAGCGCGACGCGATCTTCATCTACGAGCCCCCGGTGGCGGTCGTGCGCAAGCACCTGCTCGAGAACCCCGCGATGCTGCGTGCGGTGAGCGACGAGGTGCCCTCGCAGCTCGAGCTCGACTCGATGACCTCCGACTCGCCGCTCTACCAGGCGGCGGCTGACTGGATGTTCCAGCAGGTGGACAAGGCGGCGACCGAGAAGGGGCAGAAGATCATCCGCTACTCGCGGGCGCCGTGGCTGCAGAGCGACAAGAGCATCCCCGAGACGCTGAAGCTCAAAGTCCAGGGCGCCGACTCCGAATGGGCCAACCAGGCGCAGGCCTTCGTGCTCGGCGTCGACGACATGGGAGCCGCCGGCGCGGCGCGCGCATCGCAGGAGCGGTACGAGCCGACGTCGATGCTCACCCAGCCTCGCCCGGGCGTGAACGAGAGCGTCCCGCAGTCGAGCGCGGAGGTGAACGCCTGGACGGAGCAGGAGTATCCGCTCTCCTACGGCGCGGGGCAGGTCGTCGGGATGCTGAGCCCGCGGAGCATCTTCAACAAGCTCTGGGGCGGGCTCGAGCAGGGCGGCGCCTGGCTGGCCCAGGCGGCAGCCAAGACGCGGCTCGGGGCCTATGCGGCCGATGTGGCGGCCCCTGCCGTCAAGAGCGTGGCGGGGGCCGTGGGTGACGCCGCGACGGGCGCGGTCGCCGCCGGCACGGGGCAGGTCCTGCAGGAGTACGTCGATGCTTCAGGGCGCGGCGAGATGCCCGACCTGGCGGAGGCGGGAGAACGCGTGCGGGACGTGGGGGAAACGGGCGGCATCCTCGCCGGCCTCGGCAGCGGCGGGCGGCGCCTGGCAGAGGCGGGCGCCGCCGGCATCCGCCAGTCGCCCCGCTTCACGGGGCCGCGCGGCCCTGGCGCCGTGGGGCGGACGGAGGCGAACATGGAGTATCGCTTCGGCCGAGAGCCGAGGCTCAGCGGCGAGACGCGCTCGCTCGTGAAGGAAGCGAACGAGGGCGGCTACCAGCCGAGCGACGTGCTCACCGAGGAGATCGCGGGGCCCGTGGGCAAGGCCGCCGAGCAGAACGCCCGCGTCTCGGCCGACCGCGCCGGCGCCGTGCGCGCGAGATACGTCCGCGAGCCCGAGGGGGCCCAGCCGGTGCCGGTGACCCAGACGCAGGAGACCGCCCTCGAGAAGCTCCGCGACCACTACCAGCCGCAAGAGGGCGGGCGCTTGCGTGCGGTCGACGACCGCACGCCGCCTTCGTTCAAGGTGTTCAACAGCGTGGCCGGCGACGTGTCGACGTCTCCGGCGAAGGGAGCGGCGAAGCTCACCCCCGACGAGGCGGAGAACTTCCTCGGGGCGCGAGCGCGCTACAAGCTGCTCGAGGACGACATCAAAGCAGCGAACCAGCGCGCGGGCGCGGCTCCGAAGGAGCGCATCGAGCGCGACTCGTACCTGCGGACGCTCGATCCGAAGAAGCGCGCGGCAGCCGACGAAGAGATCGAGGCGAGCATCGAGGACATCGTCGGCGACGTCACCCCGACGGCGGCCCGCCGCGACGCGGTCGAACAACAGGTGCTCCGCGAGCTGGTCGACGAGGCCTCGTTCGTGGAGGCGAACGGGACGCTCGGCGACTACCTGCGGCAGCGGGGCATCGATGCGGTGTACGTCTCGCCGCGCGCGCTCGATGCGCGCCGCGCCGACACCCTGATCGGGCTCTTGAAGGACGACGACCTGGTCAAGGCCGCCAAGCGCGACCGGGGTCAGTTCCCCGTCGGTGGCAAGCGGGGCGGGTACAACGAGCTGCTCGAGAAGCAGGACGCGGAGGCCGCGCGCCACGCGAACATCCAGAAGTCGGTGGCGCCCGGGGGCGACGCCTTCCAGCCCGTCGCGGGCCTCTACCATAGCCGCCCCGGCGAGAAGCAGCTCGTCGACCAGGTCAAGACTCTCGCCGACCAGGCCGGCGTCCGCCCGCAGCTCGACCGCCTGCGCGGTCTGCAGGAGACGCTCGCCATCCAGAACCGCGCGAGCTTCCGCGGCCCGCAGGGGCAGACGCGCTCGCCCTTCGCGCCCCAGAACATGATGGACGCCGCCCAGCTCCGGCTCGCCTTCCCGGTGCTCCGGGCGCTCGAAGGCCCGCTCGGGCCCTTGCGCGGCTCGACCGCCGGGCGCCCTGCGCTCATGGGCGGCGGCGAGACGGAGGCGGCGCAGCGGCGAGCCGAGAGCGGCGCGCGCGGGCGCTACGAGGCGGCGCGCGACAAGCGGCTGAAGGAGATCGCGGAAGCGAAGGCCGCCGAAGAGAGCGAGAGCGAGCGGCGACGGACCGAGACGATCCAGAGGAGACGATAGATAATGAGCAGCCAGACCATCATCAAATATGTCGACACGGCGCTGCCCACGACGGCCGCCGCGGTGACCTTGTTCAACAGCGTGACGTCGTTCCCGCCCGGCGGCAGCTTCCACCTGCTCGGACAGCAGTGGTTCCAGTACGGGCTCGTGTTCGACAGCGCCGGAGGCACCATCACCGGCACGGTAACCGGGCAGTGGTCGGACGACAAGGGTGTCACGTGGAACGAGTTCTATGCTTCGGGCACGTTGAACGACGACGTCTCGAACGAAGACGAGGTCTACGTCGGCATGTTCAAGGACGTGCGGTTTCTGTTCACCGCGGCCACGCAGAACGCGACGGTGTTTATCGCGGCGCTGTCGCTCAACTGCCACAAGGCGACGAGCACGAGGACGGCCACCGACGTGCTGGTGAACGCGCTCGCATGACGCTCTCACTCGGCGCTCGTGCGTCGATGCTCGACGGGTTCGAGACCTACATGCTGGTGGGCTCGGGCACGGCGAACTTCACGCTCTACCAGACGAACACCTCGCTCGCGGTCTTCCCGCTCGCCGCTTCGCCCTTCGGGGCGGGCAACCTCGACAGCATCGTGGCCGCCTCGACCCCTATCAGCTCGACGGGGACGGAGGTCGCCGGCACGGCCAACCGCTTCATCATTACCAACCAGAACGGCGACACGGCGCTCTCGGGCTCGGTCGGCGCCATCGGCAGCGGCGCCGACATCGAGCTGCCGAGTCTGACGGTGACGGCGGCGGCGACGCAGACGCTCAACGCGCTCGTGCTTCGAATGGACGCCTACGGCACCCTCTCGGTGGAGGCGAGCCTCACCCTGCAATGAGCATCGCACTCGGCAACCGCTACACGTTCAGCTCGCCCACCTTCCAGACCTCGGCGGGGACGGCGACGGATCCGACGACCGTCAAGTTCTACATGCGCGAGCACGTGGACGGGACCGAGCTCGAATGGACCTACAACGCTTCGCCGACGGCGGGCACGCACTACCCCGTGGGTATGCAGCCCATCGTGCGGGCGAGCGCGGGGGTGTACTCGGTCGCCTACGACAGCCGCAAGCCCGAGCGGGTGACGGGGTTTTGGGTGGGGACGGGCACGGTCTACGACGCCGTGCAGGAGACGCTCTTCGTGCGGCACGCAGAACTCGCGCTCATCGACCCGCCGAGTAGCTGATGGCTGATTGCGACGACCGGCAGCTATCGGAGGCCCAGCGCCAGGCGGGCTACCAGAACCAGCGCACGGGGGTGCAGCAGGCGGTGCGCCCCTTCAGCGGGCGGCCGACGCTCGACAACCTCATCGACTACATCAACCGCGAGCTGTTCCCCGCGGTGAAGGCGACGCGGAACAAGGTCAACGACGTTTACCTACAGACAACGGACAACGCCCCATCGGGCAATCCGCTGCAGTACTACTTCTCGACCGAGACGGCGGCTGCTGATCCCACGGCGGGGCGCGTGCGGCTCAACGCGAGCCCGCAGGATACCGCGACGACGCTCCGGGTGAGCGAGCAGAACGCGCGACTCGTCGACGCACGGCCGTGGCTCGAGGTGATGGCGGGCGGCGCGACCACGCCGCTCGGGGTGGTGACGCTGAGCGACGCCGTGAACCCGGCGAGGTTCATTCGGTTCGACCTCAACTCGATGACCGATCAAGGGGTGTACTGGGATCTCTCCGTCACCGTCATCGAGAGCAGCCATGACGATCCCTTCGTCGACGGCGGCGGGCTCGTCATCTCGTTCATCCCTGGCGTCGCGAGCACGGGCACGACGGTGCCCGCGGGCGCGCTCACGCCCATCGGCCCCAACACCGTGCTCGGCAACCCGACGGCAAGCACGGCGGCGCCGACCGAGATCGCCATCGACGATCTGAGCGTGCTCGGCAGGGCGGGGCTCGCGGGGACCGGCAACCTCGAAGACATCACCGTGCCCGGGACGGGCACGTTCACCGGCGAGAGCGTGTTTCTCCGTTCGCCGTCGGTGCGCACGTCGCTGCAATTCCGGAACTTCACGCTCGGCGATCTGCCGCTCATCAGCGACAACCGCTTCGTCGGCAACGTGACGGGCGCCACGGCACGGCCCGCATACACCGATCTCGCGCAGCTCGCGCAGGATCTATTCGGCATCGGCTGGGATGCGGCGACCCACAACTTCAGGCTCAGCGACGTGCTCGACAACACGTTCATGGGCAACACTTCGGGCGCGACGACGTACCCCCAGCCCACGCCTCTTTCCGACCTCGATAGCATCAGCATCACGTATGAGAATGTCGGCAAGTCGTTCGTGCGCGAAGCGCTGACGGGCGACGTCACGGCGCTGCAGAACAACAACACCGTCACCGTCAACGCGAACGCCATCACGAACGCGAAGCTCGACGACATGGCGGCCAACACCGTCAAGGCAAACGCGACGGCGAGCACGGCGGATCCGACCGACTTCCCCGTCGGCACGAACAGCGTACTCGGCCGCGTCGCAGGCAACATCGTCGCCGCCCAGGTCGTGACGGCGCAGATCGCGGACGCGGCGGTGACCAACGCCAAGCTCCGCGACAGCGCGGGGATATCCGTCATCGGTCGCGCGACGACCACCACGGGCGTGCCGGCGGACATCGTCGCGACGTTTGGGACCGGCGTCGTGTTGCGCGAGAGTGGCAGCACGATCGGGTGGGGCACGGTCGCTACCGCCGGTATCGCCAACAACGCTATCACGAACGCCAAGCTCGCTCAGATGGCGCAAAGCCGCGTCAAGGGCCGAGCCGAGGGGGCAGGCACGGGCGACCCCACCGATCTGACTCCAACCGAGGTCGTCAGCATTATCGACGGCGAGAATGCGACGTGGACGGGCGCGCACTCCTTCACGGGGGCGAGCCATACCGTCAACGTGAGCGGCGCGGCCAACACGACCGCGGGCGCGACGAGCACGATCCAGACGTCGGCGGGCAACCTGATCCAGGCGTCGGCGGTCGACTACTTGCTGACGGCGCAAGCCGACGTCGTCATCAACGCGGGCGACACGGCCGGCGGGGTCGCGATTCATGCGGGACTGACCCCCAAGACGGCGGCGAACGATAACCGCGTCACCATCACCGCCGACGATCAGGTCGTGCTCGAACCGACGGGCTCGTGCCGCATCTTTACGGGTGGCGTCGAGCGCGTCGAATATGAGTCGACGGGCGCGTGGCAGATATCGGGCGCCGTGGGGACCACGGGTCACACCATCGTCACGGCGGGAGCGGGAGCGCCGCCCGCCTGGGGCCAGCTACCGACGGCGGGCATCGCCGACGATGCCGTCACGAACGCAAAGCTCCGGAACTCGGGCGCGCTCAGTGTCATCGGGCGAAGCGCGAACAGCACGGGCGATCCGGCGGACATCAGCGCGGTCGCCGCCTCGGGCTCGGTGCTACGCGAGAGCGGGAGCACGGTAGGGTTTGGCACCATCGCGACAGCGGGCATCACGGATGCGGCCGTGACGAACGCGAAGCTCGCCGACATGACGGCAGGGACCGTCAAGGGCCGTCAGATCGACGCCACAACGGGTGTTCCGGTCGATCTGACGGGGCTCGAGGTCGCCGAACTCATCCGCTTCGGCACCACCCAGGCGGTGACGCTCGCCGCGACTACCAACGACCAAACGCTCAACGCTGACACGACCGTCATGCGCATCACGCCCACCGGAGCGCAGACCCTTACGGGCATCACGGGCGGGGCGCAAGGACGCCTGTTGTTGCTCGAGAATATCGCGGCGGCGGGTAATCCTTTGACGCTCGCGAGCCTCGATGCGGGCTCGCTAACCGCGAACCGTCTACGCACGCCCGGTGGCGTCGCGCTCGTGCTCGGGTTTCGCGAGTCGGCGATCCTGCGCTGGGAAACGAACAACAACGACTGGCGTGTCGTGGCCGTGTCCCGCGCGACCGCGGTCGCCGATGCGGATTACGGCGATATCACGGTCACGAGCTCAGGCGCGACGTGGACCATCGACAACAGCGCCGTGACGCTTGCGAAGATGGCGAATCTCGCCGCCGGCACGGTCATCGGCAGGCAGATTGACGCGAGCACGGGCGTCCCGGTCGCGCTCGCGGGCGCCGAGCAGGGCGAGAACATCCGGTTTAACACGCGGCAGACCGTCGCGGCATCGGGCACGCTCGATATCACGCTCAACGATGACACCACCATACTCGTGCTGCAGCTCTCGGCGGATGCGACGCTACGCTCGATCAGCAACACGGCGAGCGGTGATGGGCGTCTCCTGCGCATCGAGCACGATTCGGGCTCGGCGTTCACGCTGACACTCGGTCACAACCTGGCGACGCCCACGTTCTTCCCGCTCTACAACTCCGACGAGGCGGACATGCAGGTCCGGCGGGGCTCGACGGTCGTCTATCGCTCGCGGTCAGGGTTCTGGCGGCCGGAGATCCCGAGTTCGCGGATGCGAGTTCGCAAGAACTCGACCGGCACGGTGTTCGATCGCGGGCGGTTCAATCTCATCGAGGGAACGGGCGTTACCCTCACGGTCACCGACGATAGCTCGAACAACGAGGTCGACGTCACCATCACGGGCGGCGTCGTCAGCGACGGCGACAAGGGCGACGTCACGGTCAGTTCGACCGGCACCGTCTGGACGATCGACAACGACGTCGTCACCGACGCGAAGCTGCGCAACTCGGGGGCTCTCAGTGTCATCGGGCGCAGCGCGAACAGCACGGGCGATCCGGCGGACATCTCCGGCACGGCGTCGAGCGATCAGGTTCTGAGGGTCAGCGGCACGACGCTCGGGTTTGGCACCGTGGCGACGGCGGGGATTGCGAACAACGCCGTGACCGACGCGAAGATCCGCCAGAGCGCGGGGCTCACCGTCATCGGTCGCGCCGCGAACAGTACGGGCGACGTCGCCGACATCGGGGCGGGCGTCGACGGGTACGTGCTGCGCCGCATCGGAACCCTGCTCGGGTTTGGCCCCATCGCAACGGCGGGCATCGACGACGACCAGGTCACGAACGCGAAGCTGCGCAATTCGGGGGCTCTCAGTGTCATCGGGCGCAGCGCGAACAGCACGGGCGATCCGGCGGACATCTCGGCGACAGCGGCGAGTGGCGCCGTCCTGCGCGAGAGCGGCAGCGCCCTTGGCTTTGGCACCATCGCGACGGCGGGCATCGCGGACGCGGCGGTGACGCTCGCGAAGCAAGCAAACCTCGCGCAGTCGACCATCATCGGCCGGGCAGAGAGCGCGGGCACGGGCGTGCCCCAGGCGCTCACGAGCACCCAGGTCGCGGCCATCATCGACGGCGAGCCGTTTACTTGGCTGAGTTCGCACACGTTCAACGGCACGAACCACACCGTCACCGCCAGCGCCGACATCACGCTCACCGCCGGCGGCACGTTGACGCTCTCCGCAACCACCCAGGTGCAGGCGACGAGCCCGACCCGGCTAGCGAGTTCCGTTGCTCTCGACGGCGTCACGAGCACGGCGACGACGGCGGCCAACGACCTCGTGATTGGCTCCGTTTCGGCTGTACGTTTCACGGGGCCTGTCGATCCTCTGACGGGAATGGTGGCCGTGGTGGGCGGTCAAACAGTGCTCCTCGTCAACGCGCATGCGTCGACAAACATGGGCGTTCACATGGAGAGCGCGAGTTCGACGGCGGCGAACCGCTTCGCCGGCGTCGGGACCTCGCGTGTCATTCGTCCCGGCGAGATGGCTCTCGCGTGGTACGACAGCACGAGCAGTCGGTGGCGCCTGCTCTGCCGCGACGAGGTCGACCTATGAAGAGCGCGATCATCATTCCCGCCTACAGCCACATCGATCACCGCCTCGAGCGGGTCATGCTGGAAGCGGGGCTCCCCTGGCTCGCGTTGCACGGTCACAGCGACGTGCCGCGGGTGCGGTCGCTGCTCATCGAGCAGGCCCTCGTGACGAAGGCCGAGCGCATCATCCTCATCGACGCCGATACGGTGCCGACCGTGGGCGTGCTGCAGGCTCTAGCCGAGCGCGTCGAGGTCACGCCGAGTCGGGCGGTCTGGGGCATGTACCCGCTGCGCGAGGGCGATCGGTGGAGCGTGAACCCACTGAGTGAGCGCGAGGCCGACGTCGCCATCCGGGAGGGGCGGGGCTTCCGCATTCGCACGGGCGGGCTTGGGCTCTGCGCCATACACCGAGAGAGTCTCGTGCGCCTGGGCGACGCCCTGCCGACTGTGAGAGAGGACACGGGCCTCGCGTGGCGACCATTCTGCGTCCCGTTCGTGCGGGGTTCGGACTACTTTGCCGACGACGGCTCGCTCTGCGTCCGGCTCGATGAGAGCGGGACCGAGCTCTGGTGTGAGCCGCGATTGAGGGCGGGGCATGTGGTAGAGTCGGTGCTCTCGGAGCTTCGAGGCTGAAGGGATCACCATGGCCAACGCCAAACGCCGCCGCACCCAGGGCACGACCGACGACGACTTTGACATGCTGCTCAGTGCCGCGCTCGCTCAGCTCTTGCCCGCGCGCCACATCGCGTCCGGTGACTCCTGGTACTTCCGAGTCGAGGGCTCGGGCGACGAGGCGCAGCTCGTCATCACGCGCTCGCGGGCAAACGTGACCACCCCTGATCCCGAGTCCTAGAACTCCTCGGGGTTCAATTCGAGGCAGGGCAGGCGCGAGCAGACGCTGTCGAGCGCCGCCGAGTCGATGACGTCGAGCCGCTCCTTCTGCCCCGACAGCACGCCGTTCGAGTCGACGTGGTCGCCGCCGAGCGCGTGCCCGAGCTCGTGCGATACAGTGCGCGTGCGCTGCGCGGGGCGGGCGTGCGCGTTGATCTCGATGCGGTCGCGCTCGGCGCTCGTCACGCCGGGCGCCTCGGAGCCATCCGGGCGCAGGACGCTCGCGACGAGCACGACGGGCACGCCGCCGTCGGCGACGTAGATGTCACAGCCGGTGGCGACGGCCCAGCGAGCGGCCGCCTCTTCCACGTCGCGCCGCAGAGCCTCGTCGGGACCGAATGCCACGTAGCAGTACGCCTCGCCGACTTCGGCGTCGGGGGGCGGAGTAGATCGCTCGCTCTGGTGGCTGGTTTTACCCGAGGGAGGGGGGGTACCTTCAGGCTTCTGGCACGCCAGAGCGAGCGGCAGACTGAGTAACAGACCGAGCGCGCGGGTGGGAAGCACAATCGGAAAGGAACGGCAAGAGGGCGCCATCCTTTAGCTTTTCACGTGAAACACCTCGGTGCAACACGCCCCATTCAGCACAGCGCCCCACAATGGAGCCGCCCCTCCCCGCGCTCACGTGGGGAGGGGCCATGGCATGAGCGCCCCCGTCGGCCGCGCCGGGGGCCAGCGCTTTGACGCGGTTACAGCACGCCAGCCTGACAACGATTACCCGATCGTCGCCCTCGGGTCCGGCTCGCCCCGGACGGCTTTGCCCCAGGAAACAGGGACAGACCCGAACACTACCAGAGCTTGAGGCCGCGCCGGCCGTTCGTCAACTTTGACCACTGCTCGCCTGTGCGGTACTCTGCGGCGTGACGGACGAGCCACGCCGCCCGCGCTTCCCCCGTCCGTCCGAGCTGAAGGACGACGAGGTCGTCGAGATACCGCCGACCGAGCGTGTGCCGCGCCTGCCGCCGCCGCGAGGCGAGCCGTTCAAGAAGCTCGTGCAGACGCAGAGCGACACGATCGCCGAGATACTGAGCATCCAGCGAAAGATGGCGCTGCAGCTCGACGGCTTCGGCGGGATGATGAACCGCCGCTTCGATCTCTTCCACGAAGAGCTGGCGCTGCAGCGGTCGAGCATCGACGCTGTCGAGAAGCTCGTGAAGCAGGACCACGCGCCGCGCATCGAGAAGGTCGAGACGACGCTCGGGCACAAGGTGGCCAAGGGCGGGGGGATACTCGGCATCGCCATCGTGGCGTTGCCGCTCTTGTCGGATGTGCTGCCCAAGTGGAAGGGGCTGTTCGACGCGATCCTCGAGGCGCTTCGATGAGCTTCCGGCTCGGGGCGCTCAGCGAATCGAACCTCGTCGGCGTGCACCCCGATGTCGTAGCCGTCGTGAGGAAGGCCATCCTCATCAGCGAGATCGACTTCACGGTGCACGACGGGCTGCGGACGCTGGCCGAGCAGAAGAAGCTCGTCGCGTCGGGGGCGAGCCGCACGCTCGAGAGCTACCACCTGACGGGCGACGCGGTCGACCTCGTGCCCTTCGTGAACGGCAAGCTCCGATGGGAGATGCCGCTCTGTAACGAGGTGGCCCGAGCGGTGCTCGAAGCGAGCGGCAAGCTCGGGGTGCGGCTCGTGTGGGGTCGGGTCTGGGACGCGGAGCTCGTCGAGCTCGACCCGGACGACTTCGACGGCGAGCGCGCGCTCTACGTGCAGCGCTACCAGCGCATTCACGGCCTGAAGAAGTTTCCGCTCGACGACGGTCCACACTTCCAGCGGGTGAGGTCGTGAGCGTCTTCAAAGCGATCTGGAAGGTGGTCGACGTGCTGCTCGGCGTGGCCATCCGAGCCGACGAGCTGCGCGAGCGGCGGCGGGCCCGGAAGAAGTTCCGGGACGTGGTCGACGAGCCGCCGAAGGACAGCGGGCGATCGCGGGCGCCGACCGTCATCCTTCGGCGCCAGCCCCCGCACTGACTACCAGTCGCCGGGCGGCAGGCGCCGCTCGAGCGCCCACCGCGTCCAGAAGAGCAGGACCGCGTCGGACAGGACGCTCTCGATGCTGCGTCCTTCGGCTGCCGCTACTCGCCGGAGTCGAGCGCTGTGCTCGGGGGACAGCAGAGCACCTCGAGGATGAACGCCGCCGCCCGCTGCGCGCTCGTCGGATTGATGGCGTTCGCCCGGAAGAGCAGCACGCGCCAGCCCTGGCGCACGGCCTCGTTCCACTTCTCGTAGTCCGCAGTCATCCCCTTGAACGACTGGTGTCGGCCGGCGCCGTTGATCTCCGCCGCGAGCTTCTGGCTCGGGAAGGCAAAGTCGAACTTCCACTTGCGTGCCTTGTCGAACGGGAACTCCCGGGTCAAGTCCCACCCCGGTAGGGCCTGCTCGGCGAGTGCGACCGCGAGCCATTCCTCAGCCTTGCTTCTGGGCATGGTCGACCTGCCATTCGAGCACGACGCCCTGTTCCCCGACGGCGAACTCGTCGTCGAAGGGCGCCGGGTAGACGCCGATCGCCGCATCCGAGGGGATATGGATCCCCTTCGCCTGCGCGATCTCGACGAGCTCGCGCAGCAGGATGGTGACGGTGACCCTCGTCGTGGTCTTGGACTCGGCCTTCACACGCCACCGATCGCTTTCCATGCGGCGGACGCATCCCAGTCTTCATCGTGCAGGTCGTCGCCCTTGTGCCAGAGCTCGAGCGCCGCGCCGAAGCGCATCGCCGCATTGCGCAGGGCATCTCCGATAATCTCCTTCTCGCGCGCGCCCGGGTCCTGCCCGTTCTTGCTCTGCGCGTTGCCGTAGCCGAGCCGCGTCACGCCGCAGACGGTGAGCTTGATCCAGAGACCGCCGGTCGCGTCGAAGAGCGGCAGCCCCTTCGGGTCGACGGCCATCGGCTCCCACGTCCACATGGGGTCGGCCTCGAGCAGCCTGTCGGTGAGCGCGGCGTGCCCGACGTAGTCGAGGTGAATGATGCGCGGGTGGTGCCAGCCGCCGCACACGTTGCAATTGCGCTTCTCGTTCGGCGGGCAGTTGTTCTGCTCCTTCGTGCCTTTCGGCAGCTTGCTAATCTGATGCTTCTCGAACGGGGCGCGCAGCAGGGCGAGCCCGCGCAAGTTGGCCTTGGCGGGCCCAGGCATGGCCAGGACGGGAGCCGGAGGATTGGGCACTGCACCGTTCTGTGTAGACGTGATGGTGCGCACGAATGGCGCAGCGGTCTGGGCGGCGCGGGGCTCGCCGAAAGGGATGAACTCCTCCCGCTTTGCCTTCCGCCACTCCTCCTCGCGCTTCTCCTCCTGCTCGTGCTGCTCGCGTGCCGCGCGGTCGGCGTTGCGCTCGCGCTCGTGCTCGGCACGGGCGGCCGCCTCCTGGCGCAGGAACTCGTCGGCGCGCGGGTCCTTGCCGATGAGGGGCTCACGCGGCACCGCCCCGCCGCGCGGCCCCTGCTCATACTCGGGCTTGCTCGCCTGGAAAGCGGGCTCCGCGTCTGCGGCGGCGGCGGCCGCGCTGAGCTCGTGCCGCGAGGGCTCGGGCATGGGCGTGGCGTTGCCCATGAAGCCGTCGAACGCGAGCTCGACCTGGGGCGCCATCGTCTCGGCCACCTTCGGCTCGGCGCGCACGAGCAGGGCCTCGGCGTCGAGGTCGAGCTTCGTGTCGAGGGTCGTGAGCTTGAGCGACAAGACGAGCTGTTCCCAGTTCGCGCGCAGCGACTCCCACACCTTGCCCGAGCCGGTGGCGAGGTGCTCGGCGATGCCCGTCAGCGTCTTGTGCTCGCCGATGAGGCCGGCGGCTTTGACGGGGCCGATGCCCGGCACGCCCGGCACGTTGTCGCTCTTGTCGCCCGTGAGCGCCAGGAACAAGGGGATCTGCTCGGGGGTGACCTCGAACTTCTCCTTCACTTCCTTCGGGCCCCGGAAGTATTCGGCGCGCTCGCCGTGCTTGGGGACGAGCTGCAGCACGTTGTCGGTGACGCACTGAGCGAGATCCTTGTCGGCGCCGACGAGCCAGACCTCCGCCCAGCTCTCGCCGTAGATGCGGGCTAGCGTCGCGATGACGTCGTCGCCTTCCTTCCCCTTGACGCGCGCCATCGGGTAGCCGCGACTCTTGAGCGCGTCGTAGAGCCAGCGCTTCTGATAGATCTCGGTCGTCTCGGGCTCGACGCGGTTCGCCTTGTAGTCGGGGAATACTTCCTTGCGATCGTAGGGCGGGTAGTCGAGGCAGAGCACGACGCGGTCGACGCGGGCCGCGACTCGCTCAATCTCGGCGAGCGTGTTCTGTCCGCCGGCGTTGGGGTTCGCCTCGTAGGTGCGCTTGAAGAGGCAGCCGACGTCGACGAGGGCGATGGTCTTGTTCTGGGGCATGGTCATGTTCCTTTCACGAGGCGGAGGTTGTGGCGGCGGGCGACGATCTGTTTCGCCCGGGCGAGCTGCGCCGCGAATGAGTCGCGCAGGGTGTTGTCGCCGACGCGGGGCAGGAGGTCGTCGAGATGGTCGATGAGGTAGTCGAGCACCCGGCGCGGGCTCTCGACCGAGAGCTCGAAGTGCAGCTGTTCGAGCTTCCTCGAAAACTGCGTGCGGGCCCGGTGCTGGGCGTAGTGGGTCGTCATGTCCACTGCCTTCGGTGTGCCATGACGTTGGGACAAGTACCAGTCGTGACTGTTGCGTGCATGTCGATTACCAGCCCGGAACGGGACAGTGGTGATAGAGCGAGCCCTCGGGGGCGGGCCCCGCGCCGGGCTTCCACTCGGGCGGGTAGTAGTCGGGCGCGTTCGGCCAGGGGTCGAGTATCTCGCAGAGCACGGGGCTGCTCCTGCGCTTGCCGTCCTCGAGCAGCCGCACGCGGGGCGGCTTCTGCCGGAGCTCGAGCGGCCAGCGCAGACCATCGAGCACGACGAAGAAGACGTCGCCCTTCTTCGCGTACTGGAAGGTCAGGCTCCACGGCACCGGGTGCATGCGCACGGTGGGCGGCATCATGTGACCACCTTGAGGTAGCGCAGGTAGTCGCGGCCCGCTTCGGTGAGCGCGAGCCCGCGCGCGATGCGCGGCGTCTTCGTGAGCATGCCCTTGCGCACGAGGGCGATCACGCTGCAGAAGCCGGTGTGAGGGCTGGTCGTCCCGAAGTGCTTGCCCATCTCCTCGAGCGTCGGGGGGTAGCCGTGCTCGGCGACGAACGAGCCGATGAAGCGCAAGACCCGGGCCTGCTTTGGGGTGAGGCTCACGCGACCTCCGGGATGGCGCCGCCCGGCGGGACCGGGCCCCACTGCTCGAGCTGCTCGAGGGTGAGCCTGCCCGTCGGGTCGAAGCCCGCGCGCGCTTGTTTGGCGGCGACGGTGAGCCGCTCGCCGAGCACGTCGCGCCTCGACAGCGGGGCGGGCAAGGGCTGGGGGTGGTCAGCGAGCACACCTTTCAGCAGAGCCTCGAGCGGGAGCCCGTGCTTGGCCGCGAACGCCCTCTGGCGCGCGTCGGGCTCGAAGGGCTCCACCGGGAGCGCCGGGCCACGGAAGCCGCTCCTAGGGGCCGTAGCGGCGGAGCGTTGGGCATCCTTCGCCCGGTTCGTCTCCTCCCACGTTCGCCAGTTGCCGAACTGCTGCCTCACCCACTCGCGTTGATCGCGCACGCCCGACCGCCCGCCGATGCTGGCGAGGTTGCGAGCGGAGGCGAGGCGCTCGCGGAACCACTCGCGGCTCACGCCGGCGAGCACGGCTTCGTCCTCGAGCCCCGTCTCGTCGAGGCCTTCGAGGTCGTGGAAGCGGCGCACGACGGGGATGGTGTCGAGCTCTTCGTTATCGAAGCCCTCGCGCGCGGGAGGTACAACAACTTCAGAAGAGGGTTTGGGTTTAGGTTTCGGTTTAGGTGCGTCTACGGTTTCGCTACTCGCGTCTACGTGTGGACGGGTGTCGACGCGCTCACCGGTCGCGAGGAAGTGATCCTCGGCGTCGTACGGCAGCGGGCCGGTCTCCTCGGGGAACGGCAAGGGCAGCTGCTTCGCGCGCTTCTGCTTGGCCCAGTTGCGCTTGCGTGCCTTCTCGGCCTCGCCCTTGGCGCGCTCGCGGTAGGCGACGAAGTTGACGATGTGCCAGCCGCGCTCGACCTTGATCGCGCGACGCCCTTCGAAGTCGGGCGTCGAGGAGTAGGGGTCGGGGCTCTCGATGAGAGCGATGGCGGCCTTCGCCTGGTCGAGGGTGACGCCGGCCTGCTGCGCGACGCCGGGCACGGTGCCGACGACGAAGCCCTCGGGGTCGGCCATGAGCAGGAACCAAATCCAGACGCAGCGCGTGGCCGGGTCAGCCGCCCACATGCTGCTCGTGAGGAAGTCGCGGAAGACGGGGGTGTAGGGATGCCTCATCGGGTGGCCCCCTCCGGGGGGCGCTCGCCGGGTTCGAAGTCGACGAACTGGAAGAGCTGGCGCGCGATCCATGGGTTCTGGCGGAGCTTCTCGAGCGCGCGGTGTTCGAGCTGCTTGACGCGGTTGGTGGAGATGTGGAGGGCCTTGGCGATCTCGCGCACGGTCATCCCGTCGCGCCGCAGCCAGTCGTGCGCGGTGCTCACATGCCCTCCGGCAGGGGCAAACCATCCTCCGGCAGGGGCAAACCATCCAGCCTAGCGAGCAGAGTCTCGGCGTGCCGGCGCAGCTCGTCGTTGCTCTGGCGCAGCTCGGCGACCTGCTCGCGCAGCGCGGTGATGGTGTCGCGCATGACGGCGATGGTGTCGTCGGTGTAGGTGCTTTCGGTTCGGCTGAACTCGGTCATGACTTCCTCCGGCGGGCGTCGAGTGAGGAGACGTTGTCGGGGGCTACCGCACGTCGGCGCTTGGCGACCTCCAAGAGGGCCGTGGCGGAGTCGAGATCGCCCTCGCTCATCGCCAGGCGCACGGCGAGCTCGAGGGCCTCGTCGAGGCTGCCGAGTAATGGCCGGGAGTTCTGGCCGGCGGCAGTCGCACCGAGTGGTTTGGCGTCGTTTTCGAGGTCACCCGAAACGACTCTTCCATGCGAAAACCCCTTAAAAACAGCTTCGGTCTTGGACTCCGAAGCCAAGGGTCGAAGGTTCGAATCCTTCCGGGCGCGCAGCGATATCATTGAGCTTTCTCCTTCCTTGGATACTTTCTCAGACCGAGTTTCGGCCGAGAGCTGGCCAATATTCGGTGAGCCGAAGGTGCTCGCTGGGTGAGCAGAAGGGGCGATGGTCATCACCTGGCGCTCACCTTCCCGCGACTGACCCGAGGGCAAGAGTCTGCTCGGCACCGCCCCCGCCGGCACCGCGAGCGCCTCCGTCGGGTTCTGCAGATAGCGGCCGTGGGCGCGCAAGTCGGAGGCGTGCCCCGTCAAGGCCGCGCTCGTCTGCACGTTGACCCCCGCCTTGCCGAGCGCCTGGCTCCACGCCCGTCGCCAAGAGTGGAAGTCGACGGGCAGCGTGTACTTCGTCTCCTCGAACAGCTCCCGCTCCTTACCCGTCATCGGGCGACCCGGCACCCAGCGGCCGACGGGGCCCCTCTGCCCGCGGCCGGCGTCTGGGTCCCAGCGCTCGATACCGAGCGCGCGCCGGAGGTCCTGGCGCATCGCGTGGGCGTGGCTGTCCTGCGTCTCGCGCAGGCCGCCGGCGCTCTCTCCCCGGAGCAGCGGGAACACCGGACCCTTGCGGGGCCGCCCCTGGTGCACCCACCAGCGATAGACGACCGGAGCGAGCCCCTCGGGCACCTCCATGCGCTGGGGCGCCGCGCCCTTCGTGCGGGGCACCCACGCCTCGGCGAACGAGGGCTCTCCGCTCGCGTCCTCGTCGAGCAGAAAGTTATCCTCCCAGGTCGCGACGTGCAGATCGTTGGTGCGCTCGCCGCCGAGGCAGCGCGCGATGCAGCTCATCGTCTGGCGCATGAGCACCCCGACGCGGTGCCGGGGCACGGGGTGCTGCCAGGCGAGATACGCGAGCAGGACCTCGTCGCGCGCCACGGCCCGCGTCTTGTCGAGCGTCGCCTTGAAGAGCGGCATCCGCGCCTTCGGATCGTCCATGGTGGCGAGCCCCGCGCTCTCGAACGTGAACTTGAGCGCCTTTCGGAGATGCTTCACGTGGTCGTCCGAGTAGCCCCGGCTGCGCTGATCCTCGAGCAGCGCCTTCACTTCGTCCGGGGTGATGGCCGCGATGGGGCGCGCTCCGAATGGCAGTGGGTGGCTCTCGGTCACGAAGGGGTAGGCGTGGTTTCGAAGGCGCCCCTCCTCGATGTCGACGCGCGAGACCTGGCGCGCCTCTCGCGCTCGGAGCGCGACGACCGCCTGCTCCTCGAAGGTGACGAGCGACGCCTCGCCCGGCGCGGGCAAGTCGGCGGCCGTGAGCTTTCCGATCTTCACGCGAGCCACGTCGAGCTCGGCCGTGTCGAACTGCACCCGGCGCCGCACCGCGACGCCGTCGATATCGAGCGTCACGCGCGCCCCCGTCTTGCCCGACGCGAGACGGACGGGCCTCGGCTTGCGGGGGCGACCGGGCCTCTTCTTCTCGGTCATGGCTTCACCTTCTTCGCTGCCTCGCGCCACGCGAGCGCCGCTTCGCCGGCGAGCTCTGCCAGCTGCTCGACGGTGAGCTGCGCCGCGAGGCCCGTGACGAGGTCCGTGACGCTGCCGCGCCAGACCGTGACGGGCTCCTTTCCCTGCCGCTCGACGATGAACAGGCCTTGGCGAGCGAGCACCGAGCAGAGGGTCGCGACCGGCACGAGCGCGAGCTTCTCCTCGAGCTCGTCGAGCGGCACGATGACCGGGTCGGAAAACACGCGCGTGCTCACGCCGCACCGTCCTTTCGCAGCCACGACAGGCACGCCTCGAGCTCGAAGCGCGGGCTCTCGCCGAGCCTGAGGTGCGGCATGCCCTGCCGCCGCATCTTATCGACCATGCTCGAGCTGCAGCCGAGGCAGAGCGCCAGGGCCTCCCGATCGAGCAGCACCGGCTGAGCCCGCCGCTCGCCGAGCGCGCTCTCGACCGCCTGCCGCACGAGCCCCGCGAGCTCGCCCCGCGTCACCGTGAACGCCGGGGCCGTGTCGTTGTCCGCCGCACCCCCGCCCACACCCCCCGAAGTCTCGCCCAAGCGCAAGAACTTCGGGCGCTTCTGCCCTCTGCCTTCTTCCACGGCCACCTCCGTCAGGGTGTCGCCACCCTGGATTACCTCGGGCGCGTCCCTGCTCCCGGTGTCGACGCGGTGTCGACATGCGTCTACGTGTAGACGAAGCGTGACGGAAGTGTATAGAGTCCCCGAGGGGGGCTGCCTCACTTTGGTACGCGGGTGGAGTCGGGACAGAGGGGATGGACGGGGATGGACGGCAGAGGTGGGTGGGACGGCGCGTTGCATGACTGGAATGAGTACCATAGGGTAGGAGCTTGTCCATAATCCCCGGGAACCGACCATGACCCCCAATACCGAACTGACCACCGCGCAGAAACAAGCACTCGTCGCCTACCGCCGCCATTGCGACGAACACGCCGGCGAGCCCCCGACCGTGCGCTGGCTCGCCGACGCCCTCGGCAAGAGCCCCAACGCCGCCCACCAGCTCATTCAACGCTTGCGAGAGAAAGGTTACCTGTCGATGAAACCCGTCACCATCATCCGCTCCAAACTCACCGCCAAGGGCAGGGCCGCACGATGAGCAGCGAAGAGGCGAAGGGCGAGCTGAACTTCCAGTCGACGCGCAAACGCATGCGCGCCGTCGCCGACATGCTCGACATCCTCGCCCGCTTCGAGAGCGCGAGCGACCGCGAGGCGCTGCTCGTCGCCGTCGTGAGCACGACGAGCGAACGAGCCGGCGATCTCATGGACGAGCACCTGCGCAAGCACTTCGAGAGGCGCGGGCGATGAACCACTCCGCTCGCGTCAAAGGCTTCATTCACTGCCGCACCTGCACCCTCGGTGGGCAAACGCAGCGCCTCGAAGTCGGCGTCACCGATGAGAGCCTCATCGTGCTCTGCAGAAAGCACGGGCTCGTCGGCGAGTGGTCCCCCCACGATCTCGCTCTGCTGCTCGCTCACCCGCCCGAATGCGAGTGCTGCCGCCACGGGGGGCCGCCGTCGTGAGCCGCAAGTACCTCGAGCCGGGCTGGAAGCGCTTCGAGCAGCAATGCCTTCACCCCGATGCGGGCGACGTGCAGCGCCGCTCGATGCGCCAGGCGTTCTACGCCGGCGCCCTCGTCGTCTTCTCAACCCTCGAATCCCAGGTGAGCCAGGGCGACGAGATCACCGACGCCGACATGGATCTGATGTCGACCATCGACGCCGAGCTCCGAGCGTTCGGGGCCGAGCTCAAACGCCTCGCCGAGGCCTCGCGAAAGCGGTCGTCATGAAGCCGCTCGTCGCGCGTCCGGTGACCGACGACGCCTTCTTCACCGCCTTGTCGAAGCGGCTCGAAGCCGCCGACGTCGCCGACTGCTCCGAGTGGTCGCAGGGGCTACGGTTCACCGTGTGGCACGGCGGCTGCGCGTTCATCGCCATCATCGAGGTCGAGCCCCATCTCTACCCCGACGGCTCGGTGAAACCCTGGCGTCATCTGTCGGTGAGCTGCGCTCACCCGCCCAGGGTGCCGAGCTGGGCGGAGCTCGCGCACATGAAAGAGCTCTTCCTCGGCGACGAGAAAGCTCTGCTCGTGCTGCCGCCGCGCGCCGAGTACGTGAACGACCATCCCTCCGTGCTGCATCTCTTCTCCGGGCCCGATGAATTGCCGGACTTCCGGAGCGAGTACGCGGTGAACGGGAGGCCGAGTATATAATGCCGCGTGGACTTCCTCGTCGCGTTTTTGCCCTTCCTCGCGCTCGCGGTCCTGCTCGCCGCGCTCGTCGTCTCCGTCAACGTGCTCGGGCGACGCCTCGAAAAGCACGCCGACTGGCTCCGCTTGCTCGACGTGCGCGTGCATAACCTCGACAAGGACCGCAAAGCCACCTGGGCGCGTCATCTCGAGCGCCCCTTCGCCCTCGAGATGACCGAGCGGCAGCTCGTGCCCCCACCCTTGCCGCCGCGCGCGCCAACACTCGGCGCCATCGACTGGGAAGAAGAACTCGTCGACACCGAAGAGCTGCAGAAGAAAGAGACCGGGCGCTACCCGCTCGGCAAACCCCCGGAAGGATCCGAACAATGACACCGCAACCTGAACTCTTGCCCGAGGGAGCCCAGCTCCTCGAATGGAAGCTCACCCCCGACGTCTACACGCAGCACGGCGACGGCTGGCGCGAGTGGGGCCCGGGAGAGTGGGACAGTGAGCCCGATCGCGTCGAATGGCGCGTCGCAGGCTCGCCTCATCCTCGCCTGGCCATCCGCAACCGCTTCGGCGCGTGGTGCGGCTATGTCGGCGTGCCCGAGGGACACCCGCTCTTCGGCAAGAGCTGGGATGACGAGGCATTCCACGCGCTCGACGTGCACGGCGGGCTCACCTACGGCGAGATGTGCGCGGGCCTCATCTGTCACGTGCCCCAGCCCGGCGAGCCCGATCACGTCTGGTGGCTCGGCTTCGACTGCGCCCACTCGGGCGACCAGGCGCCTGGGCTGCGCAAGGGCACAATATTCGAGTGGGAGAGCTACAAGCCAGTCGGCTACGTCATCGCCGAGACGGAGAAGCTCGCGCGACAAGTCGAGGAGGCGGCGCAATGACGACCGATGATGAACTGCCCGATCCGCCCCACGTGATCGAAACGCAAGAGCTCGCGCAAAGGGTCGTGACCGGAATCGTCGATTACCTCGCCCAGCTCGGCTGGGATTACGCCGTCGTGTCCATCGCGCGGCGCATCGATCTCGAGCCGGGCCATGCGATGGCGCCAGGCGCCACCGGTATGCACGTCGATAAGCGCCGCATGGCCCCCGCGCTCGAAAACGAAGCCGCCGCGCTCCACACCATCGCTCGCCAGCTCGAAGAGATGCATCAGGGCGCAGGCGCAACCATCTCGAGCTACGTGCAGGACAAGAGCAATTACGCGAGCGGGCGGCGGGAGTGGCCCCGGTGATCGCGAGCGTCGAGCGCGTGGTCTTGCGCGCCGCCGTCGGCCACGACAACTACGCCGACGTCGAGAAGCTCGCGGCTCTGCTCGATAGCCTCGAAGCGCGCGGCGCCATCAGCGCGGAGGGCCTCTCGGTCATCATCGCCGCCATCGCCGACGAGATCGTGACGCAGCGGGTGGCGGTCGAGTTCGGTAGTTTCTTGTCATGCGACCCGGCCGAGCGCGATACTCCCGTGCCGGAGGACCCCGCATGAATACTCTCTGGCTGCGACTCATCTACACCGTGCACATGACCCTTCCCTTGCCGCTCGCCGCTGCGCATATCGCGCGGCTCGACGCGGCCACCGCCGAGCGCCTCCGGGTGCTCTTCTCCTAACCCACTGCCTCACCCCCCCCAACCCAGAACCCCGAACACATGAACCATGACCCGTCCACTCACCGCCCCTCTCGCGCAAGTCGCTCTGCATCGCTCGAACGTGGTCGACATGCCGCCGTCGACCTATCGCCCGAGCCCACCGAGCACGCGCCCGAGGAACATGCCCCCGAATGCCCTCGAACCCGATCGCTCGCTCGTCGTGGGCTACAGCCCGCCCGCGCGAGAGCCCACGCTCCGCAGCGCCCCCGAGCCGCCCAAGAACCCCGCGCCGAAGGTGAGTGACGTGGCTGCGAAGAAGACGCGCAAGCGCGCGAAGGTCACCGCCGAAACGCGCTCTGTCGCCGTCGCACGCGTCGAAAAGCTCACCGCGGCAGGTAACCCGAGCGCGGAGGCGGTCGCCTCCGTTGCAAAGGAGTTCGGCGTGACCGAGGCGGCCGTCTACCAATGGCGCAAGGCGGCGCGGGATGCAGCGCCAGCGAGCGCGAACGGCCCGGCGAAAGCAGCGCCCGCGTTCGACGGGCTCGATCTCATTCTCGACATCATCGAGCTGTGCGAACGGGCCAAGAAGGGGCTCAGCAAGTCGCAGCGCGCGCGGCTCAAAGCCGCGATCGACGAGAGGCTCTCGTGAACCGCAAGGAGCGGCGCGCGGCCGCCTCCCGCGGCGACGACACGATGGGCAAGAGCTACACGGTCTTGCCGGGGGTGCCCGCGAGTGTGCGCAACAGCCCGGCCTACAAGGCAGGGCAGGCAGCGGCGGCGAGCGGGCAGGGCTTCCCGCCCGAATACTTCGCCGAGATAGAGGGCGCGGCGCGCTGGGCGCGGCGATGGCTCGACGAGCACCGCGGCGCGGTGCTGCGCTGGCTCGAGTGGGATGGAGACAGGACGTTCATCGCGGCAGGGCTCGACACGGGCGCGCCCTATCTCGCCGACAGTCCCGACGCTTTCCGTCTGCTCGCGTGGCTCGACGAGATGACCGGGCGTCGGCTCTCGCTCAATCAGGCGGGCTGGGCACTGCGCAAGCTCGGGCTGATACCAATGCCCGATGGCAGCACGTGGAAAGGAGAGCCGTCGTGATGCGCGAGGTCTCGTCCGACGAGATGACGACGGCGGCGGCTCTCGGCATCCTCGATCGCGCCGTGGATCCGATCGGGCACTGGTGGCTCTATAAGCGCGTACTCGGCGACGGTCGCGTGCTCTATCTGCAAGCGATGCTGGGCAACAACCTACGCATCAGCCTGAGCAGGCACGAGCACGACATGGGCTTTCACTCAAACTACTGCTTCCACGACGTGAGAGAAGCGTGGCGCTCCGCGCTCGGCTGGGATGGCGAGGGCGATCCGGAGGGCTGGGTACGGCATATCGAGACCGGGCGGCGTCGTCCCGATGGCGACGCGGAACGGGAGTACGTGAGGCCATGACCTGGGTGAGCGCGCCGCTGTGCATCGTGTGCTTCCGCAAGCTCAAAGGGCCCGCGGCAGAAGCCGTGACCGTGCAACATCTCGCGCCGGGCGAGCGCTGGCAGCCGTGCGCGCTCTGCGAGGGACCATGCGACGCCGTTCCTGGTATCTACTGGCGCCTGTATCTCGAAAAGCCGCCTGTTATTCCACCACCCCAGGCGGCCTGAAAGGACGATGATGAACGGCCTCAATCGCGTGATGCTACTCGGTAACCTCGGCGCCGACCCTGAGCTGCGCATGACGGCAGGCGGGCAAGCCGTGCTCAAGCTGCGCCTGGCGACCACCGAGAGTTATCTCGACCGTGACAAGGCGCGGCAAGAGCGCACCGAGTGGCATAACGTGGTCGTTTGGGGCAAGCGCGCCGAAGGGCTCGGCAAGATCCTCGGCAAGGGCGATCGCGTCTGCATCGAGGGGGGGCTCCGCACGAGCAGCTACGAGAAGGACGGCGAGAAGCGCTACAAGACGGAGGTCGTCGCGACGAATGTCGTTCTTTCGGGTGGCGGCAAGAACGCGTCGCGACCCGCCAAACAGGACGACGCCGAGCCCCCCATGGGGCCCGGCGCCGGTGACTTCGATGACGATGACATTCCGTTCTAAGTGACGCTCCAAAGGCCGCTCCGGACGGTCTTCGGGACGTCGCGCACGAGACCCTTGCGCTCGAGCGCCAGCAAGTGGCGGTGGGCGACCTGGCGAGCAATCCCGAGCCGCTCTGCGACGGCGTAACTCGACGGTTGCTCGCCAGCGGCCACCAGGGCGGCCACGGCTTCGAGCGTCGCCTGCTCGGCGGGCGTCGCGCCCACGGCCGCGCGTCTCACCGCGCCACCAGCCCGGCCACGAGCAGGACCACGAACGCGAGCGGGGCGAGGAAGACCAGGAGCCACACGAGCAGCCAGCACAGGCCCGCCAGGCCCGCCACGGCCTGGAAGGGTAGTAGGAGCCACTCCGCGTCACCGGACGCGTCCAGGGGGCGCGTAGGGGCCACGGGGGGCAACGGCCGCCGGTAGCCCTCCCACACGTTGCGCAGGAAGAGCACGACCGGCACGCCGCCGACCAAGGCGATCCCAAAGGCCTGGGAGAGGGTCACGCGATCCCCCACGGGGCGTCATCGTAGCCCGGCAGGCGGCGCACGGCGTGCGCCTCGATGGCGTCTACGAGCTTGCGGGCGGCGCTGTCCTGCCATCCCGGGTGTTCGCACGCCTGATAGGCGTAGCAGTGGCAAGCCTTGATGATGGCGAGGCGGGGCGTCATGCGCGCATCGGCCTCGATGGTGCGCGGGACATCGAAGCCGTCGTAGGCGGCCGCGTCGAGGTGATGGTCGCGCGGGTAGCGGTGGGCGAGGCTCTTCAGATTCTCGCTCGCGAGCATCGAGGCAACCCGCGAGATGGTGCGCCGGGTGGCGCCGGGCTTGTGTTCAAAGCCATCCCGCTCGAGCTCAGTGCGCAGCTCATACGGCACGGCCTCGAGCAGGTGGGCCACGGCGTACGCGGCGAGGATGCCGAGGTGACGATCGGAGCACATGAAAGCGGACATGTTCGGTTTCCTTGGTTTGGGTTGGCCGTCATCTCCGCGCCTTACCCTTGCGGGTGAGACGCGGAGTGATGGTCAAGGCTTGGGTTCGAGCGCATCGAGGCGTTGCTCGACGGCCCGCACGCGCCGCTCGAGTGACTGGCGGGCGTTGCGATCCTTGATTGCCTCGCGGCTCGTCTTGGCAATGTGAGCCTTGATGTCTCGGACATCGACCTCGATTAAGTCGAGCTTGTCGAGCGCTAGCGCGACATCCGTTTGAAGCTCGCGGATGTCGGACTGTATCGGCTCTAACGCGAGCGATAGCGCTTCGACAATGAAGCCGCGTAGTGCCTGCAATTCGGCCTCTGTCACTTGCTCACCTTGCTTTCCCGGACGGCCTTCTCTGCCGCCGTGTAGGCCGCTTGCGTGTGCGTGCCGAGAGCCTTGAATGCAGCTTCGATGCGCGGCCACCCGAGCAATTGCACGAGTAGGACGGCGAGGATTCCAGCGATGAAACGGGTCATTGTAACCTCTAGGGTGAGTCGAGCTTGATTGCTCGCATCGCCCCGTTGCGCTTGCGACGGGGCGAGACGAGAGGTCAGGCAGCGGGGCGGACCATCGCCTCCAAACGGTTCCGCATCTCGAGCAGCGCGTCGCAATGGCGAGCGCCGGGCGTCGTCCCCATACCCTCGAGGCGGCCCGCATACGCCCATGCTTGCGCGGCCGCTCGCACGACGATCAACGGGTTAGTGTGCTCGAGCGCGGTCAACAGTGACTCGCATAGATAGGCGCGTAGCTGTTTCTCGCGTTCCCCCGGAAACGGCCGGCAGTAGAAGACACCAGACGAGCGAACCTCGACGGCCGGGTCGCAATAGTCGTTCTGAAGAGCCTCGCGATAGAGCCAAGCGAGACGACCGGTTTCCGCCTTAGCGGTGAGCGTTGCAATGTCCACTGTGTAACCCTTGGTTGTGTCGGCTGAAGTGCCGCACGGGACCGCGATTGCTCGCGAGCCCGAACGGAACTTCAATCGGCAAGCGGGCGCGTGGTGTCGTAGTTCGGGTCGTACGACCCGAGAAACAAGCGCTTGCCGCCGCGCTGGACATAGGTAGAGCCGCTATTGGACCAGCACATGACGCGCACGCGGTACCAGCGTCCACCGATACGCAGCTGCCAAGCCGTTGGCAAGCGCCCGCCATAGCCGCTACGGGTCTGCCCGCTGGTGGGGACGGCCGTCACACGGCGCGCCTGGATGGTCGACTCGTCCAGATAGAAGGGCCCGCGTGCGGCGACTTGCTCCGCCACGCAACCGTCGCAAGTCATATCGCCAGCGCCCTGGTCCCCTGCAAAGACGGGCGTAGCGTGCCCGCACGCCACATCGTGCTCATCGATGTGCGCGTGTTCCGTGCAATAGAACGCGCCCTCGATTGCGTACCCAACGACATCATATGCTTTCACGGTTGAAACCTCGTGTGGCGGGCTGGAGTGCCCGGTATGCCTCGCTACCCTTGCGGGTGACGGGGCATGCCGGAGTGTCAGCCGTGCACGCGGCCGCGGTACGCCATGAGGTCGACCGAACCGTATGGCTTGCTTGCTTGCGAGAGACGCTCGCCTCGCTCACCGAGTCCACGGTCCCAAAAGCCCGCGCCGTGCCCATTGCGCGTGAGCCAGAAGTCATGCCCGCACTGGGATTCATCGAGACCCGCCAAGTCGTCCGCGTTGTCACGCTGGAAAGCTTTGCAGTCGCGGACCATCTCGAGCAGGGTCGCGCGCGCGATATCCTCGGGCCCGTAATTGTCATCGAGAGGGGCGCCCATGTTCCCATCGGCGTCGCACTCGGTGGAGGACCAGAGTGCGCACTCGATGTAGCCGGTGGTAAACGAGTCGAGAGAGGCGAGGATGTCAGACTTAGAACGTGCCATTGGAGTAACCTGGGTTGTTTGGGCGTGAGTGCCCGCCGTGAGTGCCCGGTAAGAGCCGCGACCGTTGCCAGTCGCGGCGCTTGCCGGAAGCTCACCAGCGGTTGTCTGCCGTGATCTCTCGCTGGTAGATCGTTTCGGCGTTCATCTCGGCCAGCTGAGCCACATCGATGCGACCCGCCAAACGCTCGCAGACGCCCGTTGCCTTGAACGCGCAGAAGTTTGCGAGCGCCCGCATGGCGGCGTCCGTGGTTTGATTGAAGCGCCGGGCGAACGCAGCGAGCTCACCGCCGTTGGCGCGCGCCTCGAGATCGGCGCCAAGCGCGGCGTAGTTGATCGGCGAGTGCGGGTCGCTCGGGTCGTTGCGGTTGGCATCGACGAGGGCGGTGAAGTAGGAGCGATCGTAGGGGGCAAGCGTGGCGAATCGGTGGGCTGTCATGACTGGTAATCTCGGTTGGATGGCTGAACGGTATGGTGATGGGAGCGAGAAACGGCGGGGGAATCAGTCGAATCTCTGCGCGTTTCGCACTGCCGACTCAGTAATTTTGCCACGGAGCTAGGTGCTAGGCACCCGTTATCCGAGCTCAGGGCGCAGATAGCTCGCCATTCTGGGACGATCCGGGGGGCAGGGCTGTCCGCTGCCTAAACCCGGGGCGGCGTCAAGCGGAAAGCGCGGCGCGCAACCACTGAACGCCCTGTGCAACTCCTCAGCTGTTCAGTGCCATGCGCCACTGCTCAGAAGGTGCAGCTCCTCGAGTGTTCAGTGCTTTCCGTTCAGCTGCGCACTCGCCACTGAACGCGCGACACCTGAACGCGCGGCTGCAGCTCCTCAGGTGTTCAGTGGTCGCCGGGTACCCCCTGGCCCCCCACCCCGCCCAGAGGCGGGGCGAACCACCCCATCCCACCGATCTAAAATTTACAACTCGGACCCAGCAGGCCGGACCGGGCCGTAGACGCGGCAGCTCCGATGCGCCCGCCCGTACTCCCGCATGATGGCGACCGCCATCCCGATAGGCAGCGGGAGCGCCGCCCGGAACACGTCCCCGCAGTGCATGCAGACCAGCACCATCTGCTCGTCGGGCAACACCATCCACACGCTCCGCGGCGAGCTGTAGTCGTAGACGACGTGGCTGTCCTTCGCCTTGCTCATCGTTCCCGCTCGAAGACCCACCACACCACGCCATGCGCGAGCACCTGCCCGCCCGCGAAGTACATCGCGACCCGCGCAGCCGCTTCCGGGCTCACTGCGTAGTAGAGGAACAGCAGGAACGCGAGCAGCACGCACTGGACGCGCCATGCCGAGCGGGCGCTCACTGCGCCTCCCCGTAGAGCGCCGCCGCCACGCGATCAGCGCACCTCTTGCACTCCGCGCACGTCGCGAGCTGCCGGTCCATCACGGCCACCCACTTGTGCCCCGGTCCCCAGTCCTTCGGCAAGCCGTGGACGCTCCCGCAGAGCACCCGCCCGTAGAGCAGCACGTGGACCGTGGGACTCACCGTCCCTCCGGCATCGGGATGCAGGTGCAGTTGCCGCCGCTCACGCGGTACGCGCAGTCCCGATCGTGGTCGATGGGTACCGCCCCCCTGCAGTGCGGGCACTCGGGCCCGTGCGGCAGGATGGTCCGGAGGTAGCAGTCGACGTGCACGGGCTCACGCGACCAGACCACCTTGCCCTCTTCGACGGCGTGCACGACCGAATGAACGAGCCCCTGGCTACCCTCGATGATGGGCTCCCGGCAGCGCATGCAGAGCTCGCCGACAGGCGTCGCGACGTGGTCGTTCGGATCGCAACACGGAGCGCCCCAGCTCGCCCCAAACCACTGTTCCGTCACTGGTCCTCCCCATCCGAAGGCGAGTAGACGAACGACTCGCCCGGCACATCGACCTGCTTCGTGACCATCAGGTCGCAGTCGAGGCAGAACGTGTACCCCCCGATGCCGCCCCCGCCGGCGAAGCCATATCCGGAGCTCATCTCTCCGCCGCACACCGGACAGCGCCCGTCGTCCTCGCTCACTCGTCCTCCCGGCATCCGCTGCAGAGCTTGCCAGGCTCGTGCAGCTGGTAGTGCTTCGTGCAGAGCTGCACGCTCTTCTCGCAGCAGGGGCACTTCGCGGTGTTCCGAGGAAACAGCTCCAGCGCAGCGACGAAGGCCTCGGCGGTCTTCCACGACGCCTCGATGCCGTCGTTCAGCCCATTCATCAGCACCACCGTCGCCACCAGCCGCTGGCGCGGCGTCGTCTCGCTCATGGCTCCGCCACCACGCAGCGCAGCCGCATCACGCCGCCGGCGACCAGGTCGATGACGTCCCCCATCTCGGCCTTCGGCGCCTCGCCGAGGCGCACCTCGATGATTCCATGGCGCTCCTGCCCCTCCACGGCGCGCAGCATGTGCAGCCGAACCCCCGCCTCCGTGCCGTCCGGGAAGCTCGCCCGCGAGAACACCGTCGGCGTGTCCGCGAGCAGCACCTCGAAGGCCTTCGGCACCAGGACACGCACGAGGATCGTCTCCCCGTCACCCTGAAGTTCAGTCCCCATCAGCGCCGACTACCGGATCTCGTCCGCAACGGGTAGCTGAACAGACGAACCCTGGGGGGACACCACCGCGGTTTCGGCGATTACGATGCCGTCTGGCGCTCCCGTCTCCGCAGCGTCGCTCCGCTGGACTTATCTTCTGTCCCGGCCGACGAGAAGTCCATCACTAAGTGACGCCTGAGCAGTGTCATCCGCTCAGTGGCTGCCGATGGTCACCCTCGGATTGCCCTGCAGGTGCCGGAAATGCGCGATGCACAGCCCCACCCCCCGCGCCGTCGTCCACTTCACCGCGCGCCGGCACGGGCCCGGGTAGCTCTCCCTGAGCATCGACTGATCACGAAGGAAAACCAGCACCCGATGCGGGGTCACCCGCAGGAAAGACGCGATCTCCTTCACGTAAAACCGCTCTCCTTTCGTGGCCTTCGTCGGAGGGGGCAATACTGAACGTTCGTCACTGGCCGGATGGCGTGCCATATTGTCCTCGCATGACGTTCTACCCGACGCCGATGCTCCGAGAAATCAACGGGCAGGCCGAGAAAGAGGCCCGCCTCACCCGGATGCTCGAGATCGAGGACGAAATCTACCAGACCGCCGCGGGTATCCTCCACGCGACCCTGGATTTCTGTCACGTGACGCCCGATCAGGAGGAGCCCCCCGAGGAATGGGTGGCCCGTTTCGGGGCAGACGCCGCCAAAAAGCGCCTCGCCGTCGCCAAAGCGGGCTGGCTCCCCCAATCCCTCGGCCCCTCGGGCCCCAAGTACGCCGTCCAGCTCGTCGCCGGCATCTCGCGCGCGCGCCGCATGCAATCCGGGCAGCTCGGAGCCCCCCGCGAGGTGAACGCCAAGATCGCGCTGCCCGCGCCCACCAGCGCCGGCATGCCCGGAGCCCCCGAATACCCCTCGAAGGAGATCGAGTGAGCGCTCTCGACGGCGGCACCTTCGGCCTCACCGAGGAGTTCGATCGCCTCGTCGACCGTCTCTTCGAGATCGCAGAGGCAGAGGGGCGTCGCCTTTCGATCCGCGTCAGCTCGCCGCGGGGCCTCGTGCGCGACGAGAGAGGACGCGTTCTCGGAAGGCTCCGCCAGGCGAAGCCGGCGAAGAAACGGAAGCGAGCGGCCTGATGCTCATCGCCGGGCAGCGGATGGTGCGGGTCGACGACGGCATGAAGGGCCAGGTCGAGCTCGTCGCGATGCCCGGCTTCGAGCAGTACGAAGAGCTGCGCATCGTCTACATGGATCGGGGCGAGAAGCGCATCGCCGGCAAGCGCGAGAGCTGGCAGCCCGTGACGCCCGTTCCGCGCAAGCTGCGCTTCGAGGAAGTCATGCACGTGGCTTTCGCCGCCGACCGCGCGCTTCGCTCTCTCGAACGAAACGAGCCCTCCCTCTTCTGGCAGCCCCCGGCGAGCGACCACGTCCCCCACGACCCCGAGCTCGTGAAAGTCATCGCCGACTATCTCGACCGGCGAGGCTAGGATGCTCGATCGCTCGCTCTACTCGCCGAGCCCGTGGAGCTCGAAGTACCACGAGGCGACCGCCGATCAGGTGCTCGGGGGAGGAGCGGCGGGGCCCGGCAAGAGCCTGACCCTGCTCTGGGATTCCATCGCCACCCAGGCCGTCATCGAGCAGGCGCGCATGACGGGGCAGCTGCTCGATCAGTTCCCCGAGTGGCTCGCAGATCTCTGCAGGAAGCACCCCATCCGGCAGGGCGAGAGCGAGGGGCACACGCTCCACATGCGCCGCACGATGCCGCAGCTTCAGGAGACCATCGACCGCTCGATGCGCATGTTCCCGAAGT